>ERZ825137.6096-NODE-6096-length-10753-cov-4.368387_pt1 | contig 10753 bp, 8 predicted proteins | sample MGYA00519873_ERZ825137 | MGnify/ENA primary metagenome ERZ825137 (study PRJEB31778, sample SAMEA3449190) | human gut metagenome | biome: human gut; feature: human-associated habitat; material: faeces | place: United Kingdom | collected 2010/2012 ... | reverse complement strand
AAAGATACAACATTAAAAGCGGTTTGTCAAGTCCTCCATGCTTCTTTCATACATCTGATTACAAATCACATATAAATGAATTAATTTATATCCGAATATATTAGTTATATGACGGGAGAAGTATATCTTTGTGTGATTAGTTGCTACACGAAATATGAATCCAAAACTTACAGACTGTTTATGAGAAGAAATCTTGTTGGTATCATTGTTCTAATCTTGTTGTCCGTTAGGGTCGTAAATGCACAGACTGTTGCTGACTCTATAGCAATAGTGACAGCTCCTTGGGAAGTGGTAACCGTAGAAAATGGAATTGTACATAAGCGGGCTTCCATCCCTTTTCTTTATCAAGGCGCTCAGTCCATTAATATATTGGAGATAAATCCGAGGACTGGCAAAAAGATCGGCATTGCCTTTACCGGACAATTGGAGAAAATAAGCCGGATTGCCCGGAAACATCAGGCCATCGGAGCCATCAACGGCTCCTATTTTGATATGACGAAAGGAAACTCCGTCTGTTTTCTGAAGGTGGGAAGTCAGGTTGTGGACACTACTTCGTTGGATGAATTGAAGTTGCGGGTGACAGGAGCGGTTTATGAGAAGAAAGGAAAAGTGAAGCTCATTCCTTGGGACAGGCAGATCAAGAAGAACTACAAGAAAAATAAAGGTTCTGTGTTAGCTTCTGGCCCGTTGATGCTGAAAGACGGGGAATACTATGACTGGAGTCAGTGCAATGCCAATTTTATAGAAACCAAACATCCGCGTAGTGCTATTTGTCTGACTGAAGAAGGAAAGATTCTGTTTGTTACTGTCGATGGGCGATCTCCGGAAAATGCTGTCGGAATCAACATTCCGGAACTGGCACATCTGCTTCATGTATTGGGTGGAAAAGATGCGCTGAATCTGGATGGAGGAGGTTCTACCGCCTTATGGCTGTCCGGTGCACCGGAAGAGGGAATTGTGAACTTTCCCTGTGATAACAGAAACTATGATCATCAAGGAGAGCGTAAAGTGGCAAACTTCCTTTATGTTCATTAAGAGAGTATTCACATGGTTGCTGTTCACTTTTGGAGAGAGGAATTATATATAATATAATGTATAAGCAAGTAATTTCTATTATATAGCGGACATGATTCAGTATAAAACTTTTCTTATCGCTCAGGTTTTGGCTCTCCGAAGTCAGGCAGCGATGAGGAATGGTCCTGGCACCGGGGAAGGCTTATTTCTTTCAGTTTTTCTTCTTGCGTACGTCCTTCCCTTCGAATTTGCAGATTGCCTCTATCCAGTCTTCGGTTAGCGGCATCGACTCATGTTTTTCCAGGTCGAAAGTTACCATGATCGATTTGCAGATACATTTCACCTCTAGGGTTTCCGTGTCGATCACCCGTTGGATGAGATGAAAGCTTTTGGTTCCAATTTCAGAAACGGCGGTTTGTACGGCAATATGATCGGATGCGAAAATCTGCTTTACAAAATTGGCTTCGATATGAACGACCACTATACCGATCTTTTCCCAGTCCACTCCCGGACATACGGAGGCGAAATATTCAGTCTTCCCTAAGTCATAGAAAGAAAAGTAGACAGTGTTGTTGACGTGACCGAATTTATCTACGTCGTTGAAGCGCAACTGGATAGGCAGTGCATGATGAAATACGATTTCTTCCATTGTTTTCCCTTAATCTTTTTTATTTCGACGCAAAAGTACTACTTTTGCGTGTTATTCTCAACAGAAATAGTTCAAGAAATGATAGAAGATATTAAAAAAGCCTGTCAGGTGATGAATGAAGGAGGTGTCATCCTTTATCCTACCGATACTGTATGGGGCATAGGCTGCGACGCTACTAACGAAGAGGCTGTACACCGGGTGTATGAGATAAAAAAACGTGCCGATAGCAAGGCTATGCTGGTACTGGTAGACTCTCCTGTGAAGGTGGATTTTTATGTACAGGATGTCCCCGATGTGGCATGGGACCTGATAGAAGTAGCCGATAAACCATTGACTATTATTTATTCCGGTGCACGGAATTTGGCTCCGAACCTGCTGGCGGAAGATGGCAGCGTGGGTATCCGGGTGACCAATGAAGAATTCTCCAGACGACTTTGTCAGCAATTTCGTAAAGCCATTGTTTCCACTTCTGCCAATATCAGCGGACAGCCGGGAGCGGCCAACTTTACTGAGATCAGCGAAGAAGTCAAGTCGGCAGTGGACTATATAGTCGGCTTCCGACAGGATGATATGAGCCGTCCCAAGCCCTCAAGTATTATAAAGTTAGATAAAGGCGGAGTGATCAAGATAATTCGTGAATAGATGAAAAGAGAGGAGAGACAGAGTTTACTACAGCGTTGCATCAAATGGCGGGAAGCTAATATTAAGGAAAAGCAGTTTATCCTGATATTGAGCTTTCTGGTCGGGATCTTCACTGCGATTGCCGCTTTATTTTTGAAGTTCCTTATTCATCAGATACAGAATTTTCTGACAAACAACTTTAATGCGACATCGGCCAACTATTTGTATTTGGTATATCCGGTGATCGGTATTTTCCTGGCGGGATGGTTTGTGCGTAATATCGTGAAGGATGACATCAGTCATGGTGTTACCAAGATCCTGTATGCGATTTCGCGTCGTCAGGGGCGTATCAAACGACATAATATCTGGTCGTCTACAATTGCCAGTGCCATCACGATCGGCTTCGGTGGATCGGTTGGAGCGGAGGCACCGATTGTGCTGACGGGTTCGGCCATCGGCTCCAATCTGGGAAGTGTTTTCAAGATGGAACACCGCACGCTGATGCTGCTCGTCGGCTGTGGCGCGGCAGGGGCGATTGCGGGAATCTTTAAGGCCCCGATTGCCGGACTGGTATTTACGCTGGAAGTGCTGATGATCGACCTTACGATGTCTTCTCTACTTCCTTTGCTGATTTCCGCCGTGACTGCGGCAACTGTTTCCTATATCACAACCGGAACGGAGGCTATGTTCAAGTTCAACCTCGACCAGGCTTTCGAACTGGAACGTATCCCTTACGTGATCTTGCTGGGAATCTTCTGCGGACTGATTTCTCTCTACTTCACACGGGCGATGAACTCCATTGAAGGGGTATTCGGAAAACTCAAGAACCCTTATCAGAAACTTGCTTTTGGCGGTGTGATGCTGAGTGTGCTGATTTTCCTTTTTCCTCCGCTCTACGGTGAAGGCTATGATACAATCGAACTTCTGCTGAACGGAACTTCGGCAGCGGAATGGGACACGGTTATGAACAACTCTATGTTCTACGGCTATGGTAATCTGTTGCAGGTTTATCTGATGCTGATTATCTTGCTGAAAGTGTTTGCTTCCAGTGCGACGAACGGTGGCGGCGGGTGTGGTGGTATTTTCGCTCCTTCGCTTTATCTAGGGTGTATTGCCGGATTCGTGTTTTCTCATTTCAGCAATGACTTTGCCTTTTCCGCCTATCTGCCCGAAAAGAATTTCGCCTTGATGGGAATGGCGGGTGTTATGAGTGGGGTTATGCACGCTCCGTTGACAGGAGTGTTCCTGATAGCCGAGCTGACCGGAGGTTACGATTTGTTCCTGCCGTTGATGATTGTGTCTGTCAGTTCTTATTTAACGATTATAGCTTTCGAGCCTCATAGTATTTACTCCATGCGTCTTGCCAAGCGCGGTCAACTCCTCACACATCATAAGGATAAGGCAGTGCTGACCTTGATGAAGATGGAGAATGTGGTGGAGAAAGATTTTGTAGCCGTGCATCCGGAAATGGACTTGGGAGAGTTGGTAAAAGCCATTGCCGCTTCCCACCGTAATATGTTTCCGGTGACGGATAAAAAGACCGGCGAATTGTTGGGAATTGTCCTGCTCGACGATATCCGCAACATCATGTTCCGGCAAGAACTTTATCACCGTTTTACTGTTAATAAATTAATGACATCTGCTCCTGCCAAGATATTCGATACGGATGGAATGGAACAAGTGATGCAGACGTTTGATGATACCAAAGCATGGAATCTGCCGGTAGTGGACGAAGAAGGACGATATCAGGGATTTGTCTCCAAATCAAAGATATTTAACTCATACCGCCAAGTACTGGTACATTTTTCTGAAGATTAACCGGCAAGGTGCCGGAGCCAGGTTACTATGCAGATAACTTCTACGAAGATAATAAGAAGATTATGAAGAAAGAAGATTTAAGGATCGTTTATATGGGTACTCCCGATTTTGCGGTGGAGGCCCTGCGTCAGTTGGTAGAGGGTGGTTATAACGTGGTAGGCGTGATAACGATGCCCGATAAACCGGCCGGACGCGGACACAAAATTCAATATTCTCCTGTCAAGCAATATGCACTCGAACAGAACTTGCCGTTGCTGCAACCGGAGAAACTGAAGGATGAGGCTTTTGTGCAGGCACTTCGTGAGTGGAAAGCTGATCTTCAGATTGTGGTTGCTTTTCGTATGTTGCCGGAGGTGGTCTGGAATATGCCGCGGTTGGGTACTTTCAACTTGCACGCTTCGTTGCTTCCTCAGTATCGGGGTGCTGCTCCTATCAATTGGGCGGTTATCAACGGCGATACGGAGACTGGTATCACTACCTTCTTCCTGCAACACGAGATTGATACCGGAAAAGTGATTCAGCAAGTACGTGTCCCCATTGCCGACACGGATAATGTGGAAGTGGTGCACGATAAACTGATGATCCTCGGTGGTAAGCTGGTGCTCGAAACCGTGGATGCGATCTTGAATGATACGGTGAAACCAATTGCTCAGGAAGATATGGCAGTGGTGGGCGAACTACGTCCCGCTCCGAAGATATTTAAGGAGACTTGCCGGATTGACTGGAATTCTCCGGTGAAAAAGGTGTATGATTTCATTCGTGGTCTGTCGCCTTATCCTGCTGCATGGAGTGAGTTGGTCAGTCCGGAAGGAGAAGCGGTGGTGATGAAGATTTTTGAGAGCGAGAAGATTTATGAGGCACATCAGTTGCCTGTCGGAACAGTTGTGACGGATGGCAAGAAATATATAAAGGTGGCTGTGCCCGATGGATTTGTTTCTGTCCTCTCTTTGCAGCTTCCCGGCAAGAAACGTCTGAAGACCGATGAATTGCTTCGTGGATTCCGCTTGTCGGATGGATATAAAATGAATTGATAGAATGAACTGACCACGGTCAAGCTAACTTAGAACTTAAAACAATAGAATGATGAAACCGATTATTTCTCCTTCCATCCTTTCTGCCGACTTTGGTTATCTGGCGAGAGATATTGAAATGATAAACCGCAGCGAAGCGGAGTGGGTACATATTGATATAATGGATGGAGTATTTGTTCCTAATATTTCATTCGGCTTCCCGGTGTTGAAGTATGTAGCAAAGTTGACGGACAAACCGTTGGATGTACATCTGATGATAGTCAATCCGGAGAAGTTTATCCCTGAAGTGAAAGCGTTGGGCGCACATACGATGAATGTTCACTATGAGGCTTGTACGCATCTTCATCGGGTGATTCAGCAAATCAAAGAAGCTGGAATGCAGCCGGCAGTGACAATCAATCCGGCAACTCCTGTTGCTTTATTGCAGGATATCATTCAGGATGTGTATATGGTACTTATCATGAGTGTGAATCCGGGTTTTGGCGGGCAGAAGTTCATTGAGCATTCTGTAGAGAAAGTCCGTGAATTGCGTGCTTTAATAGAACGGACCGGTTCAAAAGCATTGATTGAAGTGGATGGAGGTGTGAATTTGGAAGCGGGTGCCCGACTGGTGGAAGCAGGAGCGGATGTGCTGGTAGCCGGCAATGCTGTCTTCGGAGCACCGGACCCGGAAGAGATGATCCGCCAGTTACACAAGTTGTAACGGACACATTGAATACTGCCTCTTTACATCAGTATCCTTATATACGCCTGATTATCCCGTGGATAGCAGGCGTTTTTTGTGGAGATTGCTTCTTTGATCAATCGACGGAACTGTTTTGGAGTATTCTGAACTTTGGTCTCTTTGCCGGACTGTGCATTGCCCTCTATTTTCTGAAACGGCGTTCACTTCGGTGGTGTTTTGGAATATCTGTCTTTGTGCTTTGTTTCGCAGGCGGGTGGCTAGGCATTACTTGTCAATTAAAACAAACGGTATATGACTTTCCGGAGAAGGAAGCGGTTTATCGGGTACGACTAACGGATACTCCGGAGACTAAAGAACGGACGTTGCTCTGTAGGGTATTGCTTAAAGAGCTGCGAGATTCGTCAGGGGTATGTCCGATAGGGCGAAAGGCTATTCTTTATTTGCAGAAAGATTCATTGTTTACTTTATTGAAACTGGGGGATAAACAATTAAAGATAGGAGATGAACTGCTGGTATCTGCCCGCATTGCTCCACCCGCTAACGGAGGAAACTTTGATGAGTTTGACTATGCCCGCTATTTGATGCGTCATGGCATTAGTGGAACGGGGTACGTAGCATCCGGGAAATGGGCGTTATGGTCACCATCTATCAGGTATACTGCGATGTTTTGTCAGGAAAAGGTGATAAACCTTTATCGGAAGCTGGGATTTGAAGGAGATGAACTGGCTGTGCTTTCAGCGTTGACCGTGGGTGAGAAGACCGATTTAAGTGACTCTATCCGTGAAAGTTATTCAGTATCCGGTGCCAGTCATGTCTTGGCTCTATCCGGCCTGCATATAGGGCTTTTGTATGCTTTGCTTTTCCTCCTTTTGAAACCTCTAGCAAGGAAGTGGCAGGCAGGGCGATATTTCCGTTCCGTTCTGCTCCTTGTTTTATTATGGTCTTTTGCCTTTTTTACCGGTCTGTCACCGTCTGTCGTCCGTTCGGTAAGTATGTTCTCGGTTTTGGCAATAGCGGAACTGTTCGGACGCCAATCATTGACTCTGAATACACTGGCTGCTACCGCATGGGTAATGCTGTTGGTCAATCCGGCTTGGTTGTTCGATGTTGGTTTTCAATTATCTTTTCTAGCTGTACTTTCTATTTTGATGATTCAGAAACCGGTCTATCAGTTGTTGCCTGTGAAGAGCAGGATAGGAAAATATGTTTGGGGATTGATGAGTGTATCGATAGCTGCGCAAATAGGAACTGCTCCGCTTGTAATGCTGTATTTCTCCCGTTTCTCCACTCATTTTCTGCTGACTAATTTAGTAGTCATACCTTTGGTGACTGTAACTTTGTATGCTGCCGTTCTTATGCTTCTTCTGACTCCACTGCCTGCCGTTCAGTTTGTTATGGCGGGAGCAGTCAGATTCCTGTTGAAAGTGCTGAATGATTTTGTCCGGTGGGTTGAGCAACTTCCTTATGCTTCCTTGGATGGTATCTGGCTTTATCGTCTGGAGGTGTTGGGCATCTACATTTTCTTGTTGCTTTTTCTTTATTATTTGAAGACCCGAAGGTTCAGGAATCTTGTTGTTTGCTTTTCCTGCCTGTTGTGTCTGGGCATTTATCACACGGTCATGCGCTGGTATGACCGTCCTTGTCCGAGCCTTGTATTTTACAATGTCCGTGGTTGTCCGGCGATTCATTGTATTGCTGAGGATGGGACTTCTTGGCTGAACTATGCCGATACCCTTTCTGATAAGCGCCGTTTGCAGGCTGTAGCGGCTAATTATTGGAGACGTCATCAACTTCTGCCTCCAATAGAAGTAACGGCTGATTGTCAGAACGTTGACTTCTGTCGTCATCAGCAGATTGTATTTTATCATGGCTACCGTATTTGTATGGTGACCGATAATCGATGGCGGAACAAATCTGCCGCTTCACCGTTATTTATTAATTATATGTACTTATGCAAAGGCTATAACGGTCGTCTGGAAGAACTTACCGGACTCTTTTCTCCATCTTGTATCCTGTTGGATGCTTCCCTTTCCGATGATCGCAAACAGTTCTTCCGGGAGGAATGTAAGAGACTGCATCTGCATTTTATCACTCTGTCTGAAGAAGGTTCTGTGCGGTTTTTGCTCTAAGTACGAAGAATTATCGTACATTTGCAACTCGAAAAAGAATATGGTATGTTGACTAAAGTAATAGAACAGGCAAAAATCGACCACTTTACCAAGTGGTTTGAGCGCGCTGACAAAATAGTAATCGTTTCTCATGTGTCGCCCGACGGCGATGCTATCGGCTCTTCACTGGGGCTTTATCACTTCCTGGATTCACAGGAGAAGACAGTAAATGTAATTGTTCCTAACGCTTTCCCCGATTTCCTCCGCTGGATGCCGGGCAGCAAGGATATCCTTTTGTATGACCGCTATAAGGACTTTGCGGACAAATTGATTGCCGAAGCTGATGTGATTTGCTGTCTGGACTTTAATGCCTTAAAGCGTATTGATGAGATGGCGGATGCCGTGGCAGCTTCTCCGGCACGCAAAGTGATGATCGACCATCATCTTTATCCCGAAGAATTCTGTAAGATTACCATGTCTTATCCTAAGATATCTTCCACTTCCGAACTGATATTCCGTCTGATTTGTCGTATGGGCTACTTCAGTGATATTTCAAAGGAAGGAGCAGAATGTATCTATACCGGTATGATGACGGATACAGGTGGCTTTACCTACAATTCCAACAATCGCGAGATTTATTTTATCATCAGCGAACTCCTTTCCAAAGGGATTGATAAAGATGATATCTACCGTAAAGTATACAATACATATTCAGAGAGCCGCCTGCGTCTGATGGGGTATGTGTTGTCAAATATGGTGGTTTACTCAGATTACAATGCCGCATTGATATCGCTGACAAAGGAAGAACAAAGTAAGTTTGACTATATAAAAGGTGACAGCGAAGGGTTTGTGAATATTCCCCTTACCATTAAGAACGTATGTTTCTCCTGTTTCTTGCGGGAAGATACGGAAAAGCCAATGATTAAGATTTCGCTCCGTTCGGTCGGTACTTTCCCATGCAATCAGCTTGCAGCCGAATTTTTTAACGGAGGCGGTCATCTGAATGCTTCGGGCGGTGAATTTTTCGGAACGATAGAGGAGGCGAAAGCCGTTTTCGAACAGGCACTGGAGAAATATAAACCTTTGTTGACAGCCAAAAGCTAAGAATGGAAGGTTAAAAGTAGACAGAGAAAGGTTAAAAGTTACCAACTTTCAACTTTCCCCTTTCATCTTTCAATGAATTTGAGATACATTTGTGCAGAATATAGCTAAATAACAGATAATGAAGAAACTTGTATTTTTATTTCTCTCTTTGTTGGCAGCCGGAGGTATATTCCAGGCGTGCGACGATTCAAAGACTTACGCTGAAATGTTGGAGGACGAAAAGAATGCGGTGAATAAATTCATCAAAGATAAAAGAATCCAGATCATTTCACAGGACGAATTTGAGAAGAATGATACTGTCACCGATTTGATCCGGAACGAATACGTTGCCCTCTCCGATGGTGTATATATGCAGATTGTAGATCGTGGAAGTGCCGAGAACAAAACGGATACTTTCGCTAACAACAATGAAATCTGCGTCCGTTATATCGAAGAAGATATAATGACACGCGACACTACCTGTTTCAATGTCTTCCTCGAAGAGTGGGGAGATGCAAATCAGCTTTACACGAATCCTGCTGTATTCCGTTATGTAGCCGAAGGCAGCTATGTGTACGGTACTTTCATACAAATGGACTATTACTGGGCAAGTTATTATCAGTCAACAGCAGTACCTGCAGGCTGGCTGCTTGCACTACCTTTTGTGCGCAACTACGCTCACGTACGTTTGATCGTTCCTTCCAAGGTAGGACATTCATCAGCACAACAATACGTCAATCCATACTATTATGATATTTGGACATTCAGCAAAGCACTGAATTAACCCCCATATAAATCTTAGTTAAAAGACCTATGACTCTAATCAAATCTATCTCTGGAATCCGCGGAACTATTGGCGGAGGAGCGGGTGAGGGACTAAATCCGCTTGACATTGTAAAATTCACCTCGGCTTATGCTACTTTGATTCGTAAGACCTGTAAGGCACAAAGCAACAAAATTGTAGTGGGACGCGACGCCCGCATCTCAGGTGAAATGGTAAAAAACGTAGTTGTCGGCACACTGATGGGAATGGGCTGGGATGTTGTAGACATCGATCTGGCTTCTACCCCGACTACCGAGCTGGCTGTGACGATGGAAGGCGCCTGTGGCGGTATCATCCTGACAGCTTCTCACAACCCCAAACAGTGGAACGCACTGAAACTACTCAATGAACATGGAGAATTCCTGAATGCGGAAGAAGGCAACGAAGTACTTCGTATTGCTGAGGCTGAGGAATTCGACTATGCCGATGTAGACCACTTGGGATCTTACCGCAAAGACCTGACTTATAATCAAAAACATATCGACAGCGTACTGGCTCTCGAACTGGTAGATGTGGAAGCTATCAAGAAAGCGAATTTCCGTGTAGCTATCGACTGTGTAAACTCTGTAGGAGGTATTATCCTTCCGGAACTTCTGGAACGTCTGGGTGTGAAACATGTAGAGAAACTCTATTGTGAACCTACCGGAAACTTCCAGCATAACCCCGAACCACTTGAAAAAAACCTGGGTGACATCATGAACCTGATGAAAGGTGGAAAAGCGGATGTTGCATTCGTTGTAGACCCGGATGTTGACCGTCTGGCTATGATCTGCGAGAACGGTGTCATGTACGGTGAAGAATATACATTGGTTACTGTAGCCGATTATGTATTGAAGCATACTCCGGGCAATACGGTTTCTAATCTGAGTTCTACCCGTGCTTTGCGTGATATAACCCGCAAATACGGTATGGAATATAGCG
>ERZ825137.6092-NODE-6092-length-10763-cov-5.628595_pt1 | contig 10763 bp, 10 predicted proteins | sample MGYA00519873_ERZ825137 | MGnify/ENA primary metagenome ERZ825137 (study PRJEB31778, sample SAMEA3449190) | human gut metagenome | biome: human gut; feature: human-associated habitat; material: faeces | place: United Kingdom | collected 2010/2012 ... | reverse complement strand
TTGTAATTCTACCATAGGAGGTCCTTAGTGTCACGACATTTGCCGTTTGTGTCATTATATTTTCTGTTGTCATACTACATACGCTGTGCTTAAATATGTTTCAAACTCAGGTCTTTTTATTCTAATCTGAGTTCCAATCTCCATAATATATTCCGCTCCGGCATTTTCTGCTGCAAGCTGTCTTAGCCTCTTCTCACCTATGCCAAAATAAGATGCTGCTTCCTCTATGGTAAGCAGATATTTTTTCCATACCGGGATCGTCTGTGATGATTTCTTTAACGCTTTGTCCGCTTCTGCAAGTTTGCCATTCAGTCTGGCTATTGCATCATAGGCTAACGGAATACATGCAGGTATTGCTTTGGGTGCCATGTTTATTTCTTGCAAAAATAATACTTCTTTCATTTTTAAATTCCTTTCTTTTCTCAATTTATTTTTTCTTAATTTCCTCCTAAACAAGCCCATTCGCATGGTCATTGTTATACATTGCTTGATAATAATTACTGATTGTCAGTGGTGCATTGTAAAGCGCAGCTAACAGATATTGCTTAATGTTTCTAACCTGTGTGGAATTCTCCTTAAGACAGGACAACACATAGGATATATGGCTATAATCCAGCTTCATAAATCTGCTTTTGACTACCTCTAGTGGCTTGTCATCACCAGCAATCCGTATTGTCTTTCTCTTAGAGCAGACCGTATCAAGAATAAGCTCCATTATTTCCGTAATACTTTCTCTGTCATAAGGATTATCATGATAAAGAGCATCTACACAGAGCTGTTCATCAAAATACTGTTTATATGACCGTCTCTCATCCATATCCACATCTTCATCCGCTGACAAGATAGGATTAGTATTATTAATATCAATATAATTTTTATCAGTATTATTACCGGATGATTTTAAGCACTCTGTAGTGCTGATTTGCAACTCTCCGGAATGATGATTTTCATCACTCTTGAATGCTGAAAACAGATTATCTGCAAAGTTCATAACATAGATAATATCCGGCTTTCCAAGCCCTTGTTTCTTACGTTCAAGCAGTCCCGCTTTTTCTAATTCACGCAATAACTTAGTTGCCTTTTGATGTGCACATCCCAACGCTTCCTGTATGCTTTCTAAAGTGCAGTAGATAAATACCCTGCCGGCTTCATCTTTCCATTCGTTCATTGCTGACAAAGATACCCGGTCTAAAAGAATTCCATATAGAATCTTTGCTTCCGCCGATAAATCTTTGTATTCGTCACTTTGGAAAAATGCTTTTGGTGTTCTATAGAAAGCAAACAACTGCGCTTGATCTCCATAAAATTAATTAAATCGCTTCTTCATCTTTCCTCCTGTTAATATTTCTTTTTGTCGTCTCCCCTCCTCAATTCCTGGCAGGTAACCTCTGGTTTCTTTAGCCCTGTGGACTGTTTTGGACTGTGCCGTTATCACGACCTTGGCTCGCTCACGGTTTTCCGGTCATCGCTTAGCTTCCCCGAATCGGTATTGATTTGGAACGCTCATTTAGTTTTTTTGTTTGTATAGCGATTTTCTCAAAATCAGAGGCCGCATCCCGTATATCCAAAAGGTAGGAAAAGAGCATAAAAATGCGTGGATTTCCACGCTTATGGAAATGGAGATGAAATATGCAACCGAAACTCACTGTTCAGGAAAGATTGAAAGATTTGCGTGTCGTAGATTTTGATTTGACGCTGGAAGAATTAGCAGAACGCACTGGCCTGTCCCGTTCCGCCCTGGGAAAATATGAATCTGATGAAAACGCAAAGGACATCAGCCCCTTTGCGATTCTGACACTCGCCAAGTTCTATGGCGTGTCCACGGACTATCTGCTGGGTCTGACAGAAAATAAAAATCACCCAAACACAGAGCTGAATGCTCTACATTTGAGTGATGACGCAATTACTGTATTAACCACCGGGAATTTTAATCACCGGCTGCTTTCTGAAATGATCTGCCATAAGGATTTTCAGCGCATGATGCTGGATGCAGAAATCTATGTTGATCGTATTGCGGATATGCGGATCACCAACATGAACGCTGCCATGGAAGCTGTCCGGCAATCTGTGATTAAGAAAAAAGGAAACAATGAGGAGGACTTGTATCTGCGCACTTTGGAACTGGCACAGGTGCAGGAAGATGAGTATTTCGGTCATGTAGTTTCCAAAGATTTGACAAGCATCCTCCATGATATTCGAGATACGCACCGTAAGGACGCAACCACTGCGGACGAGAATTGCGTTGCTCTGGAAGTGCAGAAACAATTACAGGATGCTATGGACTACAAAGGCAGCACCGAAGAAAAGAAAGCCCGTCTGTTCCTCGCCAACCTTGGCATTGACTACGATGCACTTACTATGGAGCAGTTTGCAAATCTGATTGAAGTGTTGAAACTGTCCAAGCACATGAACAGCCCGATCAGCCAGCGTGGTAAAGGCAGTATGACCCATGGTAAGGGGAAAAGAAAAAGGAAGTAACTCGGGTATAAAAGTAGAAGGGACTGGTGCAAATCCAAATTTTGCAACAGTCCCTTTTTTGATAATTATAAGATTGTGTTAAATATGCTGCTCATAAATACCTGTGCATGATAACCGCCACTTTCACCGACACCTTCAACCAATTTGTAGTTCTTTTTTAGTATGTCGAATAGATTTGTCATTTCAAAGCATGAATGTTTAGGGAAGTTCATTAGATTAAAGATAAACTTATCATCGGACAGTTCGTAAACAACACCTTCGTCAAATGTTATTTTTCCGGTTCTAATATCCTTCATTCCCAGCAGATCAGAACTAAAGTCTCGTTTTACAAAATAAATATTCCAGTTACCATTGTATACCGTAGAGTCGTCATCTCTAATAAAATCTATAAAATCGAATGCTTCACCTGCAGCCTCAGGAATTGAGAGAAATTTAGCGTAAATCGCCTTAATGATCTGATACTTGGTATGTTGTTGAAAACCATTTATCGATTTGGGAGTTCCATCAAGATTAAAAAACCTTAAGTATGCTTCATCATACTTTCCTAAGAATGTATTGCATTTACGGCATAAAGTTCTGGCGGTTCTCCCTTTGGGAAATAGAGATGTTGATAACTGAGTGTCAAAAATATCTCCAGTAATATTCTCAAGAGTTTCCCCGTGATTCAACTTTTCTCTAATCTCAGCATGTACACTCTCCGAAGTAAATGTATCAAACATTTTGCCGAGATCAACAGCAACAACATCTTCATTTCCTGTGTTTCGTGCAGGGTAGTGTTCCTCACTCATATCACTGTCAGAATAATAATTGCCGCATAATCTGCACCTGTGTTGTTTTTCGTCAAAAACTACCATGAGATACAATCCTTTTCTCTTCATCTGTAAACCTTGAGCAATGTGCCGATAGGCTGCATTTAGCTTTTTCTCTCAGAACGGCAAATCCTCATTTCCGGTTTCCGGTTCAAAAATTCTAGGTTGTTGATTCGGGGACTCAGAAAGAACGGCAATCAAATCTACAATCCGCTGATAAAGCTCATCGAAGGTTAGTATCAACACATTGCTCAGACTATTACGGAAATTTTCAAAAGCCGCAACTTGCCCTGGGGTTAGCGAAGCCATTTTCCCGATAATTACAACGCATTTTGGGGACAGGACTTCAAAAGGCTCCGAACTCTGATGACACAGAGAATAATACTCTTTTGTAAGCTTGTCTCTGTAATTTAGAACTTGGTTTATGGCTCCGCTCAATTCATAGCTAAAGCTGTATGTACCTCGATACTGGTTTCCGATAAGTTCAGTACATGGTGTTTTAATCTCAATCAACGCCACATTTTGAGACAGACTGTTCTGATAAATGAAGTCGCATAGATTACCACCGCTGTTGTTAATTCCTTTGCCGCCAACATACGCTTTATCTGCAAATATCGTACAAGGACAGGCAAAGATTTGAGCCAATACCCACTGATGTTCTTTGAAAACAGTAGTCTGCCAAAACTCCTCACTATCATTTTCGAGATTGTCTTCCATGAGCTTTGCAACTCTTTGGAGTTTTTCGATATTCAAAGACGTTGTCAGGTGTTGCAGATTTTCATCTTGCAACTCTGTCAGACTCCGTTTCAACGATTCCAAAGAACTTGTCTGAGTGATGAGACGAAGCAGTGTTTTTACAAGATCATAGTTTTCTTCATTGCCAATCATCCGAGCCGCAGAAGGGTCATTCTGGATGATTGAAAGGAATTGGCGAAAACTGCTGTCTACTCTGGTGTAAGTAGCTGAACCATACGGGATTTCGCCCATGTCTTCATACAGCGCATACAGCCGCTTCAAACCTTGGTAAAGCTCATATGTTTCACTTGTGCTCAGATTGAGTTCCATCCAATCTCCGACTTTGACAGAGCCACGAGAAATCTTCACCACTGACCCGTTGTCATCGCTCGGAAAGGCGGCATCGTTTTTCCGTTTCTTTTCATATAGAAATTTTCCAGAAACAGATTTATGGGGGTCTTTCTCGTTATCTACCAGCGTTGGACAGAACTTGAACCGGATCATTTCCGTCTGGCTCAAGACTACCGGTGACGCATCCGCTGTGACAGCAGAGGTGGATATAACATCAACTGTATCAGTTGTCATATCATGAACTTTCGGTATATGTAGGCCGATTTGCAAATCAATTCCACCCTTCACAGCTTGATAATAGTATTTGTCATCCTCTTCCTAACCGGCGTGTCTGCATCTTTTTCCAGATAGCACGGCATTTACGGCATATCTCAGGATCGATCCCCAATGTATCTACAAGTAGTTCTTTGTCAACAACATCCAGCGCAAGTTCAATGTCTTCATCATTGCGCACTATAGCGTCAATATGTGCAAGCAGCTTGTCCCTTAGTGCAGGATCAATCCTTTCCACTTTGGGAAGTAAAATGTTGCCCATCTCACCAGGTAAGATTTCAAGAACACCTCCACCATAGCTTCGTCCGCAAATCTCGGTGAACGCAAAAGAGATGCTGTTATAGTAGGCAAGAAGGACATTCTCTGGATCAACGCCATCGTTAAACTTCATGCGGTGCATAGTGTCTGTTGACACTGCATCACATTTATTCAGTACAAATTTAGGATAGAAATTATTTCTTCTTAAGAAAAACGCATCCGGAACCCATACAGAAGGAACAATGTACCATCTTTCCCGGATGGAGCATTTGTAGCCCTCGTGTTCGCCATTCGCTTCGCCGAGTGAAATGTACTCTTTGTGCTTGGCGGGATATTCATCGTATGGAATCTCAGGGAAGCTGATTAGACGGGCACGCTTTCCAGCAATTTTGTTTTTCTCCCAATCTTGTGCTGTGAAATATATTCCATGTGCATGAGAACTCCTGCCAATCAAAGGAAGGGTTACTTCACTTAACTGATATTGCTCAGATGTTTCTTCCGTAATGGAGAAGTAGCCATTATTGCCTGTTGTAATTCCAACATTGATAATTCCATATTCGGAAAATTGGGCAAAGCGTTTGTCTGCACGAAGTTCCTGAATAAGAGACATTTCCTCTGCGTTTACGAAATATTTTGTCCATTTTTCCTTGACGTGCTGCAACTTTTGAAATCCATTTTGAGATAGATCCAACTGAGCAAAACCGCTAAGATTATTCATTTCAATGATGCGAATACCCTTTTCTTCTTCGCCTTTCTCGCCAATAAACACAACGACTTCTTGCTCGATATCAGGGAACACAAGCTGTTCAAATGTGATCAGAGTAATTTTCGCAAGATTATTGGCCAAATATAGGCGCAGATCCTCCGCATACGCAACTTGAAGTATCTCAGCTGGAATAACAAACGCTATCTTACCTTTTTCGGACAATAGCTGTACACAAGCTACGATAAACGCAACCCATGCATTTATCAATTTATTCGCTTTCATACCATGCGAAGTCAAAATTTGAGACTGCATTTCTCGCTGGCTTTCTTTCAGATATTGATAGCGAATATAAGGGGGATTGCCCAAAATCAAATCGTACTGTTCCTTGCCGAGAACACGATTATAGAAGTCGAAAAAGTCTTCGGTGCATACTTCGATTTGTTCAAATTCAGAATACCTATCACGAACTTTATCGGCTTCGTCAGGTTCGATTTCAACAGCTGTTAGTTTATCCACCTTATTCAGAAGATTAAGGTTCTGTAGCGCATCAAGAAATACTCCATCACCGCAACTTGGTTCCAAGACGGTAGAGATATTTTGAGACGCAAAAAGCTCCACCATAGCATCCGCAAGCTGCAATGGCGTATAATACGCTCCTCTTAGTTTCTGCTCTGAACTATCCTTTTTGAGTCTCATCGTTAATACCTCGCTTAATAATCGAGTCTATACACCCGATCAATCAATCCCTGAATCTCAGAGATAAGTGTTTCTTTCTGTCTCTGCAACAGATTTGCAATGCGCTTTGCGGGACGTCCAGACAGTGCATCATTGATTTCGTAAATCTCTCGACTTGCTGCTACCACTCTGTCGTGAATGGCTTTCTGTTCTTCTACGGCAAAATCCAACTCAACAAAGGGTAGTGTAGAGAGAACGAATGTACCACGAGCAGTAAATCCGCCTTCAAAATCGCTGCCTACGATCTCCAAGATTCGCTCTGTAATGGGGTTTGACAGCCATGCCTGAATGTATTCAAGTGCGTATGGACTACCATCTTTTTTGCTAACTGCACAATATCCAGCAGTACCACCTGACGCAATCAGAATATCATTCGTATCCATCGCATACATGGGTTCTTTGCTCAACACGCCAACTATCAATTTGGGCGTGTTAATAAAGGCGGTCAAGGCTTGTGTTCTGCCATACTGGTACCATGTATCTGCGGTGGCGTTTGGAACGTTACGAGTTCCATCACGGGAAACACACTTAGGAACCAGACGATCATAATGCGCTAAGAGATAAGCGTATGTTCCCGGATAACAGCTTTGCATCTCATCTATGCGGATAAGATGTCCGTTGTTATCGTAGGGGAAAATAATCTGCTTGTCAGTCGCAAGAATACTATACGAATTCAGGCCCTTCTCAGCCTTTTTGGTTGGCTTAAAATAAGGGCGAAGCAAGGCCTTCTCAATAGTATAATTATTGCCATCCCTGCTGATTTCAACAGTATCGGCATATTCGGCCACAATTTCATCTGAGGAGAACCAATATATAGGCGTTGGCCTTTCTGCACTTGTCTGAATACCGTTAAATATCTCTGCGTGTTTTGTAATGGGGACAGATACTTCATCCAACCTCTGGAGCATTGTCAAAAACTCAAAGTCAGTTGTCAATCTCCATGGCAGCTTGTTCAATACGGAAGAATTAAGCTCAATGGAACTCACTTCTTCTCCTGCCCACAGTTTGTTAGCAGAATCAACGCTGCTGTAAACAAAACTTGTCTGCTTCGCCTTGGAAAGTAAAATGATCGAGCTGTAAATGGTTTTATCCTCAAACAGCTGTGCATCTCCAAAGTCATCCAGACTGACGAGCATCCGTTCTTTTGCAATCAGGTTGCGCAACTTCTCGCCAGCGCCAATTTTGAAGAATTTATTAGGTACAATATAGCATACCAAGCCATTTTCGTTGATCTTATTGATAGCCTGCTCTATAAAAATAAAGTATTTGTCGAATTGCTTGTGCGATGTCTTATATTTCTTTTTATAGACTTCTACTTCGGCACTCGGCAATAGGGCGTGCATCCCCTCGGTATTCACATACGGAGGATTGCCGATAATTACATCAAATCCACATCCATTGTTAATTGTGCTCCAGTCAAAGGGAGCAATCTCCATCATCTGACGGTTGGCACCGCTAATGCCATTCAATTCAGTTTGGCTGACAAGGGAGTTTCCAAATTGAATGTTGTCACCCAGATCAGGAAGAATCGGAACAACTTCTGATACAGAAGGTGCGGTTTCATCTTCAATCAACTTGATTAACAAAGAGAATTTAGCAACTTCGACCGCATGGATGTCAATATCTATGCCGTAAATGCAGGAGCAAAGAATGTCTTTTTTCTCTTGAAGGGGCAGCTTATACAAGTCAATACCCGTTTCAATCAAATGATCTGTTTGCCCATTGCAGATATACCATTGCACACAGTAATCCTGCAAATAGGCAAATGCCTCTTCCAAGAAAATGCCAGAGCCACAGGCAATATCAGCCACACTGATATTCAAAATCTCAGAGGGAGTCTTTCCTTCACACACTTTGGAAAGCGTTTTATCGACCATGTACTTAACGATTTCTGTTGGTGTTGTAACAACAGATCTGTTCTGGCAATCTTTCTTCTTGCCAAGACCAATGGTATTATTTTCGAGCAGAACTAACTGTTCGGTTAAGAATATCTCGTAAATCTTTCCAAGCAAATTAGGCTCGATAATATTAAACAAATAAGGGCTTTGAGGGTAATACAAATCCTCAATCATGCCTTTAATAACTTCGCAGGAAAGATCAAAAATAATGTCTTCGCCGGAAAACATTCCAGAATTGTAGCGCCGGTCAGCCGAACGGAACAATTCCTCCAGTTTGGGTTGCAGTTGATCGGCATCTGTAATGGTATCCTTCAACTTGTGATACAGTGGCAGATTCTTATCTTCGCAAATTCTCAGGAAGACAATTTGGTTAATAAACTCCTGCACAACATCGTTTAACACTTCCAACGACGCATAGCGGCCACCCTGAGCATACAGTTCGTTGCTAAGAGCCACACGCCATTCGTTGATTTGAGAAAGAAATAGTGTATCAACCTGCTGGGTTTGCCCTCCGGTTGCGGGGAAGTTTGCATCCAAATAAGCATCAAAATCACCAGAGTAAACGGTGTCTCTCGCAATCAACCCTACAATCTCATCAATCTTTTCTACATACTCAGTATAATGGTACAGCCGGTATCTTGCTACAGCACATCCATCATCTTCGTGAGCAATATGGCAGGTATCGTAGATTGCCAGATATTCAAAATTTGTGAGAACAGCCAGACGATGCTTTGCGTTCCAGCCGTACTTTCTGGTCTGAATAGCTGGATCTGCATCTCTGGTAATATCTACCGCAGGCTTCTTTGCTTCTACAAAGAATTTAGGCACACCTCTGAGCGTAATGGTATAGTCAGGGCGGTCAGTTCGAGTGGAGTAATTCTCCGCAATAACTTCTCGATATTGGGGTGCCAATCCTTTTTCGTTTGCAACATCCCAACCCAAGAGCTTTAACAGAGGATCAATATATTCAATTCTGCAAGAATGCTCATTGTAAGCATTTCTTGCGTCCTTATAGAAGTCGATGTTAGCATGAAAACGATCTACAAGGTTCTGCAATTCAGTCAGGTTAGTCATTGCTGTACGCTGCCTTTCTTTTATCGTTTGTCGGCTTTTCTGCATTTTCTGGAATGATCCAAATTCTACTCATGCGAGTAGCACCGTCAATACGATTCGACTTGCATAGAATTTGAACTTGTCTGGGAGTGATTCCCCACTTTACAGCAGCTTCCTGGACTGTAATATATCCATTCATAACAAACACCTCGCAAATCACAATACAAAAAACCACTATAATTATATTCGCTTAAACGAAATAAATCAAGTGGTTCCACAAAAATAACACGCCGTCCATAGGGGATTCCCATAGGCGGCGTGTTGCTCAACTATCTAAATATTCGATTATTCTTCCATGACCTCAACCATCATCCTGGCACCCAGCTTGAAGCTGTTCTGGAAGATCAGGCAGTCGGTTATGGTCTGGAACTCATGGACGCAGTCCGTGTATTTCTCAAACAACTCTTTCTGCCCATCCGTCATGGTGGCTTTGAGTTTTTCTTCATTCCTACAGATCAATTCCTGTAGCTTCTTGTACTCCTTGGAAGAAGTATCGTACTCTGTCGGCTCGATGTTTCCATACCAAAATTCTTCCAATAGCCTCATGCCTCATCCTCCCCATAGATCAGTCCCTGGAGGATGATTTCCTCTGCCCGGTTGCGGATGCTGTTCATGGCACCAACCCATGCCATTTGGTTATCTGCTTTCAGTTCCTCCGTCACGCCCTCAGATGCCTTCATCTGCTCGATAATCAGGGACAAACGCTCCTGCGCCTGCTCGTTCAGATCAGCCAGATATGTCCAGAGTTGACCGCTGAGAACAAGATCATTAAAGAGGATTGGGCAATGCTCTTTGAGGTAGTCCCGGTGCATCCGTCCCCATTTACCAATGGGGCGCTGCTCCTCAGAGGACAGGGTAAGAACCGGAATATAATAATCGCCAATGTGTTCATACCAAAGGCCATTACTTTCATCATAAATGTGTTTCTTCATCTCAGTCATGGTATTGATTTCCTTATTCTGGTGTTAGAATCGCAAGTCTGACTCTCCAGAAATATTGGTAAATCTTTGGTAAATTTGAGATTGAAACACAAAAAACGCTTAAAAACGGGGCTAATGAGACGATATGAGACTTTTCATCATGCCCGGCAAATCCTGCCATGACAGATAAACAGGATCCTCTTCATACTGCGTTCTCTCCGAAATCTCATCGTTGCCCTCATTATACCACACATCGACCTTTTCGTCGAGAACACTTTCCAGATACGCAGAATCCTCGATCATTCGCAGAAGCTCCGCCTTGGATAGATTCCGTGCTGTAGCCTGCCGGATGTACCAGCGGCGCTCCTCTGCGGGCAGCTCTGCCTCCATGATCACAACGTTCTGTGTCCAATTCAAGTGAAGCGCTTCGCCAAGCAGTTCCGGCATGCCGCCGTACAACTGCCAGAAATCCCGCATCCGGCGCACA
>ERZ825137.6091-NODE-6091-length-10764-cov-2.976842_pt1 | contig 10764 bp, 10 predicted proteins | sample MGYA00519873_ERZ825137 | MGnify/ENA primary metagenome ERZ825137 (study PRJEB31778, sample SAMEA3449190) | human gut metagenome | biome: human gut; feature: human-associated habitat; material: faeces | place: United Kingdom | collected 2010/2012 ... | reverse complement strand
TTTCTGCAAGTGCACCATGTCCAATTTCACGACGACCTGTGCTCTTAATCATCTTTGCTTCGCCAGTAGCATATGGTGGCATATTGTAATGGTGAACATATCTGTTTACTTCTTCATCATCCAAACCTTCAAGTTGTTGAACATCGCTCACTGTGCCCAAAGTCAAGCAAGACAAAACTTGTGTTTCACCTCTTGTAAACACTGCAGAGCCATGAACTCTTGGAAGCACGCCAACTTCGCACCAAATAGGACGAATTTCTTCCAATTTTCTTCCATCTGGACGAACACCTTTTTCCAAAATATGTGCACGGACTTTTTCCGGGTCCTGATCTTTTTCCTCTTTATCTGCTTTCCCACTTGCATTTTCTCCGGACGTATCTTTTCCGGATGTCTGCTCTTCATCCCCTCCTGAAGCATCCTTTTCATCCTGCTTTTTACCGTTTTCCTGCTTTCCCGATTCTGTTTTCTGCCCTGCCGAAGACAAATATCCTGTAATATCATTCATTTTCCCTGTAAACATAAGCAGTCCCATCAGCACCATGAGTACTCCGCCGATTTTCACTGTATAACGGACGATCTTCATATGCTTTTTGAAAAGATCTAAAAGCCGTGCAGTAAAAATGCCTGCCAATAAAAACGGCAAAATAAATCCGATCGTATACACTCCGATCAAAAGAAAACCTTTCGCTCCCGACTCTGCACTTCCAGCCATAAGGAGAACGCTTGTCAACGCAGGGCCTACACACGGCGTCCATGCAAAACTAAATGCGAATCCCATAATAAAAGCTGTGATCGGCGACATCGTCATTTTTTCAAGCCGAATCGGAAATCTATGTTCTGATCCGAGAACTTTGGAACTTCCAAATACTCCAAGCTGATACAGACCAAATAATACGACTAATATTCCCCCGACTCTGGCAAACAGCATCCTCTGCTCATGGAAGAAACTTCCGGCCGCCGACGCGCCCAGACCGAGTATAAAAAATGCGCTTCCTATGCCTACGGTAAAAAACAAAACTCTTAAAAACAGTTTCAGCCGATCTTTGTTCTTCTCACTGTTTTCACCCGTTCTGACCGCAGTATTCAAACCGCCTGACAAATAGCCAAGATAAAGTGGTACTAACGGCAATACGCAAGGGGAAAAGAAGCTTAATAGCCCCTGCATAAAAACTGTAAAAGCCGAAATCCCGGTTTCTATCGAAAATCCCATATGTTTCTCTCCATTCTTTTTATTATTTATCTTTTCTTTCCGTCTTTCTTTTGTACTTGCTTCGCTTTGTACGTTTTCTTTTCTTTTTAAATAATTTATAACATATTTTTCATATATGAGACAGTGATATTATCACAAAGCCAGCCTGTTTCTTACTTTCGAGTCTTTAAGGTCAAAGCTGTCGAGTTTTTCTCTTATCAAAAAAGCGTCTCGGAACAAAACTTTTTGTTCCAAGACGCTTCGTTATTTTTCTGTTCTTCTTTTTAGAGAAGTTCGCTCTGATGTGTTCCGTAAAGGTACTCGTCGATCGTATTGATGATACGGTCTTCGATCAGTTCTACCGGATCATTTTTCAAGTATCCTTCACGTACTTTCGTATACTGAATCGGCATGAACTGGCTGAGCAGGTTCAGCGGAATTCCGAGTGTACGCAAGTTTGTAAGCAGACGATCTGCGGCAGCTTCTACAGCCGGTGTCGGCATATAGTATCTGCAGCGGTCTGAGAAAGAATATTTTCTCTTCAGACGGATCTCAAGCTCTGTTCCCTGATAATGTTTCTTCCAGTTTTTATCGTTTTTAAGCATCTCCGCATCAAGAACTTCCGCAAATTTGCTCGGCTCTGTATCAGTTCCGTATATCAGCTCTTTTTCGATATTTTCCAGTGCGAACATTGCTTCACGCATAGCAAATGTAAGTCCCGGACCTACTTTCAAAATGCCGACTCCGTCTTCTACAAGCTCGCGCAGTTTGATCTTTGTTTGATAATCTGTAGAATGTCCTTCAAATACCAATGTCGGGAAATCTTTGATCGCAGCCATCAGATCTTTTGCTTTCTCACGATCATATTCTGTACATCCGCTGTCTTTTTCTTCTACACCCGGCTGAACAACAACTCCGATTACACGCTCCCATACATCTTTGTCAAGACCTTCTTTTGCAAAAGCTTTCTCAAATGCCGCAACTGTGTTCTTAAAATCTTCTACTTTCGTCACCTGAACTCCGTTATCTTCCGCTCCGACAGCTCCTCCCGGAATCGGCACTTCACTTCCGATTACATATACCGGCGGAATTGCTTCCGGATCACGCTCCAACAGCTCTTTATATGTCTCTTCCGCAACTTTTGCAAGATGAGCGCCGCGTCCTGCAATGATCTCGTCGGACAGACGAACGTCTTCCGGATCGCTGTTTACTTTCATACTTGTATCGATATGAATCTTTGTAAATCCTGCTGCAACATAGTGACGGATCAGTTCTTCCGAATCAGCCATCGCCTCTGCTTCATCTTTATACGCGAATGTAAGCGGTCCTAAGTGATCTCCTCCAAGGAAGATTCTGTTACGGTCAAATCCGTTACGATCAGCAATCTCAAGAACAAATTTTTTAAAGGTGTCATACCTGTATATCCGCCGTTTTGATCACACTGGTTTGCCGTACTCTCAATCAAAACACAGGATCCGTCTGAAAGTCCTCTTTTAAATGCCGCCTCGATAACATATCCGTTAGCGCTGCACACAGAATAGATTCCGACATTTTTACCCTGTTTCTGCAATTCAACAATTTTTTTTAATGGATTTTGACGCATGATAAACTCTCCTTTTCAATTTGCTTTGTTATATTTATCGTAGCACTTTCAATTTGCGCCTACTTTGGATTAATTAAACAATCATTTGCATTTTTTAAGAAAGTGCAAAATGAAAATGCGAAATCACATGTTCTGTGCTATACTTATACCGAAAATAATTAATAATAATGTAATCATTACATTAAATTCTAAAGAATCGAGGTTGATATTATGCCATTAGTTACAACAAATGAAATGCTGAAAAAAGCGCAGGCAGGACATTACGCAGTAGGCGCATTTAACGTGGAAAATATGGAAATGGTCATGGCGGTTATTAAAGCAGCCGAAGAGATGAACTCCCCGGTCATCATGCAGACGACTCCATCCACAGTAAAATATGCAGGACTTGATTATTATCTTGCAATGGTAAGAACAGCGGCTGAGCGCGCAAGCGTTCCGGTAGCGATCCATCTTGACCATGGCAGCAGCTTTGAGTTGGCAATGCAGGCTCTTCGCACAGGATATACTTCTATCATGATCGATGGTTCTCACGGCTCTTTTGAAGAGAATGTTGCCCTGACACGCAGAGTGGCAGACGCATGTCTTCCTTCTCAGATCAGCGTAGAAGCTGAACTCGGTAAAGTCGGCGGTAAAGAAGATGACCTTGAAGCAGAGAATGATTCTCCGTATACAGATCCTCAGCAGGCAAAAGAGTTTGCAGAACGTACAAACGCAACTTCACTTGCAGTTGCAATCGGAACAGCACACGGTCTGTATCAGGGCACACCAAAACTTGATTTTGAACGCCTTGCGGCAATCCGCGAAGTTGTGTCTATTCCGCTTGTACTTCACGGAGCTTCCGGCGTACCGGACGACGCAGTACGCGAATCCATCCGCCTTGGTATCTGTAAAGTAAACTTTGCTACAGAACTTCGTATCGCATACAGCGACGGTGTGAAAAAATACCTTGCGGAAAATCCGGACGGTTTCGATCCGAAAAAATACGGAGCTGCAGGTATGGAAAATGTTACAGCTCTCGTAAAAGAAAAAATCAGCGTATGCGGATCTGAAGGACAGGCTTAATCATAAGCTTCTCCTTTGCAAAAACATAAAAATACAGACCGGAGATTTCAAACTTCTCCGGTCTGTATTTTTATGTTCATCTTCTCTACATTTATTTCATTTTAGTCAGAGCAACGATATGCAAAATCGCAAAGTACACACCGACAAGTGCGATTCCTCCGCTGAGTACGCATAACCCAACAGAATACTTTTCTACATATGCATTTAATATTACAAGCACTGCTAAAAGGAGATACAAAACAATAAGAACGATCACTTTTCCTTTTGCTTTGTTTTCCACGATGTATTGAAGCGCTGAAACACGACGTTCAAAATCCACATCGTTTACCACTTCCAGCTTTTTCAAAAATCCCCGCCGAAAAGCAAATTCCGCAATCGCCATCATCACTGCCCAGGCAACCGCAGCCTGAAGCCATGTCAAAAACGTTGCCCCAAACAAAATTGCCGCAAACAAAAGTACAACAAAACGGTTTTTAAAAAACAGAGCCGAGTTTTCATGTTTTTTATCTACGAGATACCCTTTTTTGGTAATCATATCGTAAAAAATAACCCGTCCTTTTTTATCTGTATAAATATTTCTTCCTGAAAGGCGGATCTTCTCCACCGGTTTCGATTTTTTCTTAGCCATTTTTAATCATTCCACAATCTTTCATTTTCTAGTTTTTATCTAACATTGCTTTTCCCATGCAATATGTCTGAAGTACCTGATAATCACGGTCAAGAACAACAAGGTCCGCATCCAATCCCACTTTAATAGAACCTTTGCGATCATCGATCTTCAGGCAGGCAGCCGGGTTCTTTGTACATGAGTTAATTGCCGTATCTACCGGAACAAGCGCTTCTTCGATCAGAATACGCAGTCCTTCATTGATATGAAGAGTCGATCCCGCCAAACCTTTTGAAGACGTCAGATGTGCGCTTCCGTCTTCATAAATCTCAATCTCGTTTCCTCCGAAAATAAATTTCGATCCTGCCGGTGATCCTTTTGCCATAAGCGCATCACTGACCATGATTCCGTAATGAGGTCCTTTTGCTTCAAAGAACTGATGGAGTGCTAACGGTGTTGAATGATTGCCGTCGCAAATAATCTCGCCATACATGCTCTTCATTCTATATGCAGCGCCTACAAGTCCGTTCGCACGGTGATTAAACGGTGTCATTCCGTTATATACATGTGTCATCGATCTTGCGCCATGGGCAAATGCCTGTACCGCTTCTTTGCTCGTTGCCGCCGAATGTCCGATACTCACAACTACCCCGTTTTCCGCACAGTAACGTGTCAATGCGAAATCATCATCTGTCTCTGTTGCCATCGTAATATATTTTATTAATCCATTTGCCGCTTCCTGATATTTCTTAAACTGCTCTACCGTAGGTTTTACAATGTACTGTTCCGGCTGTGCTCCCTTGTACTTCATATCAAGATACGGACCTTCAAAGTGAACTCCTAAAATCTCTGCTCCTTCATAACCGTCTTCAACAACTTTCGCCACATTTTTCAAGGCATTTGTCAACACTTCTTCACTCTGCGTGATAGTTGTCGCAAGAAGAGCCGTCACTCCTTCATCTACAATATTGCGCACCCAGTAACGAAGTCCGTCTTCTTTCGCATCATTCGTATCAAAGCCGTAAGCTCCGTGACAGTGCACGTCAATGAATCCCGGCAAAATACGGTTATCTCCGTAATCACAATCTACCGGATGAGTTCCGTACTCATAGATATCGACAATTTTTCCGTCTTTCACTTCAATCTGTGCTTCTACAAACTGATCTGCAAACCAAACTTTTTTACTTTGAATAATCATTACAATTCCTCCTGTCTTTCGCGGGACATACAAATCCCACATCTTGATTTTTGTTAAAAAATGTTGTATTATTTAAAAAGTACAAATCGTTTTTTACAACCGAGGTATCCCATCATGACAAATCAACAGATAACAAATAAATTTGAACCTTTTGGGGCGTTTTATGATGAACCGCTCGACACTCAAAAACATAATTTAAATCAATGGGAGTTTTCTGCATCTTCAAAAAAACTAGATACTCTCTTTCTTTTTCCGTGCGAAGTATATATAGAATGCCCCGCCGGATTGGGACTTTTGCTTATCGCTACAGATCCTGACATGACGGAGTTAAAAACATTTCCTCTGCGTCACAATTTAAAACTTGCTCCGAATACCGCATTTAATGTGATTCCACTGGCCTCTTCTCTTACGTGGAATATCCTTATCGGGAAAAACTGCTGTAAAGAACAGCAACTGACAGATTTTACAAAACCACTGTCAACTCCGTATACATATCAGCCTGTATCTGTGCCGTTCCACTTAAGGCGAATCCTTGATTGCTGGTTTACAAAGCAGTCCAAAGCATGCCACATTGTACAGCCTGCACACAAATCATATGAACTGATCTATGTGTACGAAGGCAGTCTGGATATCACCCTCTCTTCCGGAACGAACACACTTCAGCCTCATGACTTGATCATATACCGCTCTGACAAAGCCGACTTATCCGTACAAAACGGCTGCTCATATCTCACAGTCGTATTTGAAGTAAATCACAGGCGTTCTCTGCATATCCTTAATCATACATTTCACTGTACAAGCGAAATGCAGCAGATCCTTTGGAAACTTTTGATCGAAAGCGAAGAACATTCCTACTATACTCATACTTTAATGGTCTGCTATCTTCAGGAAGTTCTCCTGCTGATCATGCAGTTCTATGAGACAATGAACCATAAAACACTCTTAACTGACAGCAAATCGGCTCAAAACGACCTTCTGTCTGAGATTCTTGCTTACATGAACAAGCGTCTTACCGAACCGCTCACGATAGAAGACATCTGTCATGAATTTTTTATCTCACGTTCTTCTCTGCAAGCGCTGTTCAAGACTCACCTGAACACCTCGCCAAAGAACTATCTGCTCAATATTAAACTTCAAAAAAGTAAAGAGCTGATCCGCGAGAATCAATACACAATCAGCGAGATCGCATACAGACTCGGTTTCAGCTCTATCCACTACTTTTCGAGGTTGTTTAAAAAATATTTTAACACAACGCCAAGCGACTATGCCAGAAAAGCAGCCGAAAACCAAAACCGCCAAAACAAACCCTGATCACATCTGAATGATATTTTAGTCTGTGATTACGTTTTGAATGCTGTATCGGGAAATTTGGATCACAGTGCTTTTGTTGATCTCCACATCGATCACATCGTTTTTGATCTTAACGATCTTTCCGTAAATACCACCCGCGAACATGATGCGCGCTCCAACTTTGATTGCACCTTGCAGATCGCGCATCGCTTCGCGGTTTTTCTTCATGTTTCTTGAAGACATTGCGATCAGAACGATTGCACAGATGCCGACAAGTACCGCAACTGTAACACAAGTCCATATGATAACTTCACTGTTAATAGCCATAATTATATTTTATCCTCCTTATCGGAACATGGTCTGCCTTTCGGCAAACCATGTTCTTTTTGTAACGGTGACAAACCAAAGTCCGGACTTTTCCAAAACCTTGGCGACCGCTTACAATCCCGAAATATACCTTTTGGCATTTCCGGTAATTCTTTCGGTCAGTCTTATTTTCTTGTATACGGATAAAGTGTAACACCTTTTACAACTCGGTTTACTTCACCTGTCGGACACGGATTATCCGGTGTGATATCAAGTGAAAGTGATTTAAGAACTGCCAGTGTCTGTGCAAACAAGATATAATCCAATCCAAGAAGAATGTTTTCATTCTCTTCTTTCATGTCATATACAACTGTGTAGTCTGCAAGTGCTGAAACAGCTTCATCTGCACTGCTCATAACAACTACGATCTTGTTTCCTTTTCTCTGTCCGCTCATTTCTTTGAGAAGGTCCACTTCATACTGTCTTGTATAAGCTTCATCGCTCAAATATACAACTGTTAATGTTGTATCGTCAACGATTGATTTCGGTCCGTGACGGAATCCCATCGGTGTGTCATACATTGTAACAACACGTCCGGCTGTCAGTTCAAGCATTTTAAGGGCAGATTCCTGAGATGTTCCTTTTAATGTGTTGCTTCCAAGATATACGATACGTTCAAAATTGTATTCATCAACGATCTGCTGAGCGACACTGTAATGCTTGTCAAGGAAGTTCTGTCCTGCTGCTGCGATCTTGCGAACTTTTTCAACTGTCTCTTCCAGCTCGTTCAGGTGGAAGCAAAGATATGTTGCAAGATACATGTTAGAATAGCTTGATGTCATTGCAAAGCTCTGATCATGTGTCTCATCTGTCAGATTGATTGCGTAGCAGTTATGTGTCTCTGCCGCACGTTTGGAAAGAGCTCCGTTTTTATTACATGTTACAAAAAGGTGATAAACATTATCACATACGCTTTCTGCCGCATCTACCGCTCCGACAGACTCCGGTGAATTTCCCGAACGTCCGAAACTGATCAGAAGAGTCGGTTTCGTGCGAGACAAATATGCTTCCGGCGTAGCGACAATATCTGTTGTACCGTAAGATTTTGCTTTGTGATTCAGCAGACCGGAAAGATGTGCAAATAATGCATTTCCTACAAATTCACTTGTTCCTGCTCCTGTAAGGATCACATCGAAATCATCACATTTGATAACCTGATCGATAAATTTCTGAAGTTCTTCTTTGTTCTCCTCGATCTGACGGCATGTCTTCTCCCATGTCGCCGGCTGCTGATAGATCTCCGTTAATGTAAATGTTGAAGATGTTTCTTTCATTTTGTCTTCTGTAATACCAAAAATTGTACTCATGATTTATCTCCTTTCGTGCTGCTTTTTGCAGCGTGTTTTATAGTATGCAGTTAATATTCAGACTTACGGCTGTATCGTCTTTTCCGCGAATATCAGCCATTATAAAAAGTCGATTTAAATTCCGTCTTCAGACTCTTCCTGTACTACCTGCTTGAATTCATATTTTGTTACCTGCTCTTTTCCTGTCTCAAGTACAGACTCCACAAGTCCGTCCAGATCGTCCATGAATTTACGCGACATTACGATCTCTACGAGCATCGGCAGGTTTGTACCCGCAACAATGCGTACATTTTCTTTTCCGTGTCCGAGTGAAGCAGCAACGTTAAACGGCGATCCACCCATCAGATCTGTAAAGATAATAATTCCTTCACAATCTTTCAACTCATCCATTGCTTTCGCAATCTCTTCTGTCAGTTCTTCTGTTCCATATGTCGGAAGAAAATCTACATAACGGTATGCTTCCTGCTCTCCTGCGATCAAATTCACAGAGCTTGTCATACCCGAACCAAAATTTGCATGTCCTGTAACGATTAATCCTATCATAATATCTCTCCTGTTCTATATTACTGTCTGCATTTTCTGCAGTATTTTGCTTTAACTATCTTGCTCCTGAGCCTCAGCCTCTCTAAGATAACGATCGACAACGGGCATATAAACAGCTTTGGGATGTAAACAAGCTTTTGCACTCTGCATGTAAATCAGTGCATTTTTGTCATCCCCCAGAGCAGAATATTGCTTTGAAATCATAACCAAGATCACTCCGAGTGCAAATCCATAGTACCGCTTTGAATTGATATCCTCGTCCATCTCCTCGATCAGATCTGTTCTGCCGTCAAGCATGACCGCATATGCATTCTCGTTGTAATGAATAAATGCCTCGTCCCCTGTTTTCTTAATTTCCTTTAAGATCCAGTCCGCATATTTCCTGTTACCTTTGATCAGGAATGTATGAAAATACGTTTCCAAAAAGCTTTGCTTATCATCAGGACGCGGATATGTCGTATCCAGCATATGTATGAGCATTTTCTCGAATTTTTCTTCGTCTTTCGTCACATATAACACTCTTAATTTATAGAGGTCACAGACATACTCTCCAAGAAGTTTTCTCGTGATCCACATATCTGCCGTTTTTTCCACAAGGACACTGTCCTTGTTTTTAAGTCCGACATTCATATTATGCAGTTGAAAATTTTTGATGCCCTGAAAAATAATATATCCGACAGCGGCAATCAATATAATAAAAATTGTTATTGTGTTCAAACAGCCACCTAATTTCTCTGTAAAATAATGTAAGGGGGGGATTAAAATCCCTCCCCTTACTTATACCCGATATAGATTTATATCGGCATTTTCATAATGAATCGACTTATTCAGCCGGCTCCTCCGGAAGCTGATACCACTCAACAAACGGTGTATATCCTCCCGGAATTGTGTTTCCGTCAGCGTCCATAGCTTTAGAATCACCTGTCCAGATACCGAATGCACAACCAAGGATACCTACTACAAGGATAAGGATGATACATTTAACCGGTGTCCAGCCTTTTTTGATCAGAACATAAATTCCAAGTGTGATCAACAACGGAATCAGTTTCGGAAGTACTCCGTCAAGAAGTCCCTGAATGTTGATTGCCGGATCGCCAACAACGATACGCAGTGATGTTCCACCATAGTTAGCAATAAGTCCACCTACAACGAAGATACCAAGGATACTTGCTGCACGAGTAAACTCTTTTGCGCTTGATGTCAACAGTGTAACTGCTTTTGTACCAAGTCCGTAAGACCAGTACATAAGACCAAAACGAACTGCAAACTGAACAGCGTTGAAGATGATAAGGAAGAGAACCGCACCGATAATCTGTCCTTCCATCGCCATGTTTGCTGTCAAACCTGCTGTGATCGGAACAAGTGTCAGCCAGAAAAGAGCGTCACCGATACCACCGAGCGGTCCTGCTGCGGAAATACGTACGGAACGGATTGTAGCTGTATCAGCCTTGTTCTGCTCAAGTGAAAGAACAATACCCATTACAAATGTTACGAGGAACGGGTGAGTGTTCAAAAAGTCAAGGTTGTGTGCCATGGAAGCTTTAAGGTCTTCTTTGTTTGTATGTATTTTCTGAAGACCCGGAAGCATTCCCCAAAGCC
>ERZ825137.6089-NODE-6089-length-10765-cov-4.705976_pt1 | contig 10765 bp, 8 predicted proteins | sample MGYA00519873_ERZ825137 | MGnify/ENA primary metagenome ERZ825137 (study PRJEB31778, sample SAMEA3449190) | human gut metagenome | biome: human gut; feature: human-associated habitat; material: faeces | place: United Kingdom | collected 2010/2012 ... | reverse complement strand
GGTAGAAAGGTTTCACCTTAAATCCTTCGTTTGTCTTCCAAACGAGCTTCTTCTCGAAATCCGCCCCTTTCAGGTCTGCGGTAACCTTCTCCATCCACTGTTCGGTGGAAACGGGAGAAAAGTCGGAGAAGAGTTTTTCTTTACTGTCTGCCATAGTTTATTTAAAATTTAAATAGATGAATACTATTCATTTTTGTCATCAAGAGACTTGCAAATATAAACAAATACTTAGAACAAAATCTTTTTTTAGAGAAAATTGCACTTACAGATGACTCCGTGTCCATACGGATTCAGCGTATTCACCGGAAGCATACTCTACTTTTGCAAAGTTGATATAGCAAAAAGTACCACAAAGCCTTTGCTACCTCCTTTTTATTAAGTAATTTTGCGCGAAATTTAAAAAACGACATATTAATAAGGTACTATGAATTGGTTAGAAAGCTTGCTATGGGACCCTTCATCTGTCGCTCACATCGTTTGTTTGTATGCATTCGTAATATCTGTGGGCGTATTGCTGGGTAAGATTAAGATTTTCGGGGTATCGTTGGGGGTTACATTCGTCCTCTTTGCCGGTATCCTGATGGGCCATTTTGGCTTCACGGGCGAAACACACATTTTGCATTTCATCCGCGAATTCGGTTTGATTTTATTTGTATTCTGTATCGGTCTGCAAGTCGGGCCCTCCTTCTTCTCTTCCTTTAAGAAAGGGGGTATGCGGCTGAACATGCTTGCTGTCGGCATCGTATTGCTGAATATCGCAGTAGCATTGAGCATCTACTTCATTGACGGAGGGATAGACTTGCCAATGATAGTAGGTATTCTCTATGGTGCCGTAACCAATACTCCGGGTCTGGGTGCCGCACAAGAAGCCCTGAACCAGATAAACTATACGGGAGACCCCATTGCACTGGGATATGCCTGCGCCTATCCGCTTGGTGTGGTAGGTATCATAGGTTCCATCATAGCCATCCGCTATATCTGCCGGGTGAACCTCAAGAAAGAGGAACAGGAACTCAACACGCAGGAAGCCGATGTTAAGCATCAGCCGCACATGCTTCACCTCGAAGTACGCAATGAATCAATTTCCGGAAAGACCCTGCTCCAGATAAAGGATTTCCTGGGACGTCCGTTTGTATGTTCGCGCATACGCCACGAGGGGCACGTCAGTATCCCCAATCATGAAACAATATTCCACGTAGGAGACCAGCTCTTCATCGTATGTTCCGAAGAAGATGCCGAAGCGGTGGCTGCCTTTATCGGAAAAGAAATACACGTAGACTGGGAAAAGCAGGACACTCCGATGGTTTCCCGCCGTATCCTCGTCACCAAGTCCGAAATCAATGGCAAGAAGTTGGGAAGCCTCCACTTCCGCAGCATGTACGGTGTAAATGTAACCCGTATCAACCGTTCGGGTATGGACTTGTTTGCCGATCCCAATCTGGTACTTCAGGTAGGTGACCGTGTAATGGTGGTCGGCCAGCAGGATGCCGTAGAACGTGTAGCCGGCGTATTGGGTAATCAGTTGAAACGTTTGGACACTCCGAATATCGTAACTATTTTTGTGGGAATCTTTTTGGGAATCCTGCTGGGTAGTCTGCCTATCGCATTCCCGGGTATGCCGACACCGGTTAAGTTAGGTCTTGCTGGTGGTCCGCTGGTAGTTGCCATCCTCATCGGACGTTTCGGTCACAAAATGCATCTTGTGACATACACCACCATGAGTGCCAACTTGATGTTGCGTGAAATCGGTATCGTGCTCTTCCTTGCCAGCGTCGGCATAGAAGCCGGTGAGCATTTTGTGCAGACCGTGGTAGAAGGCAGCGGATTGCTGTACGTGGGATATGGTTTCCTGATAACCGTTATTCCTTTGTTGATAATCGGTATGATTGCCCGCTTCTACTGCAAGGTGAACTACTTCACGTTAATGGGTCTGATTGCCGGTAGTAACACAGACCCTCCTGCATTGGCATATGCCAACCAGACATCGGGCAATGACGCTCCGGCAGTAGGCTATTCTACAGTATATCCGTTGACTATGTTCCTGCGTATTTTGGCGGGGCAGATGATATTGCTGACAATGATGTAATAGGAAATGCAATAACCTCCTTAAAATAAAACCTCCGGTCTTTTCATATTATAGTTTTGAAAAGACTGGAGGCTTTATTTTGAAGATTATCCATCAACGGCAACGATCAAAGAAAGATTCTATCGCCTCCTTATCCACAAAGTAGCCTTTCACCCCGCATACCATGCGGTTGTTCATAAGCAACCCTTCATACCCATTCCGGTCCACATCCAGCACCTCCTTCTGATAGGTTTCTGAAACGGTATGCGCCTTTTCGTCAGCAGGCAATTGCTGGTAAGTACCAATGTACCAATTGCCGTCAAACAGATTGTTTGTAGAGCTTGTCATAGAGAATCTGCTTGCCTCGGCAGCATAGAAAGTATTCTGTTTGAAAAACGTGTCATCAGCAAAACCATCCCAAGAATCGGAAGTAATCATCGTACGGTCCACGTTAGCAGCCGGCTTTGCATTGGCATGAATAATATTGTGTTCTACCAGCACATGTTTCGCAGGACCGGCAACATGTATGCTCGGCGAAAACATCCCTGCACGGGTTTCTTTGGGACGAATACCATCGCCGATACTGATATTATAGCGTACCACGTAGAAGTCCTGCCCATTGTCCCAGGAGTTACCGGTGTCCTTAGGGTCGAAATATTTCATGACGTAGACCATGGACAAAGAAGCGGCTGCGCCACCGTACCAATTGCCTTCCCCGCCCTTGCCGTTCCACGACATGCCGCGTACAAACAAAGTGCTGTAAAGCCGTGGGTCACGGTTGGCAAAATGGGCGGCATTGGGGCGCGTCACATCCAATACTCCATTGTTCATTTCCCCGTAGTTACGGTCGGTCACCGGAGTACCGTCCGTCAGGTAATAGTCATCCGCCAGGTTTAGTGTACCGTTCATTGATTCGATAGGAGTATTCCAGTGTGCATTGAAAGACATCCGGTCCACACTTGCCGAAGTCTCGGAACTTCCGTATACCTTTATACCCGGCAGAAAGAACACCCACAGCAGTAAGAGGAATCCCAATCGTGACATATCGAGCACTCAGTTCACCTAAGATTGAGTTTCTGTTTCACAAATTCCTCGATGAAATCCGTCGTTCTCTCAACTCCCAATACAGAGGAATCGATACACAAATGATATGTCTCGGCAGCCCCCCATTTTTTATAGCTGTAGTAGTTATAGTATTCGGCGCGTTTCTTATCCGCTTTGTTCATCATCTCCTCCGCTTCACGCTCAGAAATGGAATGCATTCGGCAAAGGCGTTTGATGCGCTCTTCATTGGAGCAGGAAATGAAAACATTGACACAGCGTGGATTATCCCGAAGAATATAATCAGCACAACGTCCCACGAACACGCAGGACTTCTCCTCCGCCAATCGGCGTATCACGTCACTTTGCACTTTGAACAGAGCATCATTACTCAGGCAATTCGTAGCAGGGATAGCCCCGTCACTGACAAAAGGGAAACGCATGCCGAAGAGCCCTCCAATAATGCCTTGTGAAGCTTTCTCATCAGCTTTTTCAAAAAACTCACAACATAGTCCACTCTCTTCGGAAGCCAGCCTAATCAGCTCCTTATCATAAAAATCAATTCCCAGACGGGTAGCCAGCTTCTCGCCTATCTCCCGTCCACCACTACCCAACTGACGGCCTATATTGACTATAAAATTATTGTCCATATGCTTGTTAATCTATTAGTTTGCAGATAGCAAATATAAATATTCTTACGGAATATCTACAGAAAGCATATGAAAAATTTTATTTTAATGTGCTGCAGCAGTCTTAAACTTACGGAATTGATAAACCAGCATCACCAGTGCTATCAAGCTTGCAAGCAAATCGGATACCGGCATACTATACCACACCCCGGCCACGCCAAAGAAGTGCGGCAGAATAAGCAGACAAGGAAGCAGAATCAGCATCTGCCGCGTAAGTGAAAGGAATATCGCCTTGCCCGCCATCCCTATACTTTGGAAGAAATTGGAGGTTACCATCTGGAAACCGATAATGGGGAAGAACATCACCGTAATACGCAATCCCGTAGCCGAAAGTTCCGTCAATTCTGCGTCTGATGTAAAGATACCCACCACCAGATTAGGTGCCAGCATCCCTACCAAGAAGCCAAAGGTTGTCACACAGGTGGCATAGATTATTGTCAGTTTCAGTACCTTGTTCACCCGGTCGTACAACTTTGCTCCGAAGTTATATCCGGCAATGGGCTGCATTCCCTGGTTTAATCCCATCACAATCATAACTACGATAAACACCAAGCGGTTCACAATACCAAAGGCACCGATAGCCAAGTCGCCTCCGTACTTCTTCAATCCCTGATTGATAAGGATTACAATAAGGCAAGCCGCCAGGTTCATCAGAAAAGGAGACATACCGATAGCCAGTGAATCAAATACAATCTTACGCTTCAGACGGAAGATACCCCGGCGGAAGTGCAGCAATTCATTGGCGTTATTGAACTGCTTGAGTTGCCACAGCAAGGCAATGACCTGCGCAGACACCGTAGCAATGGCAGCCCCGCGAATCCCCCAGTCGAACATAAATATAAAAATAGGAGCCAATATCGTATTGATAGCCACCGTAGCAATAGTGGCATACATCGCCTGCTTGGGATGTCCCGAAGCACGCAGCACCGCATTCAGACCCAGATAGAGATGGGTAACAACGTTGCCCAACAAGATTATCTCCATAAACTGCCGCGCATATTCCACCGTCTCATCACTGCCACCAAAGAAATAAAGGATAGGATTAAGAAAAGGAAAGACTATAACGGTAAACGCCAAACCCAACAAAATATTCAGTACAAACACATTGCCCAGCACCCGTTGCGCCGTATCATAATCCTTCTGTCCCAGCTTTACCGAAATCAGTGTAGCAGCACCTACGCCTACCAATGCACCGAAAGCAGCCCCGAGGTTCATCAACGGGAAAGTCAGTGCCAATGCCGACAGAGCCATGGTCCCCACACCGTGACCGATGAAAATACTATCTACCATATTATAAAGAGAAGATGCCGTCATGGCGATAATTGCCGGAATGGCGTACTGCATTAAAAGCTTCCCGATCTTTTCCGTACCCAGCGCAGTGGGTGTCTTTTGTCCTGTCATACCTATTGTTTTGAGGGCGCAAAGATACAAAAAAGAGACGGATTACAGGATATATGAGAAAAGTTTCGTATTTTTGCCTCCAAAATTGAGTTAATACATAACGAAATGAATATATTAGAACTAAGTGAACAGGAAATTATTCGGCGCAATAGTCTGAATGAGCTTCGTGCAATGGGTATCGATCCGTACCCCGCTGCAGAGTATGTAACCAATGCTTTCTCTACTGATATAAAAGCAGAATTCAAAGATGAAGACGAACCGCGTCAAGTTTCTGTAGCGGGCCGTATTATGAGCCGCCGCGTGATGGGCAAGGCTTCGTTCATCGAACTGCAGGACTCTAAAGGTCGTATACAGGTATACATCACACGTGATGACATCTGTCCGGGAGAAGACAAGGAATTGTACAACTCTGTATTCAAACGCCTGCTCGACTTAGGTGACTTCGTAGGTATCGAAGGTTTCGTGTTCCGTACACAAATGGGCGAAATCAGTATCCATGCCAAGAAACTGACCGTACTTGCCAAGTCTATCAAACCGCTGCCTATCGTAAAATATAAAGACGGCGTAGCTTACGACTCTTTTGAAGATCCCGAACTCCGTTATCGCCAACGTTATGTGGACCTGGTAGTAAACGAAGGCATCAAAGAGACATTCGAAAAGCGTGCCACCGTAGTGAGAACACTGCGCAACGCCCTCGACGAAGCCGGATATACGGAAGTAGAAACACCGATCCTGCAATCCATCGCAGGCGGAGCAAGCGCACGTCCGTTCATCACTCACCACAACTCGCTGGATATAGACCTCTACCTGCGCATCGCAACGGAACTTTATCTGAAACGACTCATCGTAGGTGGTTTTGAAGGTGTATACGAAATCGGAAAGAACTTCCGTAACGAGGGAATGGACAGAACCCACAACCCCGAATTCACTTGTATGGAACTTTATGTACAGTACAAGGATTACAACTGGATGATGAGCTTCACCGAAAAGTTGCTGGAACGCATCTGTATCGCCGTAAACGGAAGCACCGAAACCGTTGTAGACGGAAAGACAATCAGCTTTAAAGCTCCTTACCGCCGTCTGCCTATCCTCGACGCCATCAAAGAAAAGACAGGATATGACCTCAACGGCAAGAGCGAAGAAGAAATCCGTCAGATCTGCAAAGAACTGAAGATGGAAGAAATCGACGACACCATGGGCAAAGGCAAACTGATTGATGAAATCTTCGGTGAATTCTGTGAAGGCAGCTACATCCAGCCGACTTTCATCACCGATTATCCGGTGGAAATGTCGCCTCTGACAAAGATGCACCGTTCCAAACCTGGACTGACCGAACGTTTCGAACTGATGGTAAACGGCAAGGAACTGGCCAATGCCTACTCGGAATTGAACGATCCGCTGGATCAGGAAGAACGCTTCAAAGAACAGATGCGTCTTGCCGACAAGGGTGACGACGAGGCAATGATTATCGACCAGGATTTCCTGCGTGCTTTGCAATATGGCATGCCTCCTACATCCGGCATCGGTATCGGTATCGACCGTCTGGTGATGCTGATGACAGGACAGACCACCATTCAGGAAGTACTGTTCTTCCCGCAAATGCGTCCGGAGAAAGTAATCAAGAAAGACCCTGCCGCCAAATACATGGAACTGGGTATTGCAGAAGACTGGGTGCCGGTCATCCAGAAAGCCGGCTACAACACAGTAGCTGATATGCAGGATGTTAATCCGCAAAAGTTGCACCAGGACATCTGCGGAATCAATAAGAAATACAAATTAGAACTGACCAATCCAAGCGTGAACGACGTGACCGAGTGGATAAATAAACTTAAATAAGTTGAGAGTTGAGAGTTGAGAATTGAAAGTTGTTACTTGAACAACCTTTTTAATGACCAACTCTCAACTTTCAACTTTCAACTTTCAACTAAATATGAAACTACCCGGTAAGATAGCGATAATGGGCGGAGGAAGTTGGGCTACAGCCATCGCAAAGATGTGTCTGGCTCAGGAAGACTCTATTAATTGGTACATGCGACGAGATGACCGCATCGCTGATTTTAAGAGACTTGGACATAATCCCGCCTATCTGACAGGGGTGAAATTCGACACGAAGCGTATCACTTTCAGTTCTAACATCAACGATGTCGTGAAGGAATCGGATACACTGATTTTCGTCACCCCCTCTCCTTATCTGAAAGCTCATCTGAAAAAGCTGAAAACAAAGATTAAGGATAAGTTTATTATCACTGCTATCAAAGGAATCGTACCCGATGACAACGTGATTGTATCGGAATATTTCACAAAAGAATATGGCGTACCACCCGAAAACATCGCAGTACTGGCAGGTCCCTGCCACGCAGAAGAAGTAGCGCTGGAACGCCTCTCTTATCTGACCATCGCCTGCCCGGACAAGGACAAAGCGCGCATCTTCGCCCGCCGTTTGGGAAGCAGCTTCATCAAGACTTCCGTCAGCGACGACGTAGCCGGCATCGAATACAGTTCGGTGCTTAAAAATGTATACGCCATTGCCGCCGGCATCTGCAGCGGACTGAAATACGGCGATAACTTCCAGGCAGTACTGATATCCAATGCGATTCAGGAAATGAACCGCTTCCTGAATACAGTACATCCCCTGAACAGAAATGTAGATGATTCTGTTTATTTAGGAGACTTATTGGTGACAGGATACTCCAACTTCAGCCGTAACCGCACGTTCGGTTCGATGATAGGCAAGGGATATTCCGTTAAAAGTGCGCAGATTGAAATGGAAATGATCGCGGAAGGATACTACGGCACGAAGTGCATCAAAGAGATCAACAAGCATCACCACGTCAACATGCCGATACTGGATGCCGTATACAATATCTTGTATGAACGCATCTCACCCATGATAGAGATCAAATTGCTGACTGATTCTTTTAGATGAGAAAAATAAATAATAGGTAATAGGTAATAAGTATTAGGTATTAACCGTAGCCACCTAAGCTTTACGTCTCATGCATAATACTTATTACTTAATACCTATTACCTATTACATATTACTTAAAATTGATAGATATGATTAGCTTGAACATTGAAAAAACATTTGGATTCATCTCCAAAGAAAAGGTTTCTGCTTATGAAGCCGAGGTAAAAGCTGCACAGGAAATGCTGGAAAAAGGAACAGGAGAAGGTAACGACTTCCTGGGATGGTTACATCTGCCTTCGTCCATCAGCAAAGAGCATCTGGCTGACCTGAACGCTACTGCAAAAGTATTAAGAGACAACTGCGAAGTAGTGATCGTAGCAGGTATCGGTGGCAGCTATCTGGGCGCACGTGCCGTAATCGAAGCGCTGTCTAACAGTTTCACATGGTTGCAGGACAAGAAAACTGCTCCTGTCATGATCTATGCTGGACATAACATCAGCGAAGACTATCTGTATGAACTGACCGAATATCTGAAAGACAAGAAATTCGGCGTCATCAATATCTCCAAATCGGGAACGACTACCGAAACCGCTCTTGCTTTCCGTCTGCTGAAAAAGCAATGTGAAGACCAACGCGGCAAAGAAACCGCCAAGAAAGTCATCGTTGCCGTGACAGACGCCAAGAAAGGTGCTGCACGTGTGACTGCCGACAAAGAAGGATACAAGACATTTATCATTCCGGACAACGTAGGCGGACGTTTCTCTGTGCTCACTCCGGTTGGTTTGCTGCCGATCGCAGTTGCCGGATTCGACATCGACAAACTGGTTGCCGGTGCTGCCGATATGGAAAAGGCATGCGGTTCTGACGTTTCGTTTGCAGAAAACCCTGCGGCTATCTACGCTGCTACCCGCAACGAATTATATAAGAGCGGTAAGAAGATCGAGATCCTTGCCAACTTCCACCCGAAATTGCATTATATCGGTGAATGGTGGAAACAGCTGTACGGCGAAAGCGAAGGTAAAGACGGAAAGGGTATTTTCCCGGCTTCTGTCGACCTGACAACCGACCTGCACTCAATGGGCCAGTGGATACAGGAAGGCGAACGCATCATCTTCGAAACGGTTATCTCAGTTGAAGAACCGACCCATAAAGTGATCGTTCCGACCGATGAAGCCAACCTGGACGGACTGAACTTCCTGGCAGGCAAACGCGTTGACGAAGTAAACAAGATGGCGGAACTGGGTACCCAGCTGGCACACGTAGACGGCGGTGTTCCCAACATCAAGATCACCATGCCGGAAGTAAATGCTTATTACATCGGCCAGTTGTTCTATTTCTTCGAAAAAGCATGCGGTATCAGCGGTTATATGCTGGGCGTCAACCCATTCGACCAGCCGGGTGTTGAAGCTTACAAGAAAAACATGTTCGCGTTGCTGAACAAGCCCGGATATGAAAAAGAAAGCGAAGCGATCCGCAAGAAACTATAAGACGGATATTCAGTAATCATAGAAAAGAGGGAGAATCGGTTCATTCCGGATTCTCCCTCTTTTTGTTTAAACGAAAGTCATTTCTTATTTACATACGGTACCGTATCCCGGCCATTGCCGTTCCCATATGTCCGAAACCGACCTCTACAAAGCCGGCCATTTGTCTTCCAAGTTCTATGCCGATAGGTGAAACCTGATACATAAAGGAGGCTTTTACGCGGGTATCTTCGTCGGGCTTATTCTCTTCATTGATAAAAGACGCTTTTGCCGTTGCAATAGCGATTCCGGCATTCACCCGGGAGTACAACGTGATAAAGTTATAATTATACCAGTTATATTTGAAGGAAGGACAAATAGAGTGGTATGAGTTGAAAAAGTCGCCGACTATTTTGTCGCCGGCAAGAATACGCTTGTCACTGTTCGTATAAGAATAGACCAGGCCGATACCCCAGTCTTCGTCCGGATAGAAGAGATAGCTGATATTTAATGCACCGAACTTACCCTTATCGTCATACAAATCGACCGACTCGGCAGAGGGATCGAAATAACGCTCATAATGGTGCAGCAAATCGGCTACCGGAAGACCACCATAACTCAAAGAAACCTCATGCTGCATATCAGTCCAGTCCTGGGCTTTACTCTGGAAACACAGAGCAAACAGCATCATCGTAAACAATAGTACACTCTTCTTCATACTCATCCATTTTTATTCGTTATTACTGCACCCGCTTTTACGGGTTGTTCACACCAAAGATAAAAAATAAGTACAAGATTTTTCGTAACTTTGCAAAGATTATTAAGAATAAGAACAGAATGATACAAGAAGCTGTCAACCGTTATCTGCTAAAGCGTAAGCAGACCTCTCTTTCACCCAAAGCCGTACTTTTCGATATGGATGGCGTACTCTACGACTCAATGCGTTTTCACGCCCGCGCCTGGTACGAAACGGCCATGAATCACCATCTTCAGGCTGTGCAGGCGGACTTCTATATGTTTGAAGGCCGTACCGGCGAAAGTACGATCAACGAATTATACCGGCGCACGTTCCAACGCGACGCTACCGATAAGGAAAAACAAGAGCTATATGACGAGAAAGCAATGCTTTTCAACAAATACAACGACGGCAAGGCGATGACCGGTGCCGGGGATGTGCTGAAACAGGCTCAAACCCACG
>ERZ825137.6075-NODE-6075-length-10783-cov-4.244687_pt1 | contig 10783 bp, 10 predicted proteins | sample MGYA00519873_ERZ825137 | MGnify/ENA primary metagenome ERZ825137 (study PRJEB31778, sample SAMEA3449190) | human gut metagenome | biome: human gut; feature: human-associated habitat; material: faeces | place: United Kingdom | collected 2010/2012 ... | reverse complement strand
TGTCGGACATTGACTGAATGCAAATGGCTGACATGAGAAGAGGGTGTAAGAACATGAAGTATCTGATTGTTGGCGCAGGAGGAACCGGCGGCGTTGCGGGTTATTACATGACAAAAGCCGGAAAGAATGTGACACTGATTGCCAGAGGCGCACATCTGAAGCAGATGCAGACAAAAGGATTGACTTTGGAAAAAATGTGGGATCAGTCCACTGAGACGATCCCGGTAAAAGCTTCCGATATGGAGCATTATACAGAACAGCCGGATGTGATTCTGGTTTGCGTAAAGGGATATTCTCTGGAAGATACGATTCCGTTTATTCAGAAAGTGGCAAAAAAAGATACCGTGGTGATCCCGATTCTGAATATCTATGGAACCGGTGCAAAACTGCAAAAAGAACTGCCGGAACTTCTGGTAACAGACGGATGTATCTATGTCTCTGCAAATATCAAAGAACCAGGAAAACTGCTTCAGCATGGACAGATCCTTCGCATTGTATTTGGCGTAAGAGACAAAGCAGAATTCAGACCAGAACTAAAAGAAATCCGGAAAGATCTCTGTGACAGCCACATCGACGGAATCCTTTCCGAGAATATCCGCCGCGAAGCACTGGAGAAATTCTCCTATGTATCTCCGATCGGCGCAGCAGGACTCTATTATCACGCAACAGCTGCAGACTTCCAGAAAGAAGGCGAAGCCAGAGAACTCTTCAAAACCATGATAAGAGAAATCACCGCACTCGCAGAAGCCATGGGAGTCCCATTCCAGAAAGACATGGTAGATGTAAATTTAAAAATTCTCTCCAACCTAGCACCGGAAGCAACCACATCCATGCAGAGAGATATCATGGCAGGAAAACAGTCCGAAATCGACGGATTAGTCTATGAAGTAGTAAGAATGGGCGAAGAATACCACGTTCCGGTACCTGCATATAAGAAAGTGGCAGAGAGTCTTAGAACTCTGGTAAAAAAATAATAGAAGAAAGTGGGATGGTGTACAAATGATATAAGGAACCTAAAATCAGATATGAATCTAGGGAAAGCAAAAGAATTTGTTGTCTGATATTTGGAACAGTACAAAAAAGGGATGCGAATCATTCGCATCCCTTTCGTATCATTTGGACAATTTAAGTTATAATTATAACTGAGGACCAGCTGCAACAAGTGCTTTACCAGCTGCATTTCCTTCATATTTAGCGAAGTTCTTGATGAATCTTCCAGCAAGATCTTTCGCTTTTTCTTCCCATTCAGAAGCGTCAGCATATGTGTCACGAGGATCAAGGATACCTGTGTCTACGCCGTTAAGCTCTGTAGGAACTTCGAAATCGAAGAATGGGATCTTCTTAGTAGGAGCGTTAAGGATATCTCCGTTAAGGATTGCATCGATGATACCACGAGTATCTTTGATGGAGATACGTTTTCCTGTTCCGTTCCATCCTGTGTTAACCAGGTAAGCTTTTGCTCCGCTCTTTTCCATCTTCTTAACAAGTTCTTCTGCGTATTTTGTCGGATGCAGTTCAAGGAATGCCTGTCCGAAGCAAGCAGAGAATGTAGGTGTAGGCTCTGTGATTCCACGCTCTGTACCAGCAAGTTTAGCTGTGAATCCAGACAGGAAATAGTACTGAGTCTGAGCTTCTGTCAGGATAGATACTGGAGGAAGTACTCCGAAAGCGTCTGCGGACAGGAAGATTACGTTCTTAGCTGCCGGTGCAGAAGAGATCGGGCGAACGATGTTTTCAATGTGGTTGATCGGATAAGATACACGAGTATTCTCTGTTACACTCTTATCTGCGAAATCAATCTTGCCTTCAGCATCAAGTGTTACGTTCTCAAGAAGAGCGTTACGTTTGATTGCATTGTAGATGTCCGGCTCAGATTCTTTGTCAAGGTTGATAACTTTAGCGTAGCATCCGCCTTCGAAGTTGAATACGCCGTTGTCATCCCAGCCATGCTCGTCATCACCGATCAGGAGACGTTTCGGGTCTGTGGAAAGAGTTGTTTTACCTGTTCCGGAAAGTCCGAAGAAGATAGCGGTGTTTTCACCGTTCATGTCTGTGTTTGCAGAGCAGTGCATGGAAGCCATTCCTTTAAGTGGAAGGAAGTAGTTCATCATAGAGAACATACCTTTCTTCATTTCTCCGCCGTACCATGTGTTTACGATAACCTGCTCTTTAGTTGTGATGTTGAACATTACAGCTGTTTCAGAGTTAAGGCCTAATTCTTTATAGTTTTCAACTTTAGCTTTGGAAGCGTTGTATACAACGAAATCTGGCTCGAAGTTTTCAAGTTCTTCAGCTGTTGGCTGGATGAACATATTTGTTACGAAATGTGCCTGCCAAGCAACTTCAACGATGAAACGGATAGCCATACGAGTATCTTTGTTAGCACCGCAGAATGCATCTACCACGAAAAGTCTCTTGTTGGAGAGCGCTTTTTTAGCGATTTCTTTTACTGCATTCCATGCTTCCTGAGTTGCAGGATGGTTATCGTTTTTGTATTCGTCTGTTGTCCACCATACTGTATCTTTGGAGTTCTCATCCATAACGATATATTTATCTTTAGGAGAACGTCCTGTGTAGATACCTGTCATAACGTTAACTGCACCAAGTTCGCTGACCTGACCTTTTTCAAAGCCTTCCAGTTCCGGTTTGGTTTCTTCTTCAAATAATACTTCATAAGAAGGGTTGTAGACAATTTCTGTAGTTCCGGTAATGCCATACTTGCTTAAATCGATTTTTGCCATCTTACGTTTAACCTCTTTTCTTCGTTAATGAAAGCGCCTGTTTAAACAGGCTTAAGATACCTTACCATAAAAGCGAATGGGTATCGCTTCTCTTTTACTATTATACATATTTAACGCTTAAAATCAACAGGATTTTTGCCTTTTTTTGAATTTTGTTAAAGATTTATCAACTGGAATTTGATGAAAAATCCGTCATTTTTCACAAAAGGTATGTAAATTTATTATAGTGGCAATATGGGAATACTATTCGTGGATATGATAATATTCTGTCTAACTGGAACAGGCAGGAAAGACAACCAGGAAATACTAACCAGGAAAGCTGCCACTATGTGGTTGTGCTGATAAAAGATGCATGTTAAAATAGGAAAGAATTATCCGGCTGAAAAATGACAGAGTATTATACAGCAGAGAAAAATAAAGGTTACTGTGAACGGAGTGAACATTAACAAATAAAGAGAGGATGAAGATTATTAAAACTTATTATTTGATTGATTATGAAAATGTAGGAAGTGAAGGCTTCAAAGGATGCGAAAAATTACGGGAAACAGATGTTATCCATCTTTTTTATACAGACAACAGCAGAAAAATAGACCTTGATATTATCAATGATCACGGAGAAGCAAAGCTGGTCACACATAAAGTACCGACAGGAAATCAGTCAGCAGATATGCATCTGGGATCTTATCTGGGATATCTGATAGGAAAAGAGTGCACAGGTCAGGATGAAGAATGTAAAATTGTTGTAATCAGTAAGGATACAGGATTTGACCATATTATAGAGTTCTGGAAAACAGAAAAAGATGTGAAAGTCTCCAGAAACGAGAAGATTTCCGGAAAACAGGTGCATACGAGGAAACAGGTAAAAAAACAGACCGTCAAAGAAAAAGACGGACAGATGATCGAACAATCCGGTCAAAAAACAGAAAAACAGTTGAATGAACAACCTGAAAAGCAGTCTGTCAAACAATCAGAGAATCAGAATACAAAAAAGCCAAAACAAAAGATAGTTGACATGAAAGCCGGAACAAAGAAATTACAGCAGGAATTAGTATTGGTTCTCGACAAGGCAGGCATGCCAAAGGAAGTGGTAAATTATGTTTCAACAACTGTGGAGAAAAATGCAGAAGACAAAAACAGAAAGCAGCAGATTTACAGATCTATCATTTCCAAATACGGACAGACAAAAGGACTGAATATCTATAACCATATTAAAAAGAAAATTTAATGGAATAGGACTGAAAAATATCGGAATAAAAGAAGGAGGCCGGGAACCTTATCGATTCCCGGCAAAAGTATGAAAAAGAAAAAGTTTTATTTGCAATTACTCTTTGCTCTGTACAGGTAATAATATAACCAGAAAATGTGAGAAATATGTGGTGAGAATTTGAAAAAAATGTGAAATGGATGGAAATTTAAAATGAACAGGCAGGAAAAAAGAAAATATAGCAGGAACAATAATTCTTAAAAAAATGGGAGAAAGCATTAGACTATGAATATACAGATTTTTGGTACAAAGAAAAACTTTGACAGCAAGAAAGCAGAACGCTATTTCAAAGAACGGGGAATTAAATATCAGTTTATAGATATGAAAGAAAAAGGATTAAGTAAAGGAGAATTCCAATCTGTCTGCCAGGCAATTGGCGGTTATGATAAACTGATAGATACTGACTGCAAGGATAAAGACCTGCTGGCATTGATCACTTATATCGCAGAGGAAGACAAGGCAGAGAAAATTCTCGAAAACCAGAGCATCATCAAAGTCCCTGTGGTAAGAAACGGAAAACAGGCGACAGTAGGATATCAGCCGGAGATCTGGAAGAGCTGGAAGTGATAGTTATAGCCTTTTACAAGCTTTCAGATTTTACAATATTATATTGAAGAAAATAGCTGTTTGACATATTTATATGTGTTATAATATAAAATTATTATAGAAGTTACTTTATATTATATTGTTGTGCGACAGATATAATGAACTGATTTATAAAAATGGAAATATTGAGGTGATGGAAATGCCATTAACAAAGATTGCAGCAGAGAATTTTACAGTATTTGAAGATATAAAGATTCCTTTTTGTGAAGGATTAAATGTATTAGTTGGTGAAAATGGTGTGGGAAAGACTCATATTATGAAATTAGCCTATGCAGCATGTCAGGCTTCTAAACATGATGTGTCTTTTTCGCAGAAAACAACAATGTTATTTCGTCCTGATCAGTCTGGAATTGGACGTCTGGTAAACAGAGGAAAGAGTGGAAGCAATAAAGCCATGGTTTCTGTGGAATCTGATACTGCCAAAATAGGAATGACATTTTCAACCAAGACACGAAAATGGGATGCAGAGATTAATTCAGAAGAGAAATGGGAAAAGCAGATGTCTGATCTCACAAGCGTATTTATTCCGGCAAAAGAGATTTTATCAAATGCCTGGAATCTGGATGCTGCAGTAAAAATGGGAAATGTGGAATTTGATGATACGTATCTGGATATTATTGCGGCTGCCAAAATTGATATTTCCAGAGGAGTGGATTCAACTGTAAGGAAAAAATATCTGGATATTTTACAGAAAATCAGTAATGGGAAAGTAACATTGCATGAGGATCGTTTTTATTTAAAACCTGGTACACAGGCAAAGTTAGAATTTAATTTGGTAGCAGAAGGATTACGTAAAATTGCTCTTTTATGGCAGTTGATAAAAAACGGGACACTGGAGAAGGGATCCGTTTTGTTTTGGGACGAGCCAGAAGCAAATATCAATCCGAAATATATTCCGGTGCTGGCTGAATTGTTGATCATGCTGGAGACAGAAGGTGTACAGATTTTTGTTTCTACACATGACTATTTTTTATCTAAATATATTGAAGTAAAGCGGAGACAGGACAGTAAACTGCAGTACATTTCCTTATATAAAAATGAAAACAACAAAGTATTATGTGAGATAGCACCGGAATTTGAATTGTTGGAACATAATGCAATTATGGATACATTCCGTCAGTTGTATCGAGAAGAAATTGGGGTGGCATTAAAGTGAGCGTTATACCAGAATCAGGAATGAATTTTGGAAAATATGATGAAAAAGATTTATTTCATATTGAGACATCTGAAATTTATAAAAAACTTGGCGATGGAATCCCAACAGTTGAGTTTATCCTGAAATATAATGGAAATAATATAGTGTTTCTGGAAGCAAAGAAAAGTTGTCCAAATGTGGCGAATCGATATGAATCGAAAGAAAAAGAACAGAAATTCGAAGAATATTATGGCTCAATAACTGAGAAGTTTATATCATCTTTGCAGATATATCTGGCGGCGATTATGAACAGATATCAGGAGACGTCAGAGATAGGAGACAATCTTCGATCAGTAAGCAATATGAAAGATGTAAAATTAAAATTTATTCTGGTTGTAAAAAACGCAGAAGATATTACGTGGCTAGCCGGGCCATTGGCAGAATTAAGAGCCAGATTGCTTAAGGTCAGAAAAATATGGGGTGTTGAGGTGGTTGTTTTAAATGAAGAACTTGCTGGAGAATATAATCTAACGTGTTAGAGTGTTTTTCTGGTTGCATGAAATAAGAACTATATGCTAGGAGATGATAAAATGGCAAAGATCAGAATCATAAAGAAAAATAATGACTGCAGCATGGAATACGAAGTAGGTGATATTTGTGAGGTCACAGGTACCTGGTATGGCGGCGTCCACATCAATGGCCGTTCCGGAATCCCGGTTTCCCTTGATAAAGAAGAGTATATGGAACTCAATACAGAACCGGAAGAACCTGACAGTGCGGAAAATGAAAACACTTTAGAAACACCGGAACACGATATTCATGCAGGCGACATTGTACAGCATTTCAAAAGAGAATGGGTATCCCCGGATACTTCCGAATATCTCTATAAAGTCCTTGCAGTAGCCCATCACACAGAAAATGGTGAAAAACTGATGATTTACCAGGCGCTCTACGCACCTTTCAAAATCTGCGCCAGACCCTATGATATGTTTATGAGTGAAGTAGACAGAGACAAATATCCAGATATTAAACAAAAGTATAGATTTGAGAAATATACTGCAAAATAGATGATTGATACTTTATGGAATTGCTATAGTAAAACAGGCACTTTTGCCTGTACAAAAACACTTTGTCGTTGTATAGTAATAACAAATAATAACCGCATACGTTTCCAGAGATTTTATAGCATTATCTGAAAAAATGTGCAGAAAGAACGAAAGGAAAGGAAATATGCAGAAGGTATTAGTAGTTGTAGACATGCAGAATGACTTCATCGACGGAGCTCTTGGAACAAAAGAAGCAGTTGCCATTGTACCTGGTGTAAAAGAGAAAATCGAAAATTTTGATGGAGTTGTTCTTTTTACCAGAGACACCCATGAGACTTACTATCTTGACACCCAGGAAGGACAGAAGCTTCCTGTACCGCACTGTATCCGTGACACTGAAGGCTGGCAGATCAGAAGCGAATTAGATGCACTCAGAAAAACAGAACCCATTGATAAAGAAACCTTTGGTTCCACAGACCTTGCAGGAGAACTGGTGGCAATGAATGAGGATAATGAAATCGAAAGTATCACATTCGTAGGTTTATGCACAGACATCTGTGTTATTTCCAATGCACTTCTGGCAAAAGCATCTCTCCCGGAAGTTCCGATCATCGTAGACGCTAAATGCTGCGCAGGCGTAACACCGGAAAGCCATGAGAATGCACTGAAAGCAATGGAAGCATGTCAGATCCAGATTGACAGATAAACTGCAGAGCAGTTATTCAGTTATAAACAAGCAGTAAAGCAGATGATTTTATCCACCTGACAATTCAGATATGAGGAGTGACAAAATAATGAAAACAATTACACGAGATGAGGCATTCACATTATTAAAGAAATACAACAAGGATCCCTTCCACATTCAGCATGCCCTGACTGTAGAAGCAGTAATGAAATGGTATGCCAATGAACTTGGCTATGGCGAAGATGCAGAATACTGGGGAATTGTAGGGCTCCTCCACGACATCGACTTTGAACTATATCCGGAAGAACACTGTCTGAAAGCTCCGGAAATGCTCCGCGAAGCAGGCGTAGGCGAAGACGTGATCCATTCAGTTGTATCCCACGGCTACGGTATCACAGTAGGATGTGGCGCAACCATTGACGTAGCACCGGAACACGAAATGGAAAAAGTACTCTTTGCAGCAGACGAACTTACAGGACTTATCTGGGCAGCAGCACTTATGAGACCATCCAAAAGCACAAAAGACATGGAACTCAAATCCCTCAAGAAGAAATACAAGAGCAAAGGCTTCGCAGCAGGATGCTCCAGAGAAGTTATTGAACGCGGCGCTGACCAGCTCGGCTGGGAACTGCAGAGGCTTCTCACTATGACACTGCAGGCAATGGCAGACTGCGAGGATGAGATTAAGGCAGAGATGGATGCGGAAGAGTAATGGAATGTCTGATTTATTGACTTATTACCAGAAATGAATGATGGAATCAGAGAACCAGACTGTATGTAGGGGAAGAAACCTATGTGCAGTCTGGCTTTCTTTTTTATATGGAAGTTGATGAAAGAGAAAAGATATCAAAAAAGAAATATGCAACAGTTTTTGCGTATTATAGATAAGTGAATATAACAAAAAATGTCTGACGAAAATTGTTGCTGTTTATGTTAAAAAACTGTATAATATGTCACAAAGAAGTTAGATTTATCAGAAAAATTAAGGCATAAGAAACAAAACAGGTATTTTGCAGATAAAACAGGAGTGAAATCAGTGCTGGATGGCATTTGGTAGTGAATATATGGCAGATATAGATAAAACATTAAAATATTACAACGAAAATGCGCAGTCTTTTGCCTCTGGGACTGTTTCGGTAAAGTTTACAGAAGTGCAAGATAAATTTCTGGAGAAACTTAACCCAGATGCGTATATTCTTGACTTTGGCTGCGGTGCAGGTAGAGATACAAAGTACTTTCTGAGTCGTGGATATCAGGTAGATGCAGTTGATGGTTCAGAACAATTGTGTCGGATTGCAAGTGAATATACGGGAATCAAAGTCAGGCAGATGCTGTTTCAGGAATTGGATGAAAAAGAAAAATATGATGGCATATGGGCTTGTGCATCTATTCTCCATTTGCCGAAAAAACAACTGCGTGAAGTTTTGAAAAATATGTATGCAGCATTGAAATCGAAAGGATGGATTTATACCTCTTTCAAATACGGAGAATTTGAAGGTGAACGGAACGGAAGATATTTTACCGATTTTACGACAGATACATTTAAAGATTTCATACATGACATGCATGGCCTTAAAATAGAAGAACATTGGATCACAGGAGATGTCCGACCGGGAAGAGGTGAGGAAAAATGGCTGAATTTACTTCTGCAGAAAAAGTAAACATCGGGTATGAAAACGAATATTCCACAGATGCAATGACTGGCGGACCGGATAAAAGAAGACAGCTATATTATCAGCTGATACAGAGCATGAAAAAAGCAGAAAGCGTTGATATCATTGTCTCTTTTCTTATGGAATCCGGAGTGAGAATGTTGCTGAAAGAACTGGAACATACCTTGAAACGTGGAGCCAAAATCCGAATCCTGACAGGAAACTACCTTGGAATTACACAGCCATCAGCACTATATCTGATCAAAAGAAAACTTGGTGACAGAGTTGATCTTAGATTTTATTGTGAAAAAGGACGTTCCTTTCATCCAAAGTCTTACATTTTCCATTATACAGATTACAGTGAACTTTACATCGGCTCTTCTAATATTTCCAGAAGTGCGCTGACCTCAGGAATAGAATGGAATTATCGGTTCAGCAGTCAGAAAGACCCGGAAAACTACAAAGAGTTCTTTCGTACATTTGAAGATTTATTTGCGAATCATTCCATTATCATTGATGACAAAGAATTAAAACGTTACTCCCAGAACTGGCATCGTCCGGCGGTGGCAAAAGACCTTGACAGATATGACTTTACAGAGTCGGAAACAAATGATACAAAAATAAAACCTTTATATGAACCAAGAGGAGCACAGATCGAGGCATTGTGCGCATTGGAAGATACAAGAGCAGAAGGAGCACAGAAAGCACTCATTCAGGCTGCGACGGGCATCGGGAAAACATTTTTGGCTGCTTTTGATTCAAAAAAATATGAGAAAGTGTTGTTTGTTGCACATAGGGAAGAGATTCTGAAACAGGCAGCAGTTTCTTTTCAGAATGTAAGGAATTCCAAAGACTATGGATTTTTTATGGGAGCTGAGAAATGCACAGATAAACCGCTTATATTTGCCTCGGTAGCAAGCCTTGGGAAACCGGAATATTTAAATGAAAAATATTTTGCTTCGGATTACTTCGATTACGTGGTGATTGATGAATTTCATCATGCAGTCAATGACCAATATCGAAGAATTGTAGAATATTTCAGACCGCAGTTTCTCCTTGGACTGACGGCAACGCCTAAGAGAATGGACGGTAAAAATATATATGAAATCTGCGATTACAATGTGCCGTATGAGATTTCACTGAAAGACGGAATCAATAAGGGAATGCTGGTTCCGTTTCATTACTATGGAATTTATGATGAGACTGACTACACAAAATTACATATAGTCAAAGGAAAATATGCAGAAGAAGAACTGAACAGAACTTATATCGGGAATGCTTACAGGCATGAGTTGATTTACAAATATTACTGCAAATATGGCTCCAGTCAGGCATTAGGATTCTGCTGTTCCAAAAAACATGCAGAAGAAATGGCAAAAGAATTCGGTAAAAGAGGAATTCCGTCGGCAGCAGTTTATAGTAATGCAGATGGAGAGTTTTCCATGGACAGAGCAGAAGCGATTGCGAAACTGAAAAATGGAGAAATCAAAGTTATCTTTTCAGTGGATATGTTCAACGAAGGTGTAGATATTCCATCAGTCGATATGGTAATGTTCCTGCGTCCGACAGAATCTCCGGTTGTATTTTTGCAACAGTTAGGGAGAGGACTGAGAAAAAGTAAGAGGAAAGAGTACCTGAATGTCCTGGATTTTAT
>ERZ825137.6072-NODE-6072-length-10784-cov-4.059465_pt1 | contig 10784 bp, 6 predicted proteins | sample MGYA00519873_ERZ825137 | MGnify/ENA primary metagenome ERZ825137 (study PRJEB31778, sample SAMEA3449190) | human gut metagenome | biome: human gut; feature: human-associated habitat; material: faeces | place: United Kingdom | collected 2010/2012 ... | reverse complement strand
GTGCGGAGATTGTGGTGCCGGTGATGAAAGATGGAAAAGTCTATGCTGTTTTGGATGTGGACAGCCCGTTTGAAGATCGTTTTACCGCAGAAGATGAGGCATTTTTAGAGAAAATCGCCGCGCTTTTGGCGGAAAAATTTTGAGTCAATAAGCGGATGACCGCTTAAAAATAAGGGTACATACCCGAAAAATCAAAGAGAGGAAGCGTTTTTATGACGAATGAAGTGATTCAGAACATTTTGACCCGCTGCAGTGTCCGCGCGTATGACGACCGCCCGGTGGAGAGAGAAAAGATCGACACGCTTTTGCAGTGCGCTGTGCATGCACCGAGCGCGATGAACCGCCAGACATGGCATTTTTCTGCTGTTTTAAATCGCGAGAAAATCGCGAAGCTTGCGGTGGCTGTGGGCAAGGCGCTCGGCAACGAGAAGTATGACATGTATAAGCCCGCCGCGCTTATCATTCCGTCGAACGAGCTGATTGGCGACACGGGTATCACGTCCTGGGACAACGCTTGCGCGCTTGAAAATATCTTCCTCGCGGCGCATTCCATGGGGCTTGGTACTGTGTGGATCAACCAGCTTTCTGACACGTGCGACGTGCCTGAGGTGCGCGCCGTTTTGACGGAGTTCGGCGTGCCGGAGAACCACAAGGTATTCGGCATTGCGGCCATCGGTTATGCGGCAGCAGAAACGCCTGTGAAGGAGAAGAAATTCCCCGTTACGTATGTGGAGTAAAGAAAAGTAAAGTGAAAGCGCCTGCAAGGTTTGACCCTGCGGGCGCTTTTTAGTGGCTAAAAAGTTTGCCTTTGTCGTTCCATTCACCGAACAGCTTTCCGGCGGCGGAATTTTCGATGAACCACACGCGAAAAGCTTTGCGTACGGTAGGATTGAAATATACGCGCCGGGAAACGGGTGCGGCTATCTCCTGAGATGTCAAATTAAAATCCTATTTCGTACTTTTATTTTTGTAACCGCTTGAAAAATGGGAGAAAAGGTGTTAGAATGGGCGTATGCGTGTTTGGAGCGCGGTTTAAGAATAGGCGTTATAGGGTATCAAAGGGGGAGGACGTTTGGAAAAAACAAAAAACGGGATCACGGAAGGTGTTATTTGGAAACAGCTTTTGCTTTTCTTCTTTCCGATCTTGATCGGCACTTTTTTTCAGCAGTTGTATAACACGGTTGACACGATCATTGTCGGTCAGTTTGTTGGTTCTTCGGCACTTGCGGCTGTCGGTGCCTGTGCTGCACTTACGAATGTCTTCATTTGTATAGCATTGGGTGCTGGTGTAGGTGCGGGTGTGCTTGTCAGCCGTTATTTTGGAGCTAGAGATTATGGCAAAATGAAAACGATCGTGTCAACATCATTGATCAGTTTTCTGGTCTTAAGTATATTTTTGGGTGTCTTTGGTTTTTGTTTTTCTCATTTGATGATGAGTGTATTACAAACACCTGCTGATATACTGAATGAAGCGGTATTGTATCTAAGAGTTTATTTTGTGGGATTTCCATTTTTGTTTATGTATAATATTCTTTCAACAATGTTTACTTCGATCGGTGAATCGAAAATACCGTTGGCTCTTTTAATATTCTCATCGATGTTAAATATATTGATGGATCTTTGGATGGTAGCTGGACTTGGACTCGGTGTGTTCGGTGCAGCCCTCGCAACTCTCATTGCACAGGGGATTTCCGCAGTGTTGTCACTTTTGATCTTCTTGTGCCGGATGCGTCGATATGAAAGTCGCTTTGACTGGTTTGACAGACAGGAGTTACATTCTATGCTTCAAATTGCTGTACCGTCAGTTCTTCAGCAGTCTACAGTGTCAATTGGCATGATGATCGTACAGGCAGTTGTAAATCCATTCGGTACACAGGCACTTGCAGGATATTCAGCAACGATGAGAGTAGAAAATGTTTTTTCATTGATATTTGTATCCATTGGTAATGCAGTTTCGCCGTATGTTTCTCAGAATCTTGGTGCAAAGAAGATCGAACGTATCAAAAAGGGATACCATGCTGCATTGGTGTTAGATATATGTTTCGCAGTCCTTGCTTTCATAATCATCGAATCATTGCACACCCAGATCTCTTCACTGTTTCTTGGGAAAGATGGAACTGCTTTAGCATATCAGGTGTCTGGAAATTATATGAGATGGCTCGGTTATTTCTTCACCTTCATGGGAATTAAGATGGCAACAGATGGAGTCCTTCGCGGTCTTGGAATCATGCGGCCATTTCTTGTTGCTAATATGGTAAATCTTGCGATCCGCTTATCAGTTGCTTTGATTTTTGCACCGCGTTTTGGTATTGCATTTGTCTGGCTTGCTGTACCAGCTGGCTGGTTTGCCAACTTTCTGATCTCCTATGGGGCACTCAGAAAATCATGGCCAAGTGATAATTGTAATTGCGTAATCAATACGAATGAGTTATTATAATAACAGATAGGTTTTTAAACCAGCAGCGAAAGCTTCTGAAGCCATACGAAGAAGGTTCAACGGACCTTTCTGCCGACAGACGGCAGGAAAACGGGATATTCATCATTTATCAGAATTCTGAAAATCGCGATTATATCATAAGATACAAAAACGACGCAGACAGTAAAATCGCATACTTTTAAAATGAATGGGCAGTCCCTTAGGCAGGGACTGTCTATTTTTCTGTTGAATTAAAGTAGCTGCAATAAAAATTGTAACTATTGATCCAGATTATTATACGAGAATATCGTACAAGGAGAGAATTTATGTTAGGAATCATCATTGACAGCATCAGTACTTTTATGTACAGTAAATTGCTAGTAATACTGTTGATCGGAGCGGGAATCTATTTTACGATCCGTACAAAACTGCCACAGATGAGATTATTTAAAGATGCCTGCAAAGCCGTTGTAGAAAAGCCAGAAGATGAAAATGGAGTATCATCGTTTCAGGCATTAATGGTATCTACCGCATCACGAGTTGGAACAGGAAATATCATTGGAGTATCGTCCGCTATCTGCATTGGAGGATTTGGCTCTGTATTCTGGATGTGGATCATTGCGATCATCGGAAGTGCATCCGCACTGATCGAAAGTACGCTGGCACAGATTTATAAGAGAAAAGGAAAAGATGGAGAATGTTACGGAGGACCGGCATATTACATTGAAGCAGCACTTCACTGCAGACCATTAGCGATCATATTCTGTATTTCCATGATCGCAACGTATGCATTTGGATTTAATATGCTTGCATCTTATAATTTACAATCTACATTTTCAGGATTCTCATTTTATGATGTAAAATGGACGCCATGGATCATCGGAGGAATTCTTGCAGTGATCACAGGATGGTGTCTCTTAGGCGGGGGATCAAGAATTGTAAAAGTAACATCTACATTAGTGCCAGCTATGGGGGTTGCATATATTCTGATCTCTGTGATCGTTATGATCATCAACCGTGCATATCTGCCAGTTGTATTTTCAAAGATCATCAGCGAAGCATTTGATTTCAAAGCAATTTTTGGTGCATTTGCAGGATCAGCTATGATGCAGGGAATCAGAAGAGGTCTGTACTCCAATGAAGCAGGTATTGGATCAGCACCAAATGCTTCTGCATCCGCACAAGTAAGTCATCCGATTAAACAGGGCTTAGTACAGATGTTATCCGTATTCATTGATACCCTGCTTTTATGCACAGCAACAGCCATGATGTGTTTGTCATCAGGAATTGCCCCTGCTCAAGAATTACAGGGGGCACCATGGGTACAGGCAGCACTGCATGAATCCTTAGGAAACTTCGGACCACTCTTTATCACAGTAGCGATGGTATTGTTTGCATTTACAACACTTCTTGGGAATTGTTTTTATTGTGATAACTTGTTAAATTATATCCACAAAGGACAGCCATCAAAGACATTCATGAAAGGATTTCGTATAGTATCTGCACTGGTTGTGTTCATTGGTGCAGGAATGGAAGTTTCTATGCTTTGGAATATTTCAGATGTTTTGATGGGAGTTATGGCACTGATCAATATTCCAGTGATCTTGATTTTGTCAAATACAGCACTGAAAGCATTGGAGGATTATGAAAAGCAGAAGAAAAATGGAAAGAATCCAGTGTTTAAGACTGGGAATATTGGATTGGAATACGAGACGGATTATTGGAGCTAGATTTATATTTTTTACTTTTGATACTGATATTATCATGGTATAATTAAAGAAAGATTCTAGGCAAAACAGACGAAAGTCTGTGACGCAAAGCTAAAGGGCCTGTAAAATGGCAGCCGGTTGTAGAAAATGATAGGCACTGTCTGTTTGGCAGTGCTGTTTTATTTCATAAGGATGAGATATAAAAATGAGGTTATAAGATGAAAAAAAGAAAAATTTTTACTGTTGTATTGATATTTTCTATATTAATGGCAACTTTGGCAGGATGTGATAAGGCAGATAAAGTGTCTGACACAACAAAAAAACCTGTTATAAAAATTGGAAGTGACAATTATCCGCCTTATAATTTCCTGAATGAGGATGGTATCCCGACAGGTATAGATGTTGAACTGGCAACGGAAGCATTTAGAAGGATGGGGTATAAGACGGAGATTGTTCAGATCAATTGGGAAAAGAAAAAAGAGCTGGTAGAAAGTGGAAAAATTGATTGTATCATGGGATGTTTTTCAATGGAAGGACGACTTAACGATTATCGTTGGGCCGGACCATACATAGCAAGCCGTCAGGTGGTTGCTGTAAATGAGAACAGTAACATTCATAAACTGAGTGATCTGAAAGGAAAGAATCTTGCAGTCCAGTCTACAACCAAACCGGAAGGTATCTTTCTGAAGCGGACAGATAAGAGAATTCCAAAACTTGGTAATCTGATCAGTCTTGGACACAGGGAATTGATCTATACATTTCTGGCAAAAGGGTATGTGGATGCTGTGGCTGTGCATGAGGAATCCATCATCCAGTATATGAAAGATTATGATACAAGCTTCCGCATTCTGAAGGAACCATTGATGGTCGTCGGGATAGGAGCTGCTTTTGCAAAGAATGATGACAGAGGGATCTGCGAGCAGATGAACCAGAAGCTGGAAGAAATGCACAAGGATGGTACCTCCCTGAAGATTATAAAAAAATATATGGATGATCCAGAGAAATATTTGGAGGTGGATGATCTTGGATATTAATGGAAGAGAAAAAGCAAAACGATTCTGGATAGTTGCTAGTTTGCTTGGCATCTGTATGTTTGTCACTGCAATTTTTTGTTTTTTTCATACGGAAAAAAACGAAGCTGAGAAAAGAATGGTGGAGATTGTAAACTATGTCAAAGTACAGTGCTCAACCTATACTCATTATAATGAATCTTCAGAATCAAAAAGTCTCCTTCGTGCGATCGAAAGTGCCAGACAGATGAGTACAAATATTGATATGGAAGTAAAGAATAGAAAGCAGTTAGACCGAAAGTTTCTGAAAGAGAATCTGCAGTCACTCTGGGTGGATGGTATTCTTGTATTGGATGAAGAAGGAAAGAAAGTCTGTGAATACAGTATGGATGAAGGTTTGATGGATGAGATGATTGATTATCTGCAAAAAGATATCATTATGGATTACACAGGATATAAAGAAAGATCTTATTCAGAACGGATTGTCAGAGGAGATGGATCACGTATCGATATCGCAGCCTGCGCCAGAAAAGATGCCCCAGGGATCGTTGCAGTTTACTATTACACATCTCCGAGATTTATCAGAAATTATACTTTAACGATCCAGAGTCTTTTAAAGGGGTACAATACTGAGAAAGACGGGACAATCATCGTTGCAGACAAAGGGAAGATTATTGCCAGTAACGATGAGAAATTATTGGCACAGGATGTCGCAGACAATGAGATTATTCAGAAAATGAAGAAGCATACAGATAGTCGGCATATCTTTCATCTGAAGAATAAAGGAACTGGATGCTATGGTATCATGCTGAAACAAAGGGATTATTATATCTACATGTATTTACCAGATAAAGAGGTATTCAGTAATCTGCCACTCAGTGTAACAGGTGTTGTATTCCTTTATCTTATCATTCTTAGTTTTTCATGGTCCTGGATATATATAACCAATCTGGCACATCAGAAACAGGAAAAAGATGAAAAATATAAAGCAGAACTTCTGAAATCGGCAAAAAAAGCAGAGGCAGCGAACGAGGCGAAAACTGAGTTTCTCCAGAGGATGAGTCATGATATCCGGACACCGATCAATGGAATATGCGGTATGATCGATGTGGCGGAGCATTATGCAGATGATATGGAAAAACAGACAGAATGCAGGGCAAAGATCAAAGAAACATCTCATCTGTTACTGGAATTGATCAATGAAGTTTTGGATATGAGTAAGCTGGAATCGGACGAAGTAGTTCTGGAAGAAATTCCATTTAATCTAAGCAATATTTCCAAGGAAATCTTTGTTGTGATCGAACAGATAGCTGCAGAAGAAAATATTCGGATCGTGTGGGAGAAAGAAGAAATCACACACTGGAATCTGATCGGAAGTCCAGGATATGTAAAAAGGATCATGATGAATATTTTGTCAAATGCGGTAAAATATAATAAAGAAAACGGATATATCTACATCAGCTACCAGGAATTTACATCGGAGCAGGAGGGAAGAGTGACGATTGAATTTATCTGCCGAGATACAGGAATTGGTATGACAAAGGATTTCCAGAAACGCCTTTTTGAACCGTTTGCACAGGAGCATACTGGAAGCCGTACAAAATTTTCCGGAACAGGGCTTGGAATGCCGATCACGAAAAAACTGATCGAAAAAATGGGAGGAACGATCACGTTTGAAAGTAAGAAGGGAGAAGGCACAACCTTTGTGATCAGGATTCCATTTAAAATAGATCAGGATGCTGATCAACGTGAAGAACAAGAAGCTATATCAGAAAAATCTATAAAAGATCTGAAGATCCTTCTGGTGGAAGATAATGAGCTGAATATGGAAATCGCAGAATTTGTGATTCAGAATGAAGGTGCATCTGTGACGAAGGCATGGAATGGCCAAGAAGCTGTTGAGATATTCAAAAAAAGCAGACCAGATGAATTTGATGTCATTCTGATGGATATCATGATGCCGATCAAGAATGGTTATGAAGCAGCAAAGATGATCCGTGCACTGGACAGAGATGATGCAAAAACGGTTCCGATCATAGCAATGACGGCAAATGCGTTCACCGAGGATAGATTAAAGTCAAAAGAATCGGGAATGAATGAACATATCGCGAAACCTATAGATGCAAAATTATTAGTAAAAGTGATCAGTGAATTCGTGGAAAATAAAGAGGAGGATTCATAATGAAAAAGAGAAAATGGAATAGAGTTCTTTCTATATTTTTGGTGATGGTGACAGTCATATCACTTATGTCAGGATGTGATAGGAAGAGCGCGAAAAATGAAGAGAAAGATACGATCACTGTATATTTATGGAGCACAAATCTATATGAAAAATATGCCCCATACATTCAGAAACAGCTTCCAGATATTAATATTGAATTTGTAGTGGGCAACAATGATCTGGATTTCTATCGGTTTCTTAAGGAAAATGGCGGATTGCCGGATATCATAACTTGCTGTCGTTTTTCACTACATGATGCAAATCCTCTGAAAGACAGCCTGATGGATCTTTCCACAACCAATGAAGCAGGTGCTGTCTATAATACATACCTCAACAATTTTATGAATCAGGATGGCAGTGTAAACTGGCTTCCAGTGTGTGCGGATGCACATGGGTTTGTAGTTAACAAAGACCTTTTTAAAAAGTATCATATTCCTCTGCCAACAGATTACAAAAGTTTTGTTTCTGCCTGTCAGGCATTCAAAAAAGTGGGGATCCGTGGATTCACGGCAGATTATTTTTATGATTATACTTGCATGGAAACACTGCAGGGACTATCTGCATCAGAGCTGTCTACAGCGGCTGGACGTAAATGGCGTACTGTCTATAGTGACCCTGATAATACAAAGAGAGAGGGTTTGGACAGTAAAGTCTGGCCGGAGGCTTTTGAACGTATGGAGCAATTCATTCAGGATACAGGGTTGAACAAAGATGATCTGAATATGGATTATGATAATGTGATGGAGATGTATAAAAGTGGTAAGCTTGCTATGTACTTTGGCAGTTCTTCTGGTGTAAAAATATTTCAGGATCAGGGCATTGATACAACATTTCTTCCATTCTTTCAACAAAACGGCGAAAAATGGCTGATGACGACACCATATTTTCAGGTGGCGCTGAACCGTAACCTGACAAAGGATGAAACACGCCGGCAGAAAGCAATGAAAGTGTTGAATGTAATGCTGTCAGAGGATGCACAGAATCGGATCGTTTATGATGGTCAGGATATATTAAGCTATAGTCAGGATGTAGATACACATCTCACAGAATATCTCAAAGATGTCAGACCTGTGATCGAAGAAAATCATATGTATATTCGAATCGCATCCAATGACTTTTTCAACGTATCCCAAGATGTAGTCTCTAAGATGATTTCAGGAAAATACGATGCCAAACAGGCTTACCAGTCATTTAATACAAAGCTTCTGAAGAAGAAATCTGATTCTGAGAAGATCGTGCTCGATTCAAAGAAAGCTTATTCCAATCATTTTCATACCAGCGGGGGGAATGAAGCGTATTCTGTTATGGCACATACTTTGCGTGGCGTCTACGGTACGGATGTGCTGATCGCAACAGGAAACAGCTTTACAGGAAGTGTACGGAAGGCAGGATATACGGAAAAAATGGCTGGCAATATGATCATGCCAAATGATCTTTCAGCTTACAAACGGAAGATGAGTGGGGCTGAGCTGAAAAAGACAGTCAGAAATTTTGTAGAAGGCTATCAGGGAGGTTTCAATCCATTTAACCGTGGCTCTCTGCCTGTGGTCAGTGGTATTTCTGTAGAGATCAAGGAAACGGATGATGGTTATACATTAAGTAAAGTTACAAAGAATGGAAAATCAGTTCAGGATAAGGATACCTTTACTGTAACCTGTCTTGCGACACCACAACATATGGAATCGTATCCAGCGGGTAAAAACATTGTATTTGATGGAGAGGTGAAAGATACCTGGACAAAATGTGTTTTGAAGGGTGATGCCGTTCTCGCAAAGCCTGAAGACTATATGACTTTGAGGTGAGAAGAATGGATGTTAAGAATCATAATATGAACAAAGAGAAACCTATCATGAGAAAACGATTCAGGATCATTGCCTTTCTTGCGTTCTTTTTTGGAATCATTATGGCTGTTTCTCAATATTTTGAGTTTGTATCGAAAACTGTCTATGAGGAAAGCGTTTCTCATCTGACCGAAGTTTTCCATCAGTCGGATAATATGTTAGGTGAACTGACACATAAGAATCTGATGTATCTTCATATGTGGAGTGAGTATCTGCAGGATGCTCCAAGTGAAAGCAAAATTCGTGATTATATAGATAAAGCGCAGAAAGATGCGGGATTTTTATATTTTTATTTTCTATCAGCTGACGGTAACTATAAGATGACAACAGGTGAAACAGGGTATCTTGGATTACAGGAAAATATTGAAGATGAGATTCAAAAAGGCAATGATATCATAACCAATGCAGCAGTTCCCGGAAAATCCCAGATGCTTGTTTTTGCCAGCCCGAAGGCTCATGGAAGTTATCAGGGATTTAAATATGATGCAATTGCTATTGCCTATGAAAACGCTGATATAGTAAATGTACTCGATATCTCTGCGTTTAATGGAAAAGCAAAGAGTTATGTTCTTCATCCAGATGGTCGTGTTGTGATCGATCATTCTTTGGAGTCATGGGGAAATGTATATAACTTTTTTGGCATTCTGAGAGAACATACAGATATCTCCGAAAAAGAGATCCTTGAAATTTCGAAGAAATTTAAAGAGGGACATACAGGTGCGATGTTACTAAATCTGGATGAAAAGGATTATTATCTTGTTTATGAAAAATCAGGCATTCAGGACTGGGTATTTCTGGGACTTGTCCAGGCAGATATCGTCAATGCCAGTATGAACACTTTGCAACTTAGTACGATGCTTCTTGTGGGTGCAGTCGTGCTTTGTATTACAGCAGTCCTTATTGGATTTATTTTACGAAAAAACAGTGTAAGACTGAAGAAAAAAGACACAGAGATCTTGTACAGGGATGAGATGTTTCAAAAGTTGTCAATGAATGTAGATGATGTATTCTTAATGTTGGATGCAAAAACGTATCAGGCAGATTATGTCAGTCCGAATGTAGAAAAACTGTTGGGGATTACCGTAGAACAGATTCGGAAAGATATTTCTGTTTTAGGAGAACTGCATTCTGAGGATACGAAAGATCCGAAGAAGGATCATCTAAAGGAGATTCAGGTTCATGAACAGCAGGAATGGGATTTTGAGTATGTTCATCAGAAAACAGGAGAACGACGCTGGTTTCATAGTGTTGCAATGGGTAGTGAGGTGAACGGAGATAAGAAATATATACTGGTTATGTCGGATCGTACTGCTGACAAGAAAATGAATCAGGCACTTTCTGATGCAGTCCATGCTGCGGAGAATGCCAACCAGGCAAAGAGTACTTTTCTTTCTAACATGTCTCATGATATCCGGACGCCAATGAACGCTATCATTGGGTTTACGACACTGGCTGTGAGCAACATTAATAACAAGAAAATGGTCAGAGATTATCTTGGCAAGATTCTTTCATCCAGCAATCATCTGCTTTCACTGATCAATGATATACTGGATATGAGCCGTATCGAGAGTGGAAAGATCCACCTGG
>ERZ825137.6071-NODE-6071-length-10786-cov-2.236977_pt1 | contig 10786 bp, 11 predicted proteins | sample MGYA00519873_ERZ825137 | MGnify/ENA primary metagenome ERZ825137 (study PRJEB31778, sample SAMEA3449190) | human gut metagenome | biome: human gut; feature: human-associated habitat; material: faeces | place: United Kingdom | collected 2010/2012 ... | reverse complement strand
GGACCACCGGCCGATGTTGTCGGACCTGCGTGAGTCCGGAGCGATCGAGCAGGATGCCGATGTGGTTATGTTCTTGTACCGGGATGAATACTACCATCCGGATACGGAAGAAAAGAACATTGCAGAGGTCATCATCGCCAAACAGCGAAACGGCCCGACGGGAACGGTGAAGCTGCGGTATGACGGACCGTATACGAGGTTTTCCAATCTGGCCAATTAAAATAATAAAAAAAGAAGCAGCCCCGACGCAAGGACGGGACTGTTTCTTTTTTAGGTAGGCTTGCGTAAAATACGAATTATTCCTCCACATGAGGAGCATCGGCGGGGCAAGTGTCCGCACAAGCGCCGCACTCGATGCAAACATCCGGATCGATAACGTATTTGGTATCGCCCTCGCTGATAGCTTCAACGGGACAGGCAGCAGCGCAGGCGCCGCAGCTGATGCAGTTGTCATTGATTGCGTATGCCATAATGTAAGCACCTCCATATTGATACTGTGCCCGGGCTAAGGTTGCCCTGACACATGGGTATCATACCCCAGAATCCGCAAGAGTGCAAGGGAAATTTGTGAATTCTTCGTAGATTTTTATAAAATTTATTGTGGATGTGATTGTAAAAAAGGGACGGATGTATTATAATACATTATAAATCGGAAAGCAGGAGGTGTTGAATATGGCTGATGCAGCAAAAAGCGTCAACAAGGAAATGATTATCTGCGATCTTATTCAGATCGATGAGGCCATTGTTCCGATTTTGATGGCAAGCGGTATGCATTGCGTGGGTTGTCCCTCCGCACAGGGAGAATCCTTAGAGGAAGCCTGCTTCGTCCACGGGATTGACCCGGATGAGGTTGTAGACCAGATTAACCGGTATCTGGCGGCAAAGGAGCAATAAAAAAGGGTGCTGCGGAGGAACGTGCGGGCAAGACCGGTAAAGCGTGAATCTGCAGTGCCATTTTTATTATACGAAGCATATTTTGAAAGGGGTCCCGCCGGAACCGAATCGGCGGCGGGAATCCGATAGGATAGAAGGTCCGTAGAAAGAGGATTACGGATGAAGGGGGGATAATTATGAAGGCTGAGCGTATCAACAAAGATCAGATCCGTTTCATGTTAGGGAAAAAGGACCTGCAGGAACGGCAGCTGGATGTAGGAGAGCTGACCTACGGCTCCGATAAAACAAAGGAATTATTTGAAGACATGATGCATACGGCGCGGGATGAGTTCGGGTTTGACGCCGCGGGAAAGCCCCTGATGATCGAAGCGATTCCCATTTCGGAGGATTCGCTGATGATTACGGTAACGAAGGTTTCGGGCGCCGGAGAAATGGGAATGCTGTTCGGAAGTAATATTCCGGACGGCCGCCCGACAGAGGAAACAACCGGCCCGTCCGACAAGGGTGTAACGGCCGGAGTCAAGGAGACCTCGCTGCCGGAGCAGCCTGTCATTTATGTTTTTGATACCTTCGACCTGCTCTGCCGCGCCGCGCAGCAGGTAAACCCGGCGATCACGCTGAAGAACAGTCTGTACCGGGAAGAGGAAGGTCCGTATTATCTGGTCGTGCATTACAAAAAGCTGGATCGGCAGACGAAGTACCTGATGACGATGCTGCCGGAGTTTTACTCGGATGTGATGGATGCCGCGTACGGCGAGCTGCTGGTCAAGGAGCACTGCCGCTGTATTATCCGGGCCAGAGCCCTGCAGAAGCTGGCCGCAATGGAAAACAGCTGAGAAAGAAACGCAAAGAGGGTGACAGAACATGTATACATTTAAAGTAGGAGAAGCTTTTCCGCTGCCGGAGATCAAAACCGAGGGAGCCACGTTTTCGGTAGAGCCGTTTACGATGATGCTCATCTATCGCTTTGACCGGCCGACGGAGGAAGAGATCGAGGAATTTCGAAAAGGAGACTGCGAGCTGGCCCTGACAGAGAAGCAAGGGGTCTTGTTCCTGCTGTCGCATTTCGGTCGGCTGAGCTGGAGCGATACGGCTTACAGCACGCATCTGTCCGATACGGAGAAGAAACTGCCTGATCTGGTGGAGGGCAGCCGCGGGTATTCGGTAGACGCATTTCTGGTTGACTGTCATGATAATACGCTGAAGGCGCATCGCCTGGTGCGGATGACGCCGGAATTTTCCGTATCCTTCCGCGAGGCGCTGGAGGAGGACAAGCAGCGCGTATTTGATGAGGCCGCCTATGACCGCACGGTAGCCGAGGTATTTGCCCGGTGCTCGACGGCCGAGCTGCTGCGGGATCACCGTTTGTATATGAAGGAAATCAAGGGTTGACCTGCCGGTAAAAAAGTTGTACAATAACGGATGATAATAAAAAGGCTCTGCCCTTGCACAGAGCTTTCGATACCAAATCCGGGGAGGATAAATCTATGTCGATTGTAACCGTGTTGGACCATCCGATGCTTCAGCACAAATTAACCCTGTTAAGAAAAAAGGAAACAAGTTCCAAGGATTTCCGGCAGATTGCCCGGGAGATTGCTCTGCTGATGACGTACGAGATGACACGGGATTTTCCGTTGGAGGAGGTTGAAATTGAAACCCCTATCTGCAAAACCAGATCCAATGTGGTCAGCGGAAAGAAGGTAGCCATCGTACCGATTCTGCGGGCCGGCTTAGGCTTTGTAGACGGCGTGCTGGATGTTATTCCGGCGGCGAAGGTTGGCCATGTCGGCCTGTACCGGAATGAAGAGACGCTGGAGCCGGTGGAATATTATTTCAAGATGCCCAAGGATATTGACAAGAGAATGGTCATCATTACGGAGCCGATGCTGGCAACCGGCGGTTCCATTATCGCGGCCGTGAACCTTCTGAAGAAGCGGGGCGTCAAGAACATCAAAATTATGTGCCTGGTCGTAGCGGAGCCCGGTATCCGTGCGGTAGAAGCCGTGCATCCAGATGTACATATTTATACGGTCGGCTATGATAAAGAACTGAATGAAAATGGCTATATTACTCCCGGATTAGGGGATGCCGGCGACAGACTGTTTGGCACGAAGTAAGAAGCCGGGCAGAAAAAGAACAAGAGAAGGCGGCGATCCTGCGGGATGGCCGCTTTTTACAATTTAAAGGAAAGGATGAGCGATATGGGAATAGCAGAAGGACTGGAGCCCCGGCGCGTATTCGAAATTTTTGAGGAGCTGAGCCGGATTCCGCATGGCTCCGGCAATACAAAAGGAATCAGCGATTTTATTGTCGATTTCGCTCGGCAGCGGGACATCGGTTGCCGGCAGGATTCTTTGAACAATGTGATTTTGGTGAAGGAAGCGACGCCCGGCTATGAGGCGGCGCCGTCGATCATTCTGCAGGGCCATATGGATATGGTCTGTGAGAAGGAGCCCGGCGTAACGATTGATTTCCTTCATGAGGGGCTGACCCTGGTGCGGGACGGCGATTGGATCCGGGCAGAGGGAACGACGCTGGGCGGCGATGACGGTATTGCCGTATCCTATATTCTGGCGCTGATGGAGGCGAAGGATCTGCCGCATCCGCGTTTGGAGGGTGTGATTACGGTGGATGAGGAAACCGGCATGGACGGCGCCGAGGGAATTGATCTTTCCGACCTGCAGGGGCATCTTATGCTGAACCTTGACTCGGAGGAGGAAGGCAGCCTGCTGGCCGGCTGCGCGGGCGGCGCACGCGCTACGCTGCGTCTGCCGCTGCGGCGGGAGGCGGTGCAGGGCCAAAAGGTAACTGTGCGGGTGGCAGGACTGCAGGGCGGCCATTCCGGCTGTGAGATTCATCGGCAGCGTGGGAATGCAAACGTATTGATCGGACGGCTGGCCGATGCGGTGCTGGCAGCCGGAGCGGCCCGGCTTATCAGCGTGGAGGGAGGACTGAAGGATAATGCGATTCCCCGGTTCGCCGATGCAGTGCTGGTAACGGAGGATATCGCACGACTGACCGGTATCGTAGATGAGTGGCAGAGCATTTTCCGTGAGGAGCTGGCCGGTAGTGATCCGGAGGTCAGCCTTAAAACGGAGCCCGGCGAGGTCAGCCGCTACGCTGTGCTGACCGATGAGAGTGCGGACCGGCTGTGTACGGCGCTGATGCTGGCCCCGAACGGCGTGCAGGGCATGAGCCAGTTTATTCCCGGCCTGGTCGAAACCTCGCTGAACCTGGGAATTTTAACCACGCAGGCGACGGAAGCCGAGATCCATTTCAGTGTTCGGAGCAGCGTGGCCAGTGCGAAGGAGGCGCTGCTGCGACGACTGGTGCTGCTGGCGAAGAGCGTCGGAGCCGAGTGTGAGGTCGGCGGCCGCTATCCGGCCTGGCCGTACCGGCCCCAGTCTCCGCTGCGGGATCGGATGGTCGCAGTTTATGAAGCGCTCTACGGGAAGAAGCCCGAGGTCACCACGATTCATGCCGGCCTGGAGTGCGGCCTGTTGGCCGAGAAAATTCCGGATCTTGACTGTGTATCCTTCGGCCCGGACATCCTGGGTATTCATACGCCGGCCGAGCGCATGAACATCGCGTCGGTGCAGCGCACTTGGCAGTATATTGTAAAATTCCTTGAAACGGTAAAGGAGCCGCTGTAATGGACGAGCAGTTTATACGAACCCAGATGCTGCTGGGGGAAGAGGCGCTGCAGCGTCTGGAGCATGCCCGGGTGGCCGTATTCGGCCTCGGCGGCGTCGGCGGCTACGTGGTGGAAGCGCTGGCCCGCAGCGGGATCGGCGCCTTGGATTTCATCGATCATGACAGGGTGAGCCGGAGCAATATCAATCGGCAGATTCTGGCGGACGAGACGACGATCGGGCAGCTGAAAACAGAAGTTGCGCGCGAGCGGGCAGCGCGTATCAATCCGCAGGTGCGGGTTCAGACGTATCCGGTATTTTATTTGCCGGAAACGGCGGAACAGTTTGACTTCCGCCGGTACGATTACGTGGTCGATGCAATTGATACCGTAACGGCCAAGATCGGCCTGATTCTTCAGGCCCGGGAAGCCGGCGTACCGGTCATCAGTGCCATGGGAGCCGGTAATAAGCTGGATCCGACTGCATTTCGCGTGGCGGATATTTATCAGACCTTTGGCTGTCCCCTGGCCAAGGTTATGCGGCAGGAGCTCCGGAAACGGGGCGTTGAACGGCTGAAGGTGGTCTTCTCACCGGAACCGCCGCTGACGCCGCTGCCGCTTACGGAAAGCGAAGAGCCGGGGGAAAGCCGCAAACGGCAGACACCCGGCAGCGTAGCTTTTGTTCCGTCGGTGGCCGGACTGATCCTGGCCGGAGAAGTGATTCGGGATCTGGCCGGAATTTCAGAAGCGAAGGCTTAAAATAATTATAAAAGAGGGAAGAGTATGAAAAAATTCAATCGTATCCTATGGGGCGTTGTTCTGGTTGCCGCCGGCGTATTAGCGGCACTGAACGCTTTTGGCATTACCAATTTTGATTTTTTCTTTGACGGTTGGTGGACGTTGTTTATTATTGTTCCCTGTCTGATCGGTCTGATCAGCAGTCATGAAAAAACCGGCAATCTGATCGGCCTGCTGGTCGGCGTAATTCTGCTGCTGTACTGTCAGGATGTACTGACCTGGCAGCTCATCTGGCAGATGGTGCTGCCGATTGTCATTGTCATCATCGGTCTGCAATTGATTTTCAGTGGCATTTTCAGCGGACGCAGCAGTAAGGTCCGTAAGGAACGGCTGGCCGACGGCGCGCAGATTCAGAGCGGATTTGCGGCGTTTTCCGGCAAAAACATTGTGGTCGAAAACGGGGAAATTTTCGAGGGCGCCGAGCTCAATGCCGTTTTCGGCAGCATTCACTGCGACCTGCGTAATGCAACCATCAATAAGGACTGCGTGCTGGATGTGAGCGCTATCTTCGGCGGCATTCATATTGTGCTGCCGTCCTATGTGAACGTTAAAATCAGTTCGCATTCCGTATTTGGCTCTATCAACAACAAGGGGCATGAAAATGCAAAGGAAAATACCATCACGGTATATGTCAACGGCGGCGGTATTTTCGGAGGAGTGGAAATCGAATGACATCCTGGCAGAAAACAACGAAGTACATAGCAATGGCCTTTGCCATCCTGCTCTGTATCGGAATTATCGGCGGCAGCATCAGTCTGCTGGCGTTGCTTTTCGGCTTGGGCCGGGGCAGCGAGACGGCGGATTTTAAAGGGTATGCGATTACGCAGGAGGTCACGAAGCTGCGCCTGGACCTCGGAACGACTCGCCTGACCATACAGGAGGGCGATACGCTTCGCGTGGAAGTGCGGAGTCCGTATGAAGGTCACGGAGAAGGATGGCACGCTGTCAATCCGCGAAAAGCGGCCATGGCTGAATCTGCGCGGCTGGGACTCGGAGCTGCGGATTTATGTTCCGGCCGGAACGATCTGGGATGAGGCGGATATTGACGGCGGGGCCGGAACAATAACCATCGATACGCTGTCCGCGCGCCGGCTGAAGCTGAAGCTGGGCGCCGGCAAAATGGATGTGCAGGAATTAAACGTATGGACGCAGGCGGACATTGACGGCGGCGCAGGACAGATTTCCATCGAAGGCGGAACCATGACCAACCTGAATCTGGATATGGGCGTCGGCTCGCTGACCATTCAAAGCCGGCTGCAGGGCAGCAGCAGTCTGGATTTAGGCGTCGGCCTGTCCCGAATTACGCTGCTGGGCGATAAAGAGGATTATTATCTGAAGCTCCGCAAGGGTATGGGAGAGCTTCGCCTCAACGGCGAGAAGCTGGAAGCCAATACGGTATACGGAGCGGGTCCGAACCGGATTGATGTGGACGGCGGCGTCGGCTCGGTGCAGCTGTCATTTGATGAACCGTAAATGCAGACGAAGCTGATATTTTTAGATGTGGACGGCACATTGGCAGACAGCGAGGGGCATGTGCCGGCATCGGCTCTGGACGCGCTGCGGCGCGTGCGTGCGGCCGGCCATCTCTGCTTTATTAATACCGGCCGGCCCTACAGCCATATCGAGCCGGCGGTGCAGCAGATCGAAACAGACGGTTATATCTGCTCGTGCGGGCAGTATATTCAGCTGCAGGGGCAGGTGCTGCGCCGGGTGGGATTTACGGAAGAGGAAAGCCGCCGTATTCGAAGACTGGCGGCCGAACGGGGACTGAATGCCGTTTATGAGGCCGAAGAGGGCTTCTGGATAGCGCTGGCCTATCCGGATCCCGGATTGGAGCGCTGGGCGGCCCGATTTGCCGCCCGCGGATTTGATGTATACGGCGACCCCGGCCGGTTCGATAAATTTTGTGTGTGGGCCGCTTCCGACCATGCGGCAGAGCAATTCCGGCGTGCGGTATCTCCGATAGCGACCGGGATTGACCGGGGCGGCGGCATGTGGGAAATGACAAAGGCCGGCTGCTCAAAGGCAGCCGGCCTGGATTGGGTACGGCAGTATTTCGGGGCGGCGAAGCAGGATTGCTATGCGGCCGGAGACAGCCCGAACGATATTCCGATGCTGCGGGCCGTGGCCCACGGCATTGCCATGGGCGGCTCCGACGCTTCCGTGCGGCAGGCCGCAGAGTATGTAACCGACAGCATGGAACAGAACGGTCTGGCACGGGCGCTGGCCCATTACGGCCTGTTTTCCAGCGATAAGGAGGTCAGCAGCTGTTCCAGAACGGAATTGTCCTCCCCGGTTGAAAAGTCGGAATAAACGATCAGATACAGAAACCGGCCCTGCGGAATAAGGGATGCCTGCGAAACCATGGTTACATCACCGCGGACAGAACGAAGCGCCAGAGTCAGCGCCGGCTGCCCGGCATAGGTGCGGATCCGGCATTTCTGCAGGAATTGGGTGTCGGTGGCGTCAACGGAAAGGACGTCGTCCAGATTGTTGAGCTCCTCCATGATACCCTCCAAATCGGCGGCGGTGATGTCCGATGTCATCGTATAATAGCCAAGGCTCAGGTAATTCGTAGTTCCGGTCGCCTGAAGCGGCGAGACGTAGTGACCGAGAAGGCTCAGCCGGTTTTCACTGTCAAGCCCGGTTAGAACTTCACCGGCGGCCTGCTGCAGCGCTTCATGCGATACCGGCGTCCAGCCGGCCATAAAACGGAAAGTCAGGCCGTGGCATTCATAGGCCGCCCAGGTGGGGGGCGGCGTTTGGTCCGCTTTGGCGTAATCGCCGCAGGCCGTCAGAACCAGCAGCGGCAGCAGAAGAAGAGGAAGCAGACGCTTTTTCATAAAGGCCTCCGGATTCGAAAAATTTAGATAGCTCTATTATAGTATACCGGGCGGCGTTTCGCAAGAAATACTTGACAGAAGCCGCTTTTTCAGGTAAGATAAAACAAATCGGCACAGAGGAAGAGGAGTACGCAGAGGCTCGCCCCAGAGAGAGAGACTCACAGGCTGGAAGGTCCCTTGGAAGGAGACTGCGGAAGGTAGCTTCAGAGCCGCCCCGTCAGGCCGCAAGGCGCAGCGGGAGCCGCAGGGACAGCGTTATAGGTCCTCATGAGAACAGCCGGCATCGGCCCAAAGCGCCGAGACAGCTGAATACTAAGGTGGTACCGCGGTCATTCGCCCTTAGACAGGGGGATGACCGCTTTAATTTTATTAAAAACAGAGGAGAAAAATCCATGAGAAACCTACCCACCACATACGATCCGAAGGACGTGGAGGAGCGTCTGTACACACAATGGGAGAGCCGCGGGTATTTCCATGCCGAGCCGGACGAGACCAAGAAGCCTTTTACGATTGTGATTCCGCCCCCGAACGTTACAGGCCAGCTGCACATGGGCCATGCCCTGGATAATACCCTGCAGGATATCCTGATCCGCTGGAAGCGGATGCAGGGCTATAACGCGCTGTGGCAGCCGGGCACCGACCATGCCAGCATTGCAACGGAGCTGAAGGTCATTGCGAAGCTGGCCGAAGAAGGAATCAACAAGCAGGATCTGGGCCGCGAGGGCTTTTTGGAGCGCGCCTGGGCCTGGAAGGAGGAATACGGCGGCCGGATCATCAATCAGCTGAAAAAGCTCGGTTCCTCCTGCGACTGGGAGCGGGAGCGCTTTACCATGGATGAGGGCCTGTCGGACGCAGTTCTGGAAGTTTTCATGCGCCTGTATGACAAGGGCCTGATTTATAAGGGCAAGCGCATCATCAACTGGTGCCCGCGCTGCAAAACCTCCATTTCCGACGCTGAGGTCATTCATGAGGAGCAGGAAGGCTCCTTCTGGCACCTGCGCTATCCGTATGCGGACGGCAGCGGGTATATCGAAGTCGCGACGACACGTCCGGAAACCATGCTGGGCGATACGGCGGTGGCCGTACATCCGGAGGATCCGCGGTATCAGGATAAGATCGGCCGCATGCTGCGGCTGCCGCTGACGGATCGGGAGATTCCGGTTATTGCCGATGAATATGTTGATCGGGAATTCGGAACCGGTGCGGTGAAGATTACGCCGGCGCATGATCCGAACGACTTTGAGGTGGGCCTGCGGCATAATCTGGAGCAGATCTGCGTGCTGACGGATGACGGACACATGAACGAGCTGTGCGGCAAATATGCCGGAATGGATCGGTATGAGGCCCGGAAGGCAATGGTGGCGGACCTGAAGGAGCAGGGCTACCTGGTGGGAATTGAGGCCCATGTGCACAATGTCGGTACCCATGACCGCTGTCACTGTACGGTAGAGCCGATGGTCAAGCCGCAGTGGTTTGTAGCGATGAAGGAACTGGCCAAGCCGGCAATCGAGGCCGTTAAGACCGGCGAGCTCCGATTCGTACCGGAGCGGTTTGAGAAGAATTATCTGTACTGGCTGGAAAATATCCGCGACTGGTGCATCAGCCGCCAGCTGTGGTGGGGGCATCGGATTCCGGCCTATTACTGCCGTGACTGCGGCCATATGATCGTAGCCCGGACAGCGCCGACAGGACCTTGCCCGAAGTGCGGCTGCCAGCATTTTGACCAGGATGAGGATACGCTGGATACCTGGTTCAGCTCCGCGCTGTGGCCCTTCTCAACGCTCGGCTGGCCCAAGGAAACGCCGGAATATAAGTATTTCTATCCGACCAGCGTGCTGGTAACCGGTTATGACATCATTACGTTCTGGGTTGTGCGAATGGTCTTCTCGGCGTTGGAGCAGACCGGGCAGGTGCCGTTCCACGATGTATTGATTCACGGCATTGTCCGGGATGATCAGGGACGCAAGATGAGCAAGAGCCTCGGCAACGGCATTGATCCGCTGGAGGTTATTGATAAGTACGGCGCGGACGCGCTGCGTCTGATGCTGGTAACCGGCAATGCGCCCGGCAACGATATGCGTTTCTACTGGTCCCGGGTGGAGGCCAGCCGGAATTTTGCCAATAAGCTGTGGAATGCGTCCCGGTTTATCCTGATGAACCTGGATGAGGAGCTTCCGAAGGAAATGACGCCCGAAGAGCTGACGGCGGCGGACCGCTGGATTCTGTCGAAGGCGAATCATCTGGTTCGCGAAGTGACGGACAACATGGGGAAATATGAGCTGGGAATCGCGGTTGACAAGCTGACCGGCTTCCTGTGGGAGGAGCTGTGCGACTGGTATATTGAAATGGTGAAATCGCGGCTGTACGGAGACGACAAGGCAAGCCGCCGAGCTGCGCTGTGGACGCTGCGCGAGGTTATGGTGACCGGTCTCAAGCTACTGCATCCGTATATGCCCTTCATTACGGAGGAAATTTTCTCCTACTTCTGCCCGGAGGAGGAGACCATCATGTATGCGGCCTGGCCCGAGGTCTTCTCGACCGACGGCGGCCGCGTGTGCCGCGTCGAGAGCCGTTCGACGCTCGTGCCGCGCTGCATCCTGAGCATGGCGGCCTTCAACGA
>ERZ825137.6058-NODE-6058-length-10813-cov-8.450363_pt1 | contig 10813 bp, 10 predicted proteins | sample MGYA00519873_ERZ825137 | MGnify/ENA primary metagenome ERZ825137 (study PRJEB31778, sample SAMEA3449190) | human gut metagenome | biome: human gut; feature: human-associated habitat; material: faeces | place: United Kingdom | collected 2010/2012 ... | reverse complement strand
GGCAGGCAAGCGGAACGCCGAAGGTCTGGCACGGCGCAGCCGTGACTGAGGGAGTAAGGCAGGCGAGCGTTGCGCGCCCGTTATCGGAATGTATGCAAAATCTCGGGTTTGCTCATTTGCTGTTTAGCGTTTTGTTTCCTGATGCGCCTGAAAGTGCCGCTTGATCGCGTCAAAGGTTTCGTCGCTCAGGTCGTGCTCGATTTTGCATGCGTCGTGCAGGGCGGTTTCCTTCGTGACGCCCAGGCGCATAAGCAGCTGGCTGAGGATGGTGTGGCGCTCGTAGATGTGGGTCGCGATGGCGCGGCCTTCCTCGGTCAGGTGGATGTGGTTATCCTCATCGACGGTGACCAGCCCGCTCTCGCGCATCTGGCGCAGGACGATGGAGACCGTCGGGCGGGAATAGGAGAGGTAAGAGCAGACGTCAATGGCGTGAACCTCGTTTTGCTGCTTAGAGAGAATGTAGATCGTTTCCAGATAGTTTTCAATGGCTTCGGATACGGCCATAGTCAAAATCACCTCCACGCGCCGACCGCGCAGGACGCACAGGCGCAATTATACCAGCTCCATTATAACATAATTCCCAAATTCAAACAACGCGAATCCAAAAAATTTGGGCTTTTTTTCTGCGCGCGAGCCATTGACAAATCTGTTAGTCGATGCTAATATATTTCCGTTAGTTAAAGCTAATTTGTTCATGCAAACAAACGAATGGACAAGCTGAAAGGGAGGATGCATATGCCGCTTACGATGGTGGGTGTCGGCGAAAGCCGACCGATTCTCCGCATTGGGGGCAGCGACAAGGTGCGCACGCATCTTGAAAACCTCGGCTTTGTTGAGGGCGAAACGGTTCGCGTGGTTTCCGATATTGCCGGCAACCTGATCGTGCAGGTGAAGGATGCGCGCGTGGCCATCAGCCGCGAATTGGCGATCAAGATTCTGGTCTGAGTTCCATCGGGGCGGAATCCGAGCATACAGGAGGAGGATAAGCGATGACACTGAAAGAAGCCGGAATTGGCTCGACCGTGACGGTCGTGAAGGTCGGCGGCGAGGGCGCGCTCAAGCGCCGCATCATGGACATGGGCATCACCAAGGGCGTACAGATTTATGTTCGCAAGGTGGCGCCGCTGGGCGACCCGGTGGAAGTAACCGTTCGCGGCTACGAGCTGAGCCTGCGCAAGGCGGACGCCGATCTCATCGAGGTCAAGTAAACCCCGGCGGGATCGTCAGACGGCGGGCGGTGACCCGCTTGATTTCAGGATAAAGGTTAGGAAAATCTAACCGAGGAGGAATGGTCATGGAGATCAAGATCGCGCTTGCCGGTAACCCGAACTGCGGCAAGACAACGCTGTTCAACGCGCTGACCGGCGCCAACCAGTTCGTCGGCAACTGGCCGGGCGTTACGGTTGAAAAGAAGGAAGGCCGCCTCAAGGGCGAAAAGGACGTCATCATCACCGACCTTCCGGGCATTTATTCCCTCAGCCCGTACACGATGGAGGAAGTCGTCGCCCGCAACGTGCTGATCGACCAGCGCCCGGACGCGCTGCTCAACATCATCGACGCAACCAATCTGGAGCGCAACCTGTATCTGACCACGCAGCTCGCCGAGCTGGGAATTCCGATGGTCGTCGCGCTGAACATGATGGACGTCGTCCGCAAGAACGGCGACCGCATCGACGCGGCGAAGCTCTCCAACCACCTCGGCGTGCCGGTGGTCGAGATTTCCGCGCTCAAGGGCGACGGCGTGATGGAAGCGGCGCAGCGCGCGGTGCAGCTGGCGCGCAGCGGCAAGAAGACCATCCCGCAGCATCGCTTTGCGGGCAGCATCGAGCATGCGCTGGCGCACATCGAGGAGGTCGTGCTGCACGACATGCCGGAGGAGCGGCAGCGCTGGTTCGCCGTCAAGATCTTCGAGCGCGACGAGCGCATCATCGAGAAGCTGAACATCCAGAAGGATAAGCTCGCGCACATTGAGAACGACATCAAGGCCTGCGAGACCGAGATGGACGACGACAGCCAGTCCATCATCACCGCCGCGCGCTACACCTATATCGCCTCCATCATCGACGGCTGCGTGAAGAAGAGCAACCGCGGCATGAGCACCAGCGACAAGATCGACCGCGTGCTGACCAACCGAATCCTCGGCCTGCCGATCTTCGCCGCGGTGATGACGCTGGTGTATTACATCGCCATTTCCACCGTCGGCGGCGCGCTGACCGATTGGACGAACGACGTTTTCGTCGGCGAGTGGATCGTTCCGGCGGCGCAGAGCTTCTTTGAGGGCATCGGCTGCGCCGACTGGCTCACCGGCCTGATCGTGGACGGCGTCATCAGCGGCGTCGGCGCGGTGCTCGGCTTCGTGCCGCAGATGCTCGTGCTGTTCCTGCTGCTGTGCATTCTGGAGGATTGCGGCTATATGGCGCGCATCGCGTTCATCATGGATCGCGTCTTCCGCCGCTTCGGCCTCTCCGGCAAGAGCTTCATCCCGATGCTGGTCGGCACGGGCTGCGGCGTGCCCGGCATCATGGCCTCCCGCACCATCGAGCAGGAGCGTGACCGCCGCATGACGATCATGACCACGACCTTCATCCCCTGCGGCGCGAAGATGCCGATTGTCGCCCTGATGGCGGGCGCGATCTTCGGCGGCGCGTGGTGGGTCGCGCCGAGCGCCTACTTCATCGGCATTGCGGCCATCGTCATCTCCGGCATCATCCTCAAGAAGACCAAGCCCTTCGCGGGCGAGCCCGCCCCGTTCGTCATGGAGCTTCCGGCGTATCATCTGCCGACCGTGAAGAACGTGCTGCGCGGCACGTGGGAGCGCGGCTGGAGCTTCATCAAGAAGGCCGGCACGATCATCACCCTGTCCTCCGTGTTCGTCTGGTTCACCAGCTCCTTCGGCTTTGTGGACGGTGTGTTCGGCATGGTGGAGGATATGGACGCCTCCATCCTTGCGAACATCGGAAACGCAGTCTGCTTCATCTTTAAGCCCCTCGGCTTCGGCAACTGGCAGGCGACGGTCGCGACCCTGCTCGGTCTGGTTGCGAAGGAGGAAGTCGTCGGCACGTTCGGCACGCTGTTCGCGGTTGCGGGCGACGCGCTGGAGATGGTTGACGCGGGCGATTTCGCCGGTCTGGTCAACATCGCGGCGCAGTTCACCCAGCTCTCCGCTTACAGCTTCCTGATCTTCAACCTGCTCTGCGCACCCTGCTTCGCGGCCATCGGCGCCATCAAGCGCGAGATGAACAACGCCAAGTGGACGTGGGCGGCCATCGGCTGGGAGTGCGGCTTTGCCTACGCCGTCAGCCTGATCGTCTATCAGCTCGGCGGGCTGTTCTGCGGCGAGACCACTTTCGGCCTTGACACCGTGGCGGCCGTGGTGGTGCTCGGCGTGCTGATCTACCTGCTGGTTCGTCCGTATAAGGAGAGCGGCGAGCTGGAGGTCAAGTACAGCGCCAAATAACCGCGCCCCGTTTTCAGGAAAGGAGAACATTCCATGGCAACGATTATCGTTTTGATTGTTCTGGCGGTCATCCTGTTCTTTCTCGGCCGCAGTTTCATTCGCGATCGAAAGAACGGCGGCTGCTCCGGCTGTCCGGGCGGCTGCCCCGGCTGCGGAGGCGGCAAGAGCTGCCATGTGAAATAATCATGCCTTTGTCCCCCGGCTTCGGCCGGGGGATTTTTGGATATATGGGAAATTGCGCGAAATCGCCCGCGTGAGCGGAACTTTGACGCTTTGCCGACTTCGGCGGAGGTAAAAATGAGAGCGGCACGCTTTTTCCGCCCTGCGCATAGCATGGCAGAGAGGTGAATTCCGATGAAAGCAGTTTTCTGGGCGGGCGTCGGCACGCTTTTTCCGTTCCTGATGACGATAACGGGCGCGGCGCTCGTCTTTTTGCTCAAAAATCAGAAGGAAGACGGCCCCTGCATGGGCTTTGCGGCGGGCGTGATGAGCGCGGCGGCGGTTTTCAGCATGCTGCTGCCCGCGATGCGGCAAAAGGCGGGCGGCTGGCTGACGGTGACGCTCGGCTTTGCGCTCGGCGCGGCGATGATCGCCGGGGTGGATGCGTTTCTGGGCAGAACGCAGCGGCTGCAAGGCGTTTCGGCGAGCGCAAAGCGGCGGCTGATGATGTACGCCGCCATCACGCTGCACAACATTCCGGAGGGCATGGCCGTCGGGCTGGCGTTCGCGCTGGCGGGCGTTGAGGGCGGCTTCGCCGGGGCGGCGGTGCTGGCGCTGGGCATCGGCGTGCAGAATCTGCCGGAGGGGCTGGCCGTGGCGCTGCCCTTTCGCGCGGGCGGCATGAGCCGGGGCAGGAGCTTTGCGCTCGGCGCGCTCAGCGGCGCGGTCGAGCCGGTTTTCGGCATGCTGGCCGCGCTGGCGGCGGGCATGATGCAGGGCGCGCTGCCGGGAATGATGGCATTCTGCGCGGGCGCGATGATGCAGGTCGTTTTCGCGGAGATGGCTCCGCAGGCGGCGAAAAGCCGCGTCGGCCTGTTCGCGCTGATGACGGGCTACGCGCTGATGATGGCGCTCGATCTCGCGCTCGGGTGACGGGTGCGGTCAGCGCGCGCCGCTTGCATTTTGGGGGCGCTGCGGGTATAATAGGAGCATCAACACGCGCAACGCGCGGGCAGGAGGTTTGGCTATGACCCCGGAAGATATGCAGGAACGCGATATCGTGGAATTTACCGATGACAACGGCAATACGCTGATGCTCGAAGTGATGGATTATTTCTATTACAACGGTCAGGAATTTGCCGCGCTGTGCAACGCGAATGAGAATCCCGGCGACGACGATCCGGACGACGACGCGGTTTATATCATGCAGGTGAACACCTTCGAAGACGAGAACGGCGAGGAGATGGAGGAATTCGTTCCCCCGGAAGAAGCGCTGATGGAGAAATTGATTCAGGTGGTTCGCACGCGCTTTTCCGATGAAGCCGATGACGAAGACGAGGACGAATAAGCGCCGGTCTATGCGCGGGGTGAAGCATCGCTTCGCTCCGTTTTTTCTTTTTCCCTCTCATTGCCCATTGATTTTCTTTTTGGCCTGTGATAAAATAAAAGCACGACGGCGGGCTTTAGTTTGGATTAGCCGCGCTTATCGGAGCGATCATGATGGCGGTCATGGTCGCTCGTTTTCTTTTGCAGGTCTTCCAGCGTTTCACGAAGCACAAATGCGACGATACATGCGCCGGAGATCATTAGCAGAAGGTTTGGCATGGCTTTCACCTCCCTTCGGGTAAAATCCGGAGTGGAACGGTGTCAAGCCCTGCCGTCGTGCATCGGTCGGCTTTCGCCTTCCGATAAAATGATTATACCATGAGGTTGTGACCACGCCAATCTTTTTTTAATTTTTGTTTTCCAACGCGGTGGAAGGGGAGGCTGACCCTATGAACGAGCTGCTGAAACTCAAAATTGAAAAACTGCCCACCTGTCCGGGCTGCTATCTGATGAAGAGCGAGGGCAGGATCATCTACGTCGGCAAGGCGGTCAACCTCAAAAACCGCGTCAGCCAGTATTTCACCCATTCCAAGGTGCACACGGTCAAGGTGCGCGCGATGGTGGCGCGGATCGACGATTTTGATATCGTGCTCTGCGATACGAATCTCGAAGCGCTGATTCTGGAATGTAACCTCATCAAGCTGCATAAGCCGCAGTACAACATCCTGCTTAAGGACGATAAGCATTACCCGTATCTGAAAATCGACCTTGCGCAGGATTACCCCCGCGTGGAGCTGGTGCGCCGGGTGGAAAAGGACAAGGCGAAGTATTTCGGCCCGTACATGGGCGCGACGGGCGTGCGCGAGGTGCTCGACGTGCTGCGCGGGCTGTTCCCCCTGCGCACGTGCGCGATGGCGATCAAGCCGGGGATGCATCAGCGCCCGTGCCTGCATCACCAGCTCGGGGAATGTCTCGCGCCGTGCGCGTCGCTGACCACGCCGGAGGAATACGGCCGGGTGGTGCAGGAGGTCGTCGATTTCCTGAGCGGCAAATCCGCCGCGGTGATCGACCGGCTGACCGAGCAGATGAACAAGGCCGCGCGGGAGATGCGCTTTGAGCAGGCGGCGCAGCTTCGCGACCGAATCCGCGACGCGCAGAACCTGATGGAGCGGCAGAAGGCGATCAACGTCAACGGCGGCGATCAGGATATCATCGCCTGCACGAGCGACGATATCGACGCGATGGTGGAGGTCGTCTATGTGCGCGGCGGCCACATGATCGGCGCGGAAAATTACGCGCTGGACGGCGCGGGGGATCAGAGCGCGGCACAGATCCTCGGCTCATTCATCATGCAGTTTTACGACGACGGCAGAAGGCCGCCCGCCGAAATCCTCTGCATGGTGCTGCCGGAGCAGGCGGAGGATATCGCGCAGGCGCTTTCCGAGCGGAAGGGCGCGAAGGTCACGGTGTTTGAGCCGCAGCGCGGCACGAAGCACAAGCTGGTCGAGCTGGCGCTCAAGAACGCGAAGGACGCACTGGCCAAGCGCAACGCGCATCTCGCCCGCGCGCACGAGCGAACCGTCGGCGCATGCGAGGCGCTGGCCAAGGCGGTCGGCATGGATCACACGCCAAGGCGCATCGAGGGATACGACATCTCCAACACGCAGGGCGTTTTGAGCGTGGCGAGCATGGTTGTCGCCATCGACGGCGAGGCGGCGCGCAAGGAATACCGCATTTTCCGCATCAAAACGGTCGTTGGCGCGAACGACTTTGCCTCCATGAACGAGGTGCTGACCCGCCGCCTGACCCGCGCGACGCAGGAGCGGGAGGCGCTGGCCAAGGCGGGCAGGCTGCCTGCGGACGGGCGCGGTCTGTCCGGCTTTGCCGATCTGCCGGATCTGATTTTGATTGACGGCGGCCCGCAGCAGCTCCGGTTTGCGCGCGAGGCCATGCTCAAGGTCGGCTACGACATCCCGATTTTTGGCCTTGCCAAGCGGCTGGAGGAGATCTTCCTGCCGGATCGAGAGGAGAGCATCCTGCTTGACCGCAAGTCGCCCGCGCTGCATCTGATTCAGCGCGTCCGCGACGAGGCGCACCGCTTCGGCATCACCCACCACCGCGACCTGCGCCAAAAGGCGGGTATGCACTCCACGCTGGAGGATATCCCCGGCGTTGGCGCGACCCGCCGGCGCGCGCTGCTGACGCATTTCAAGTCCGTCGCCAACATCGCGGCGGCCACGCCGGAGGCGCTCTGCGAGGTGGAGGGCATCGGAAAAGCGCAGGCAAAGGCGATTTGGGATTATTATCATCCGGAAGAAAAAGAAAGCGGCGGGGCAAAGCCCTGACCGCTTTCTTTCTATAATAAGCAAAAAGCAAATTCTGCGCAAAACGTCCGCTCGGCTTATTGCCTAGACGGAAAATAACCCTGCCAAAGGAGCTCCCTCTTCGAGGGAGCTGGCACGGCGCAGCCGTGACTGAGGGAGTTCGACGGGCACGCCAACGTTTTGTGCAGCATTGCGTTTTACTCAATTATTGTTATATGAACGAAAATTTATTCTTCCGTCTCCACCCGGCGGCTCTTTTGGAGCACGGGCGCGAGGTATTGCCCGGTGTAGCTCGCTTCACACTGGCAAATTTCCTCCGGCGTGCCTTCGCAGACGAGCGTGCCGCCGCCGCTGCCGCCCTCGGGACCGAGGTCGATCACGTAATCGCAGGCCTTGATGACGTCGAGGTTGTGCTCGATAATCAGCACGGAGTTGCCGCCGTGGGCGAGCTGGCGCAGCACGCGCACCAGACGCTCGCAGTCGGCGATGTGCAGGCCGGTCGTCGGCTCGTCGAGGACATAGAACGTCCTGCCGGTCGATGTGCGGGATAGCTCGGTCGCCAGCTTGACGCGCTGCGCCTCGCCGCCGGAGAGCGTCGTGGAGGACTGCCCCAGCCGGATATAGCCCAGCCCGACGTCGTAAAGGGTTTGCAGCTTGCGCGTGATGCGCGGATAGGCGGAGAAGAAGGCCAGCGCTTCCTCGACGGTCATATCGAGCACGTCGGCGATGGATTTGCCCTTGTAGAGCACCTCGAGCGTCTCGCGGTTGTAGCGCTTGCCCTTGCAGACCTCGCAGGGCACGTAGATATCCGCCAGAAAGTGCATCTCGATGCGCAGAATACCGTCGCCGGAGCAGGCTTCACAGCGGCCGCCGCGCACGTTGAAGGAGAAACGGTTTTCCTTATAGCCGCGCGCCTTGGCCTCCGGTGTGGCGGCGAAGACCTTGCGGATCATATCGAACAGGCCGGTGTAGGTGGCCGGGTTGCTGCGCGGGGTGCGGCCGATGGGGCTTTGGTCGATGGCGATCACCTTGTCAAGCTGCTCCATGCCCTCGATGCCGTCGCATGCGCCGGGGCGCGTGTGCGCGCGGTTGAGGTCGCGTTGGAGGGTCTTGTAGACGATCTCGTTGACGAGCGAGGATTTGCCGCTGCCGGATACGCCGGTGACGACCGCCATCACGCCCAGCGGAATCTTCACGTCGATGTTTTTCAGGTTGTTGGCGCGCGCGCCGCGTACCGTCAGCCAGCCGGCGGGCACTTTGCGGTGCAGCGGCACGGGGATGCTGCGCCGGCCGGAGAGATACGCGCCGGTGATGGAATCCGGGCAGGCCATGATTTCCTGCGCCGTGCCCTGCGCGATGAGGCGGCCGCCGTGCTCGCCCGCGCCGGGGCCGATATCCACGATCTGATCCGCCGCGAGCATGGTGTCCTCGTCGTGCTCGACGACGATCAGCGTGTTGCCGATGTCGCGCAGGTGCTTGAGCGTTTCGATGAGCCGCGCGTTGTCGCGCTGGTGCAGGCCGATGGAGGGCTCATCCAGAATATACAGCACGCCGACGAGGCTCGAACCGATCTGCGTTGCCAGCCGGATGCGCTGCGCCTCGCCGCCGGAGAGTGTGCCCGCCGCGCGGGAGAGCGTCAGATACCCAAGCCCCACGTCGATCAAAAAGCGCAGGCGCGAGATGATCTCCTTGAGGATCGGCGCGGCGATCATGCCGTCCTTTTCGCCGAAGGTCAGCGCGGAAAAGAACGCCTGCGCGTCGAGCACGGACAGGTCGGAGGCCTCCGCGATGGATTTTCCGCCGACCGTCACGGCCAGAATTTCCGGGCGGAGGCGCTTGCCGCCGCAATCCGGGCAGGGCGTCTGGCTCATCAGACCGTCGTAATAGGCCTTGGTGGAATCGCTCTGCGTCTCGGCGGCGCGCCGCTCGGTCGTGGGAATCACGCCTTCAAACGGCGCGCTGAAGGTGTGCGAATCGCCGTTGGGGCGCGTGTAATGGATGCTTAGCGGCTCGCCCTTGCTGCCGTAGAGAATCACATCCAGCGCCTCCTTGGACAGCCGGTTGAGCGGCGTATCCATGGAGAAGCCGTATTTTTCGCTCAGCGCCTGAAAGAACATGCCCGCCTGCGTGCCCGGCTCCAGGCTGCTCCAGCCCATGACGTTGAACGGGTTTTCGTTCAGGCTCTTGCCCCAATCCGGCACGATCAAATCGGGGTCGATCTTTTGCAGCATGCCCAGTCCCGCGCACGTCGGGCACGCGCCGAAGGGGCTGTTGAAGGAGAAGGAGCGCGGCGAGAGCTCCTCCATGGAAATGCCGCAGTCCGGACAGGCGAGGTTCTGGGAGAAGAGCATCTCCCGTTCGCCCGGCCCGATATCCGCGATGACGATGCCGCCGGAGAGGGAGAGCGCCGTTTCCAGCGAATCGGTCAGGCGGGTGCGGATATCCTCGCGCAGAATCAGGCGATCGACGACGACCTCGATGTTGTGCTTTTTCTGCTTGGCGAGCGCGGGCGCTTCCGCCGCGTCGTAGGTTTCCCCGTCGATGCGGACGCGGACAAAGCCCTGCTTGACCACGTTTTCCAAAATCTTGACATGCTCGCCCTTTTTGCCGCGAACGACCGGCGCGAGGAGCTGCATGCGGGTGCGCTCCGGCAGGGCGAGAAGCTGATCGACCATCTGATCGACCGTCTGCTTGGCGATTTCCCGGCCGCACTTGGGGCAGTGCGGCACGCCGACGCGCGCGTAGAGCAGGCGCAGATAGTCGTGGATCTCCGTCACCGTGCCGACGGTGGAACGCGGGTTTTTGCTCGTGGTCTTCTGGTCGATGGAGATGGCGGGGGAGAGGCCGTCGATGTAGTCCACGTCGGGCTTTTCCTTCTGCCCGAGAAACATCCGCGCGTAGGACGACAGGCTTTCCACATACCGCCGCTGTCCCTCGGCATAGATGGTGTCAAACGCCAGCGAGCTTTTTCCGCTGCCGGACAGTCCCGTGATGACGGTCAGCTTGTCGCGCGGGATGCTCACATCAATGTTCTTGAGGTTGTTCTCCCGCGCGCCCTTGACAATGATATTTTCCTGCATAGTTTACCTTTTGCTCCTGTTTATTTGTGTCGAGACCGGTTTTCGGTCATAGCATACACAAATCATTTTTTAATGTCAATCTTTGTATAAATCAATATAAATTCCGCTTTTTCCGAACCTTTCCGTTCGTTACTCCACGATGATATCCGCCGTCTCCGCGCGCACCAGTCCCATCAGGTCGGTGGGCTTGACCTCCACCTGATAACCGATCTTCCCCGCGGACACGATGACCGTCGGCAGGTTTTCCACCGAGCTGTGGAAAACCGTCGGAAACAGCTTCTTCATGCCCACCGGCGAGCAGCCGCCGTGAACATAGCCCGTGAGCGGCAGCAGCTCCTTCTGGTGGAGCATCTCGATGCTCTTCTCGCCCACGGCCTTCGCCGCCTTCTTGAGATCAAGGCTCTCCGCCACCGGCACGTCGAACACATAATACTGCCCGCTCGCGCCCCGCGCCACCAGCGTCTTAA
>ERZ825137.6056-NODE-6056-length-10814-cov-3.747374_pt1 | contig 10814 bp, 7 predicted proteins | sample MGYA00519873_ERZ825137 | MGnify/ENA primary metagenome ERZ825137 (study PRJEB31778, sample SAMEA3449190) | human gut metagenome | biome: human gut; feature: human-associated habitat; material: faeces | place: United Kingdom | collected 2010/2012 ... | reverse complement strand
CGGTTCTCTGGATACTGCAAAAGGAGAAAGCAGCCGCTTGGATGCCTATATCCATGAATGCCAGGATAAGATCGAAGAATGTAAATCCGACATCATCGAATATATCCATGAGAGTGGAAATCTACAGGCGAAGGTCGGAAGATATGATGCGATGCTTGAGAATATCAACTTCCGTAAGACTCAGTTAAACCAGAGATATCTGCAATTTAAAAGCGATGATAATAACGACCGGAAAGAACATGATGAGTTACAGGTAAAGCTATCTGTATTGGATCAGAATGTATCCGGCATTATCAAGGAACTCGAAACTGCAGAAAAGGATCTGGAAGAAAATCAGAGCAGAAATAAAGTCAATCGTGAGCGGATACATAATACAAACGAAGAATTATCAGCGACCAGATCCAAGATGGAGGCACTCCGGAATATTACAGAACGCTATGATGGCTATGGCAACAGCATCCGTCGTGTTATGGAGCAGAAAAAGAACAATCCGGGCATTATCGGAGTTGTTGCTGATATAATCGATGTCGATAAGAAGTTTGAGGTTGCTGTCGAGACAGCACTTGGCGGAAGTATTCAGAATATTGTTACAGAGGATGACAGCACGGCAAAGAAGATCATTCAGTTCTTAAAACAGAATAAATATGGTCGTGCAACATTCCTTCCGTTGAATACGATCACAGACCGTGGTCAGGTTCGAAATGAAGTTCTGTCAGAACAGGGTGTGATCGGTATCGCATCTTCTCTGGTAAAGGCTGATGCGAAGTTTGACCGTCTTGTTAAGAACCTGCTTGGCAGGATCGTGGTTGTAGATAATATCGATCATGCACTTGCAGTTGCGAGAAAATACAATCAGTCTCTGAGACTGGTTACGATCGAAGGTGAACTGATCAATCCGGGCGGATCAATGACAGGTGGTGCGTTCCGTAATTCCAGTAATCTTCTTGGACGAAAGAGAGAATTGGATGAGATCAGGGAAAAGATCGATGAGTTAAATCTGATCGCAAAGGATGCAGCCGGACTGGATGAAGAATTAAAGACATCAAGAGATGCACTTCGTGCGCAGATTGAGACCTTAAATACAAGACTTCAGCAGGCATATCTTGAGAAGAATACATTGTCTTTAAATATGGAGCAGGTAGCATCCAAGCTTGCAGAATCCGAGAAAGCATTTGCATCGATCCAGAAAGAAATCAATGAGTTGAACAGTCAGATAGCGGAGATCAATGCAAATAAAGATCAGCTTGCTGATAATAATAAGAAGCATGAAGCTGCCAAGGTTCAGTGTGAAGAAATGATCAAGGAACTGGAAGCCAAGGCTATCGAAGCACAGAGTAAGCTTGCAGCAGCAAATACAAAGGTATCTGAATTGTTGATCGAATATAACTCGGTAAAACAGAAGGATGACTTTATTCAGGAGAATATAAGACGTATCCGGCAGGATGATGAGAAATTACAGGAAGAACTGGCATCCTATATAACACAGGTACAGGCGACAGGCACAGATATCACGAAGTTAGAAGAACAGGCAGAGGCGATCCGTAAGACGATCGAGGAAGATTCCGATGAAGTATCTGATCAGGAAGAACAACTGGCAGCATATCATAAAGAACGGGATGATATGACAGCCAGTCATAAAGAATTCTTTGCGATCCGGGAAGAATTATCCGAGAAGATCGCAGGTCTGGAAAAGGCAGTATTCAAGCTTGATTCAGCGATTGAGAAGAATACAGAGAAGTCGGATGAACTGTCGAATTATATGTGGGCAGAATATGAATTGACATTAAATATGGCGGCAGAGTTCCGGGATGAGGAATTAAACGATCTTTCATCCTTAAAGAAAGAGATTACTGCAGTAAAAGCAAAGATCAAATCACTTGGTGATGTCAATGTCAATGCGATCGAGGACTATAAAGAAGTATCAGAACGATATGAGTTCTTAAAGGGACAGCATGATGATATCGTTCTTGCAGAGAAGAATCTGTTAGATGTGATCGAGAAATTGAATGTATCCATGCAGGAACAGTTCAATACGAAGTTCAAAGAGATCCAGGTTATGTTCGACAAAGTCTTTAAAGAGCTGTTCGGTGGTGGACGAGGCGCATTGGAACTGGTCGACGATACCAATCTGTTAGAGACCGGTATCCGTATCATTGCACAGCCGCCGGGAAAAAAATTACAGAACATGATGCAGCTTTCCGGTGGTGAAAAGTCACTGACTGCGATTGCACTGTTATTTGCGATCCAGAGTCTGAAACCATCACCATTCTGTCTGCTGGACGAGATCGAAGCAGCACTGGATGATTCAAATGTAAGACGATTTGCACAGTATCTGAACCGACTGACAAAGGACACACAGTTTATTGTCATTTCACATAGAAAGGGAACCATGGAAGCAGCCGATATCCTGTATGGTATTACGATGCAGGAAAAGGGTGTATCCACTCTGGTATCCGTAAATCTGATCGAGAACGATCTGGACAAATAAGGAGGTACAAGCTATGGCTGAGGAAAAGAAGGGATTTTTCAAACGATTAAAAGAAGGACTCAGTAAGACAAGAAATAGTATCGTAGACAGTTTTTCTTCCGTGTTCGGAGCATCCCATATTGATGATGATTTTTATGAAGAACTGGAAGAGACATTCATCATGGCTGATATGGGATATGAGACAACGGAAAAGGTGATTGAGAACCTGAAAGAACGTGTCAAGGAGGCCAGGATCAAAGAACCTGCGGCATGCAAGGAACTGATCATCAATATCATAAGAGATCAGATGATGGTGGATGAAAGTGCATATGATTTTGAAAAGAAAAAATCAGTTATACTTGTGATCGGTGTAAATGGTGTCGGTAAGACAACTACGATCGGTAAGCTGGCGGCCCAGTATAAGAAGAGCGGTAAAAAGGTTCTGATCGCAGCTGCTGATACATTCCGTGCAGCCGCGATCGATCAGTTAAAGACCTGGGCGGATCGTGCAGGTGTAGAGATGATCTCTCATAATGAGGGTGCAGATCCTGCGGCAGTTGTATACGATGCGGTATCTGCTGCAAAGGCAAGAAATACCGATATCTTATTGATCGATACAGCCGGAAGACTTCACAATAAAAAGAACCTGATGGATGAGCTGGCTAAGATGCGCCGCATCATTTCCAGAGATTATCCGGATGCAAATGTAGAATCCCTGATCGTGTTAGATGGAACGACCGGACAGAATGCATTAGAGCAGGCAAGACAGTTCAGCAATGTAACGGAGATTGATGGTATCGTGATCACAAAGTTAGACGGTACAGCCAAGGGTGGTATCGCGATTGCAATTCAGGCAGAATTGAATGTTCCGGTTAAATTTATCGGAATCGGTGAGAAGATTGACGACTTACAGCGTTTTGATCCGTCCGCATATGTGGAAGCACTGTTCTCAGGCTTTGACGAAGACCGAAGCGAGCTTGACATTCTTATGGATGGAGCTGATCTATAATTATGAAAATAGTGCAGTTTATTATAGTAGCTGTTTGGAAATAAAAAAGATATGACAATGGTGGATGATAACTGTCTGAATATGAAATACAGAAAAAGGAGACTGACAATGGCAGAAGAACTTACATTAGAGAAATTTGAAGAGGCATATAATATAATTAAAAAAGTTGTTTTACCAACAAAGCTGGTAGAGAGCGAATATTACAGCAACCTGACAGGAAATAAAGTATTTTTTAAACCGGAAAATATGCAGCTTACCGGAGCATATAAAATCCGTGGAGCATATTACAAGATCAGTACGCTGACAGACGAAGAAAGGCAGAAGGGTCTGATCACTGCATCAGCCGGAAATCATGCACAGGGTGTTGCATATGCAGCAAAAGCATATGGGGTAAAAGCAACAATCGTTATGCCATCGTCAACTCCTCTAATCAAAGTAAACCGAACCAAATCATATGGAGCAGAGGTTATCTTATATGGAGATGTATACGATGAATCCTGCGCATATGCATTAGAGCTTGCAGAAGATAAGGGTTATACCTTTATTCATCCATTCGATGATCTGGATGTTGCGACCGGACAGGGCTCTGTTGCAATGGAGATCATCAAGGAGCTTCCGTTTGTAGATTATATTCTTGTTCCGATCGGTGGTGGCGGACTGGCTACCGGTGTATCTACACTTGCCAAGATGATGAATCCGAATATCAAAGTGATCGGTGTAGAACCGGCAGGTGCAAATTGTATGCAGGTTTCTTTGAAAAATAAGAAAGTAACGACACTTCCAATGGTAGACACGATCGCAGATGGTACGGCAGTTAAGACTCCGGGATCAAAGATCTTCCCATACATTCAGAAGAATCTGGATGGCATCATCACCGTAGAGGATAATGAGCTGATCGTCTGCTTCCTTGATATGCTTGAAAATCATAAGATGTTGGTTGAGAACTCCGGCCTGCTTACCGTTGCGGCCTTAAAGCATCTGAATGTGAAAGGACAGAAGGTTGTCAGCATCTTAAGTGGCGGTAATATGGATATGATCACATTTGCATCCTTAGTACAGCACGGATTGATTGCCAGAAGCCGTATCTTCACAGTTTCAACCTTGCTTCCGGATAAGCCGGGCGCGTTGATGAATATTTCCAAGATCATTGCAGATTTACAGGGAAATATCATCAAACTGGAGCATAACCAGTTCGTATCGATCAACCGTAATTCGGCAGTTGAACTTGTGATCACACTGGAAGCATTTGGTCCGGAACATAAGCAGCTGATCATTAATACGCTTGCAGAACATGGTTACAGACCAAAGGAAAAAATGACAACAGGAATTTATAATTAATGATAAATGTAACTGTAAACGGAACAGAACAGATCAAATGTAATAAAGGAGATAATTTGTATCAGGTATTGACTGCGGCAGGACATGTCTTTGCAGGAAACTGCGGCATGAAAGGACGCTGTAACCGGTGTCTGGTATGGAATCAGGATACTGGCAGTTTTGTAAAAAGCTGCCAGTACATTGTAGATAGGGATATCTCGATACGGCTGGAGGAAGAACAGCTTACCGGTATCACAGGGCATAAGATGAATCTGCCAACCGAACAGAGAAAGAAGTCTGTTACTTCCGCATATGGCATTGCCATTGACATCGGTACGACTACGATCGGTATGGAGCTTGTGGATCTGAACGAGAAAGCGGTTAAATGCTCATTCAGTACGCTTAACTCACAAATTGCGACAGGTGCTGATGTCGTAGCGAGGATTCAGGCGGCAGATACAAAGGAAGGTCTGGAGCATCTGCGGTCACTTTTGTTTTCGGATATTCAAAAGGGTGTTGACCATATGCTTATAAATACGCCGAAAGCTGTAGATCATATCCGCAGATATGTTCTGGCAGGAAATGCAACGATGCTTTCGATCGCAGAAGGGCTTACGACAGAGAATCTGTTTGGATACCCGTTTACACTTAAGAATTCGGATATCCGGGTGATAGAACAGAATGACTTTATCGCTTCTCCATCTTTTGAGAATGCGGCTTCGGATGTTATCTGTCTGCCGAATATTGCGGCATTTTCCGGCGCAGATATTGCAGCAGGCGCAGTTGCCGCAGAGATTGATCGGGATTTCTCATATCGTATGCTGATCGATCTTGGAACAAACGGGGAGATCATTCTCTGTAATAAGGAATACGGAGTGGCGACCTCTGCTGCCTGTGGTTCGGCGTTTGAAGGATGTTTTCGAACAGCAAATATATTCGGATCGAATATATTTGACATGCTGGCATTACTGTTAAAACGGGGACAGATGGATGCAGATGGAGTGCTTGCGGAACCATATTTTGAATCCGGTATCTCGATGGGTAACAATATGAAGATCGACATGGAGACGATCCGGGCATTTCAGCTCGGAAAATCAGCGATCCTTTCAGGAATTCTGATGCTTGTAAGAGAGATCGGTATTGAATTTTCCGATATCGCTGAAGTCTGTATTGCGGGAGGTTTTGGATTTCATCTGAATCTGACAAATGCAGTTACACTGGGACTATTTCCGCAGAGCTTTCAGGGAAAAATGAAGGTTCTTGGTAATACTTCACTTGAGGGTGCATATTTGTCCTTGATTGAACCGGGTTTTATTGATACAATAAACAGGTTTAAAGAGAAGATACGTTATGTGGATCTGAGTAATCGTTCGGATTTTAATACAATATATATCGAGCATCTGCCGTTTCGGACATATTAGACCGGAATATGTATGGAAGATAGAATAAGCTGATATCCTGAAAGCTTTTTCATACATTTTGGAGATGTAGAGTTGAGGCGTAGAATATGGATTTACTGAGTATCGCCAGCGGTAGCAGCGGGAACTGCTATTATGTAGGCAGCGAAGAGACACATCTGCTTGTAGATGCAGGTGTGAGTGGTAAGAAAATTGAATCAGCGTTAAATGAGATCGACCGAAAGCCTTCGGATCTGAATGGAATCCTTGTGACACATGAGCATATCGATCATGTGAAAGGACTGGGCGTTATGGCGAGGAAGCATGGCATACCGATCTATACAACTGGGGGAACGATCTCAGAGATTAAGAAAATGTCATCCGTTGGAACGATTGATGACAGCTTGTTCCATGAGATCGAACCGGATGAACCATTCTTTATCAACGATCTGTCGATCGATGCATCAGCGATCTGGCACGATGCTGCTGATCCGGTATGTTACAGTATCAGTGACGGAAAAAGTAAATTTTCCATTGCAACAGATATGGGGAATTATGATGAATATGTTGTAAATAAATTAAAGAATTCCGATATCATGGTGATCGAAGCAAATCATGATATACGGATGCTTCAGGCGGGACCGTATCCGTATTATCTGAAGCAACGTATTCTGGGAAACCGCGGACATCTGTCTAACGAGCGTTCCGGGCAGTTGATAAAGGCGTTGTTAAACAGCCATATCAAAGCAATCCTGCTTGGTCACCTGAGTAAGGAAAATAATTTTGAAGAGCTGGCATATGAAACGGTAAAGCTTGAGCTTTCAGATAATGAATATGCATCGGATGTCAGGGAATTCGGTCTAGAGGTAGCGAGGCGCGACCGGCCCGGTGCTTTGCTCACAGTCGGAAATTAATAATAATGAATTGTTTTTCAGTCAAAAATACTATTTGAAGAAGATTCTTTTGCATATCAAAAGAATTAATTATAAAACCAAATAAATGGTGATATATAGGAGGATACATACATCATGAAAAAAAGAATTATTACAGTAGTTGGTAAAGACAGCATCGGAATCACAGCAAAGGTCTGTGTATACCTTGCAGAGAACAGTGTCAATATCCTTGATATTGCACAGACAATTGTAGGCGGGTACTTCAATATGATGATGGTCGTTGATATACAGGAATCTTCAAAGTCAACAGAAATTATCGCAAATGAGCTGAAAGAGATCGGTGATGAGATCGGTGTACAGATTAAGGTACAGCATGAGAAGATCTTTGAAACCATGCACAGAATCTAAGATTTAGAATAGAAATAGGCGAAAAGAGGTCACACTATGATTAGTATAAATGAAGTAATTGAAACCAATGCCATGATCAGCAAGATGAATCTGGATGTCAGAACGATCACAATGGGTATCAGCCTGTTAGACTGCGTTGGTGCGGATGTAGGAGAAACCTGTGAGAAGATCTACACCAAGATCACAACAAAGGCAAAGGATCTTGTATTTATCGGAAATGATATCGGAAGAAAATATGGTATTCCGATCGTAAATAAAAGAATCTCGATCACACCGATCGCATTGATCGGAAGCTCTGTTTGTAAGTCAACAGATGATTATGTAACGATCGCAAAGACCTTGGATAAGGCTGCAGATGCCGTAGGCGTAAACTTTATCGGTGGTTATTCCGCTCTTGTATGTAAGGGCATGACTCCATCCGATGAGCTTCTTATCCGTTCCATTCCGGAAGCACTTGCATGTACCGGTAAGGTATGCAGTTCTGTAAATGTTGGTTCTACAAAGACCGGTATCGATATGGATGCTGTAAAACTGATCGGTGAAATGGTAAAAGAGACAGCAGAGCTTACAAAAGAGGAAGATTCCCTTGGATGCTGTAAGTTCGTAGTATTCTGTAATGCACCGGATGATAACCCGTTTATGGCGGGTGCTTTCCATGGTGTGACAGAAGCAGACACTATCATTAACGTTGGTGTCAGCGGACCTGGCGTTGTTAAGACTGCGCTGGAACAGGTAAGAGGTAAGGATTTTGAAACTCTTTGTGAGATGATCAAGCGTACTGCCTTCAAGGTAACACGTGTTGGTCAGCTGGTAGCACAGGAGGCTTCCAGACGCCTTGGTGTTAAGTTTGGTATCGTGGATCTGTCTCTGGCTCCTACTCCTGCAATTGGTGACAGTGTTGCTGAGATCCTTGAGGAGATTGGTCTGGAGCATGCAGGTGCACCGGGCACAACAGCAGCGCTTGCTCTGTTAAATGACCAGGTTAAGAAGGGTGGAGTTATGGCTTCTACAGCAGTTGGTGGTTTGAGTGGTGCATTTATTCCGGTCAGCGAGGATCAGGGTATGATTGATGCGGTGAATGCAGGGGCACTGACTCTTGAGAAGCTGGAAGCTATGACTTGTGTATGTTCTGTAGGTCTTGATATGATTGCAATTCCCGGAGATACGAAGGCTTCTACGATTGCGGGTATTATTGCGGATGAGTCTGCAATTGGTATGGTGAACCAGAAGACTACGGCGGTTCGTCTGATCCCGGTAATTGGTAAGGGGGTTGGCGAAGTGGTTGAGTTCGGTGGACTGCTTGGTTATGCACCGATCATGCCGGTGAACCAGTTCTCCTGTGATGCGTTTGTGCAGCGTGGCGGAAGGATTCCGGCACCGATCCATAGCTTTAAAAACTGATAAAAAAGGCCAGAAACTTCGGAAAAGGGGAGTTTCTGGCTTTTCTTTGTTTAAGAGGGACGCGGGGCGGAAAATATTTTGTCTGGGGTGCGGTTTCGGAGCCTAAGATATTCTAAGTTTCCATAAATCTGCTAAAAGCATGAGCCGTCTTGTCAAACTCGCTCCGTTGCAAACTTCGCTCAGACAGTGAGGCAGACGGTGGTTTTAAGCTATGATGGATTGGATTGTTTGTATTATTTTATGGAATTACTATAAATAAAAGAAATGTCCTGCTTTAAAGGGATTCCAGTATATGCAGAAGTCGGGTGTTGTCCTGGGGGTGCATGATGCAGAAGCGGATGTATTCGCCGTCCAGGCATTCGAAGGAGGAGCAGTCACGGATCATGAGACCCTGACGGATGCAGGCGTCGAAGACGTCCCGGGAGGTCAGGCCGGGCTTCTGGATTTTCAGGAGGAGAAAGTTGGCGTAGGCTGGGTAGGTTTTGTAAGTGGGGATATTCTCCAGTGCTTTGAGCAGGCGGGTGCGTTCTGAGAGAATGAGGTCCCGGGTCTGGCGGATGTAGGTTTTGTCCTGGAGCATCAGCTCGCCGGCCAGAGCTCCCAGACTGTTGAGAGACCATGGTACCTGTTTTTCTTTCATTTTTTTGAGAAATTCCAGGTTCCCGGTGATTCCGTAGCCAAGACGCATACCTGGGGCTGCGTAGAATTTTGATACGCCGCGCAGAATCATAAGGTTCGTGAATTCTCTGGTAAGGCTGACAGCAGTGATCTCATTGATATCCGGGGCAAATTCTACATAAGTTTCGTCGATCATCACGAAAATGTTCCGCTCATTGCAGAAGGAAACGATTCTGCGCAGGTCATTTATGCTAATTGCAGATGAGGTAGGATTATTTGGGTTGCAGAGGATGAGAAAATCGTATTTTCCATCCAGAGTCCGGCAAAAGTCATCTACATCGAGAACAAAGTTATCCTCTTCGCGCAGGTGGTAGTATTCCTGAGTGCTTCCGGAGAAGGAGAGTTCCCTGGAGTATTCTGAATAGGTCGGACCCAGGATAAGGGTATGCTTTGGATTTCGTTCCTGGATCAGCAGTGCGATCAGTTCGCTGGAACCATTTCCGGGCAGGATGAATTCAGCAGGAATATTACAATATTCTGAAATTGCGCTGCGAAGTGAAGTATAATCTCTGTCTGGATAAGAAGACAGGATATCCAGCCGTCCTGCAAGCTGTTCCTTTACATGCTCGGAAAGCCCCAGCGGATTTACATTAGCCCCAAACTTCACAATTTCCTCCGGCTTAAGCTGATAGACCTCGCATATTTTCTCAATATCACTCCCATGAAAAATCATTTTTGCTGTTGACATATAATATCCCTCATTTCTATATAATCTAATCTATATAAACTTAAAATCACTACATAGCAGATCACAGATCTTTTCTGAACATTATTTTAACACTTATCACATCGTTCTGTAAACATCACTGTCTACATATTGCTATCCTGAAATATACAGGTCCCAATATCATTGCAGCAGGCATTTGACAGAAGGCAAGTCCCCACTCACTGCTTATTGCTTTTCGCAACCACCGCAGGGGATTTACTTGATTCGATTAAATAAGTCTCCTGCGGTGGTGCAGAAAGCAAGCAATTCGGCATGCTGTCGAAAATGGAATATATGTCAATTTGCCAGTACACAGCGAAGGAATGGGAGGGGATTTCGGGCGCATTTGAGGGTTCATAGTAATTCTTGGTATTTGGGAAGTTGCGTTATTCAAAAAAATCTCACTGTCTGAGCGAAGCGAGTTTGAGATTTTTTTGAATGCTTTTAGCAACTTACCAAATGCCTTAGAATTACATGGTTCCGAAACTAAGCCCGAAATCCCCTCCCATTCCTTCGCGTCCCTTTTGGAAAAAAATAA
>ERZ825137.6052-NODE-6052-length-10816-cov-2.633956_pt1 | contig 10816 bp, 3 predicted proteins | sample MGYA00519873_ERZ825137 | MGnify/ENA primary metagenome ERZ825137 (study PRJEB31778, sample SAMEA3449190) | human gut metagenome | biome: human gut; feature: human-associated habitat; material: faeces | place: United Kingdom | collected 2010/2012 ... | reverse complement strand
TGGTCACTTCGGTTGCTTACTCTTCCGTGCCGGTTGAGCCCGTTGAACCGCTGGGAATAGACAGCCTGATCAACCTTCAGGGTGTTGTCGTCTCAGCTAATAAGATACAAGTGAACCGCAACAGCGTGCCGCTCTCCATATCCGTGATCGACAGGGAGGAGATCGAAGCCAGCAGCGAGTCGGCACTCCTTCCGGTACTCTCGCAGCGTGTCCCCGGATTGTTCGTCACCCAGAAAGGGATCACCGGCTTCGGGGTGAACGACGGGTCGGCCGGAACCGTCAACATCCGCGGGGTGGGACAGGGAAACAAAGTACTCATGCTCTTCGACGGACAGCCGCAGTGGGCGGGGATCTTCGGACATGCTTTGCCTGACACCTACGTGGCTTCCGACGTCGAACGCGTGGAAGTGATCCGTGGCCCGGGCTCCCTGATGTATGGCTCGAACGCGATGGGAGGGGTAGTCAACATCATCACCCGCCATCATAAGCAGGAAGGACGCCGCACGCAGGCCCGTATCATGTATGGCTCGTACAATACCCAGAAATACATGGTGAACAACGGTTACAATATCGGCAACTTCAGCAGCTTTATCTCCCTCAACCACGACCGTACCGATGGCCACCGTCCGAACTCCAAGTTCCACATCACCAACGGTTTCGCGAACCTGGGCTATAAGATCAACGAACACTATAGAGTGACCGGCGACCTGAGCCTGGCCAAGTTCAAGACCCAAAACCCGGGCGAGATCGATGCCCCCGTGCTCGATTATCTCGTGGATGTGTTGCGCGGTACCACCTCTTTTGCCCTCGAGAACCACCACGAAAAGACAAGCGGTGCCTTGCGTGTCTTCTACAACTGGGGTAACCATGAGGTCAACGACGGCTACGAACCGGGAGGTACCCCGCGCTCTTACCTCTTCCGCTCGGACGACCATAACACAGGCGTCCTGCTCTATCAGTCGTTCCGCCTGGTGGAAGGGAACACCTTCACGGCCGGTATCGACTACAAGAACTGGGGAGGCCATGCCTGGAACGACAGCATCAACGGCAAGAAAGGCGAGCTGATCGACAAGTCGGTGAACGAAGTGGCCGGATACGTCATCATGCAGCAGGACTTGTTCGACATGTTGAGCATCAACGCCGGCGTACGTTACGAGCATAACAGCGTCTTTGGCGGCGAATGGGTTCCGCAGGCCGGCCTGACCGTGCGCCCCTTCGAAGGCAATGTGATCCGCGCCTCTTTCTCGAAAGGCTTCCGCAGCCCGAATATCCGCGAGATGTATATGTGGGGAGCCGCCAACGACGAGCTCAAACCGGAGAATATGCTGAACTACGAGGTCGCCGTCGGCCAGTCTTTCCTCGACGGCCGCCTGTACGGGGAGGTGACGGCTTTCTTTATTGACGGTAAGAACATGATCGAGTCGGTCAGCGTCGTTCCCGGCCAGACCTACCCGATGAAGAACCGCAACGTCGGCACCTTCACCAACAAGGGGATCGAGCTGGAGGGACGTTATCAGATACTCCGCAACCTCAGCATGGATATGAATTACAGCTACCTGCACACCAGCAAGCCGCTTCTGGCTGCCCCGGCTCACAAACTGAACGTCGGTGCCACTTATTCCCCCGGCCGTTTCACCTTTAATGCGAACGTGCAATCCGTTTACGACCTGTATGTCCGCCTGGAAAATCCGGCAAACAAAATCTCCGAGGTGAAGGAGAACTACACCGTCCTTAACGCCCGGGCTGCCTATCGCTTCGGTTCGCGCGACAAAGGGCTGAACCTCTTCGTCAAAGGAGAGAACCTGACCGCTACCCGTTACACCATCAATTATGGCTTCCCGATGCCGAAAGCCGTGTTCATGGGAGGGATCGATGTGACGTTCTAAGTGATAGAGTAAATAGGATATCTGCAAAGAGACTGCTTTGAAAAAGGCAGTCTTTTTTTGTTTTCCGTCGTCTTTTATGAGTTTTCGTTAAATAGGTTGAAAATTTAACTAGTATGAAATTTACATTTTGTTCGTTTTGTAAAGGGGGATGACGGAAATGTTTACCGTATAGCTTATGTATTTCAAAGCTGAGTTAATCTGTTTAAATTAACTACCACACCTCATCCTAATTTGTAAATTTGCGCCAGTCGGATAATAGATTTTAACTGTCTGGGAAAGGAAAGAACCCCTTTTTTCTGGGAGAACGATATTTTATAGAACTTTATTTTATTTAGAATTATGAGTGAGAATGCTACAGTGTTAGTAACTGGCGGTAGGCCGGTCGGGTTTGTCAGACCTCGTGTCTATAACTACAGAAACAAACCTATTGTTTTGTTTTTTGCCTTGTTCTTATTGATGCTATTTCCTGCTAAGTCGCTAGCGGCGGATGTAGAAGTCGGAACGGTTGGAGAATTGCAGGATGCGGTGACCAATGCTAGTGAAGGGGATGTTATCACATTATCAAACAGCTTTGTATTTGGTGAGGTATCGCTTTTGATGCCTACCGTCAACGTTACGATCGACGGAGGGGATAAGGTGTGGAATATAGGGACTTTCCGTATCTCCGGTGCCGGAGATAAGACCCTGACAATTAAAAACCTGAAGGTGGATGGTGCCACAGCAACGAAACGGTTGCTTTATAGCACGGCAACCAACGGTAAGCTGGTGCTGGAGAGGATGGAATTTTACAACTCTTCGTTCGGGGCCTTGGATATGGGCACTGGGGTAGATGCCTCTACAGTTGTTTCCTATACGCGGATATACAATAATACGGCAAATAACACCGCCCCGGCCGTTTGGGTGTCCGGTTATTCGAAGGTGGCGATCAACAATTGCACCATCGAGAACAACATCGGTACGGGTGCGGGCTACGAATGTGGAGCTATCGGCTCGCAGAACTATCTCGGGACGCTTGATCTCAACAACACCATCTTGCGGAAAAATGTAAACAAGTGTCTGCTTTCCGGCCCCTTTGGTGGTGGTGGCGGTGCCATGTCGATGCATTATTTCTACGGAAACCTGACTATAAACGAATGCCTTTTCCAACAGAATGAAACGAACGGGGCAGACGGAAATGTACAAAATACCTTTGACGGCGGAGCAATCTATATAATCGATGGTGGAGGAAGTACCTACGGCGCGTCATTAAATATCAACAAAACGACCTTCGACAGCAACCTGGCTTACGACGATGGCGGCGCCATGATGATACAGGTGACCGGGACAGTGGGCATGACTACCAATATAACCAGCTGCACGTTCTACAACAACCGGGCATACGGGTTGGACGGTGCGAACGTTACCGGAGGAGCTATCCAGTTCTTCCTGAACGGCGGTAGCAGTAAAATGAGCAACATCCTGACAAATTGTACTTTTGTGGATAATGTATCGGGTAACGAGAATTCGAAAGTAGACCAGCGTGGAGGAGCGATAGGCCTGAGCGGAAACAGCTCATGGGGTATCGTGGCTTCCGTTACGAACAACGGCTCTTTGTATATGGGAAATAAGGTCTATAATTCAAGCGGTGTGCTGAATACAGCAAGCAATTATAAAGATATTTCCAATTCGACAACCGTCGCGGCGGGAACAAGAAACGTGCTCAACGCCGACAAGGGCGCTACTCCGGCCTATACCGTCGACGATGTGCTGGGAAAAAACTATAAATTCTCCGCCAACCTCACCGGTGTAAAGGCCGGTGTGAAAGACGAAATCGTGAAAACCATCCCCATCAAGCCGGAAGGTATTGCCGACAACTCCTACAACTACTCGGCAACACTCCCTACGACCGACCAGCGGAATTTCAAAAACTTCAAAGACCAGGGTGCGATAGAGATGTCGTGGGTAAAGTATAATTCCAACGGCGGAACATTCGGTTTGACCCCCCAGACGGAATACGTGGGCGAGGTCTATTACGAAGCCGGTTCCGACAATAAGGCAACCAATTACTACACGATCGGCACGATCGACGGGAAAACCACGGTTGTAGATGGCGAGACCACCCTGAAGGCGACCCACGCCACGAAAAGTTTCCTGGGTTGGGCCCTGACAGCCGACGCAACCGAACCAAACGCCACTTACAAGGTGGGCAACAGCCTGACGTATGCTGAAGGGAACCTCACCCTATATGCTGTTTGGGGCGATGGCGGGAAAGTGGTCTACCACTCCAACTTCGACCCGGATCAGACCCATGAAGTCTCTTATGACGGTGGAAACGTAACTACCGCCACTTACCCGGAAACCGGATTACCCAACCGTCCGAACCATATCTTCACCAAGTGGACAACGAACGCCGACGGCACCGGGACGACCTATCTACCGGGTTCTACTTTCACGGTGACGACGGCCACCGACCTCTATGCACAGTGGGAACCGAATACGACCCTTAAACTTCAATGGTCTGTCTCCAAGACAACTAACGAACTGCATGAGTTCAACGACGTACCTAATAACTCCACAACTACGGTGAAGGTGGGAACGCCTGTTTATGTGCAGATCAGGCCTGTCAATCTTACTAATATCGATTACGACACGTGGTCAATCGAATATGCGGCCACGCCTGCGGATTACCACTATCCGATGGATGCCCCAATCGCTAAAACGGTGCGCTACGACTTCAACAAGGGAGACGCCCACACGCTGGAGGGTACCTATTATTATAATGTCACCAAGTTGATCCTCTACAAAGCAGGTGCCGAAGTAGCCACCTACCTGTACCGTAACGCAAGCTGTACGCATAAGGTCATCATCGAGGACAACCCTGTCAAACCGGTTCCCGCCCTGCAATGGTCGGTTTCGACCGTCACCCACGAGCAGCCCTACTTCAAAGATGTGAACGACCAGGCGACCACTTCCGTGAATTACGGAACCCCCGTCTTCGTCCAGATCCGCCCGGTAGGACACGAAGGCCTTAACTTTGAACGCTGGGCTATCGAATACACCGTGACCCCGGCAGAGCACTATTACGGCATGAACCCGACGCTCAAAACCGAACGTCACAACTTCAACAACCGGGAAGCGCATACCGAAATCGGGACTTACATATATACTGTCACCAAACTGACGCTGTATGACCTCTACGGTAACCAGGTGGTCGAAACATACGACTACGCTACTTCCCCGTACCGTCACACCATCATTATCAAAGACGGTGAAGGCCCCGGCCCGGGCCCCGGAGGAGGCCTGCAATGGTCTGTCTCCACAACTTCGAACCAACTCGAAGATTTCCGCGACGTGGACAACCTGACAACGACGGCAGTGAACAAAGGCACGCCCGTCTACGTCCAGATCCGCCCGGTAGGTTTCAGCAACGTCACCTACGACCGCTGGGAGATCGAGTACACGGCCACGCCCGCCGACTACCATTATCCGCTGGATGAGGCCGTTGCCAAGACCGAACGCTACACCTTCAACAAAGGGGAAGCCCACACGCTCGTAGGCACTTACGTCTACACCGTCTACAAGCTGACCCTTTACAACGGTGAAAGCATCGCCACCGAGCACTACTATACCGAGCCGGCCTACGTCCACACCGTCATTATCCGCGACGGCGGCCTGATCGGCCTGGGCGACATCGCCCCGTATTGCGGGACGGAAAGCGAGTTCCGTATCCCCATCCAGTTGCTCGACCCGGACAATATCCTCGAATACGCCGTCCGCTTCTCCGACGAAGCGCAGCAGGCCGGCTTCAGGGATACGGACTACAAGGACGTGACGGCGAACTACCTGACCGTCCCCGTCAGCAACATCATCGCCAAAGGCATCTACTCCGGCAGCGTTTACGTACGTAAGAAGAGCGATCCGGGACTGGTGGAAGTGCATCCTTTCGAGATCGAAGTGCTGCAAACCACCACGATCACCAAGCAGCCGCAGTCGGTGAAAGTCTGCGACGGCGACAACTTCGTGCTGAAAGTGGAAGCCATCGGCATCAACCTCAGCTACCAGTGGTTCTTCAACGAGGAAGCCATCCCGGGAGCAACGGCCGACACCTACGAGGCACCGCTGACCCCGCAGAACGAAGGCATCTACTACGTCGACGTCTACGGTGACTGCGGACTGGAAACCAGCCGCAAGGTAACCGTCGCCAAGAACGGCCTGCGCATCCAGATCAAATGGAACGACTTCATGTACATCACCAACCCGGACAACGAATACGTCCGCTTCCAGTGGTACAAAGACAGTCAGATGATCGAAAAGCATGCCAACTCGATCTACTATTCCGTGCCTGAAGGCCTGCTGGGAACTTACTGGATCCGCGCCTTCCGTGCCGACGACACCTATATAGACAGTTGCCCGATCACGTTCGAGACGCTGACCCAGTTCCCCGTCACCCGCGTCTTCCCGGCTATGGTGAGCAAGAGCACCCCGATCACGGTGCAGACGGGAACGCCCGGCGACGCACCCGGATCGGCCATCGTGGAGGTGTACAACCTCAACGGCCAGCTTGTCAACCGTCAGGAGATGAACACCTGGGAGACAACGATCCCGACCGACATGGCTTCAGGCAGTTACATCGTGAAGGTAACGACCGAAGAAGGCAAGACAACAACCCATAAAATCATCATCAAATAAACGAATCCAAATATGACACACATGATATCCAACATAAGAAGCATCGTATTATCGCTGGCTGCCGGCTGCCTTGTAACGACCGTTTCCGCGCAGCAGGGAACGGGCAGCCGCGAACGCAGTCAGTACGGCGACCGCCGCCAACAGCCGCGTGAGTACCGCGAGTCGGAGCAGGACACCACGAAAAGGAAGACTTCCTACCTCACCGTTTCGGGCGGGGTGGGCTCCTCTTCCTTCCGTTACGACCTGAATTACCAGATTGAAGGTTTCCAGGAAAAAGGCAACCGTAACAGCAAGTTGGGCTACGAGATCGATATCCGTTACAGTTACTTCTTCAACCCGCACTGGGGCTTCGCAACGGGGGTAGGTATCTCCCGTTATGCAACGACAGGCAAATTGACAGGTGATATGTCCGACGATAAATACATGAAACTGGGCAATATGACCGACGACGATGACTTCTCCGGCCACCTGCGTGAGTTCGAACTGCGTGCCCGATTGAAGAATCTGGAAGAGAAGCAGACCGCCTTCCTGCTGGATATCCCGCTGTTGGCAATGTACCAGACCCATTTCGGCGAAGAGGAAAAATGGGGCATGTACGCCGGCCTGGGCGTCAAGCTCCAGATACCCGTGCAGGCGAAATACAAGGTGCAGGGCAATCCGGCCAGCGAGCTGAACATATCGGGTTACTACCCGCATATCCCTTCGGACGTGGGTTCGCCATCGGAATCGCCTGTCCCTCACCACGGCTTCGGCACGATCAGCGACCCCGGCCGGGAGCTGGGCTGGAAGGGCAAGAACAAATTGAAACTTGGTGTGGCGGGAACAGCCGAACTGGGCTTCCTTGTTGCCTTGGGTGAAGACACCGACCTGCTTCTGGGCGGGTATATCGACTACGGGTTCACGGACATGAAAAAGAAAAAAGACCAGGGCCTTTTATCCTCTCCGGCTTCATACCATCCGGAAGGAAACAAAACCGTTGGCCAGGGAATACCTTACAATGGCATGCTTAACTCAAATATTACTGATAAAGTCAAGGTAATGTCCTTTGGCGTAAAGCTAGGAGTTAGGTTTAAGTTGAATTGAGACTACTAGATGAATCCTTTAGAAAGAGAGGGGGAGGGCCGGGAGGTTCTCCCCTTTATCATATATCTACCCTCTGCCAAAGCATGTACCCTTTTCCGGAAGAGCCCGTATCCTCTCATAAAAAAGGGTGCATCCTAATTGAAATTAGCATGCACCCTTTGTCATATCTTCCTTGTCGCCGTCGGGCAACCCTTTGTTTTCTTACTCTTCTTTCTCCTTCTTCTCCTTGTGGTTCAGTATCAGCGTCGAAGGCATCTTCTGCAAGGCTTCGCGGCGATGTTCGGAGACGTCGTTCCAACTCTCGTAGCTGATCAGCATGAAATTGTAGCTGCCGAAAATGGCGGCGGTCATGTCCTTGTCCGCCAGCAGGGAAGTCTGTTTGGTCGACTCCGTGAACTGGCTGATGGCATGGCGTATCTTCTCGTTGCCCGGCGTGGTGGAGCTGCTGCGGTCGAGGATGGCGGCCGATCCGTGCGTCGTCTTAAGCAAAGTTGCGGTATAGTCCAGGAGGAACAGGTCGTTCTCCGAGTCGATCACCACGATCACATTGCTGGCCTTCACGAAACCCCGGTTCACGAATACGCCCACGTCGCAATTGCTTTTCCCGATAAACATCTTCGTCTTGTCCTTCAGCAACGCACCCGGATAAAACCACGATTCGGGCGCCTTGAAACGTTTGAAGTACTTGTTGTAGAAAGAGGTGCGGTAACGGTTCGCCTCGATGTCGTCCGGCTGGTTGCTCATCGAGATGCCCGAGCCCACGAGCAGGAAGTCGAAGCCCTCGTTGTTGGCGATGTCGGTGATATCCTGTCCGGCGTTGTTCGACACCTCGTAGCGCGTATCGATGTTTACCCCCAGCTTTTTCGCCCCGTAGAGGATAGGGCCGAAGCTCACTTCCTCGAAGTTATCGGTGTGGAGCGGGTTCACGTCCGACCCCACCGTCAGGTGCAACGCCGTAAGGTCTACCTGGTGCCGCTTATGGGCAAACATCTGATAGGCCACGTCGAGCATGATCTGTCCGTTTCCGGCACGCCCGAACGACAGCAACACCTTGAAAGTTCCGTCGGCCACATCCACCGCCTTGTATTCCTTGATCTTCTCCCTCGTCTGGAAGCAGAACTTGATGAACGACACCAGCGGGATGGTCATGAAGGTAGTCACCAACGTCATCAACACCAACATCACGAAGATCGAGGGGGGAAGTATCTTCATTTCGTAGCCGATGGTGAGCACCACCAGCTCCATCAACCCGCGTGTATTCATCAACGCCCCGATATACAAGCTGTCTTTCCAGCTCTCTCCCACGAAACGGGCGGAAAACATCGCGCCGCCGAACTTACCGATGATGGCAACGATGATGAAGATCCCGCACATCCACCACAGCTCCGGGCTGTTGAGCAACCCGATCTCCGTGCGCAACCCCGTCGACACGAAGAACAACGGCAGGAAGAGTGCCAGCGACACGTCTTCCACCTTTTCCGTCATGATTTTGCGGAATTTCACGTTGCTGGGCATCACCACCCCCGCGATGAAGGCGCCGAACAGGGCGTGCAGCCCCAGCATTTCCGTCAGGTAAGCCGAGATAATCAGCAGGAGGAACATAAAAGCGACCAGACCTTTGTCGATCACTTCCTTATTATGATAGATATGCCCGATCATCCGCAGGAACGGACGCACGGCAAAGAACATGAAAGCGATGTAGATAACGGAGAAAAGAATATTGTAGACCGCACTCAGCATCGACCCGGCCTGTGCGATGGCAATCACGACGGCCAGCAGGCACCAGGCCGTGATGTCGCCGTTGGCCGCGCTGGCGAGCGAGATCGTCCCCAGATGCGTGCGCGTCAACCCCCGTTCCTGTATGATACGTGCCAGCACAGGGAAGGCGGTGATGCTCATGGCGATGCCGATGAACAGGGCAAAGGAGAGGAAAGGCGTGCTTTTATCGGCGTAGGTGTCGTAGACGAAGTAGGCGGTAAGCATCCCGCAGAAGAAGGGCACGATGGTACTCGTGTGGCTGATCAGGATCGTTTCCTTCAGCTTCTTCCGTACCTCGGTGATATCCAGCTCCATACCGATGGCAAACATAAAGAGGATCAGCCCGAACTGGCTCAGGATGGTGATGTTGGCCAACGACTCGATGGGGAAGAGGAACCCCGACACTTCGGGCATGATATGCCCCAGCACGGACGGCCCCAGCACGATACCGGCCACGATCTCGCCGATAACCGTCGGTTGCCCGATCTTCTGAAACAACCACCCGAACAGGCGGCAGGTAATCAATATCGTGATGATCTGCAACAACAGGATCCCGATTGGCGACTGGATATGGTGCTGCATCAGTTCCCAAAAAACGGAAAAACCTTCACCGAGGTCTTTAGGGGCGTCGTAGGCGGATGTCATGGCGCTTTCCAACTGTTGGCTCTCTCCTTCTTTGGCGACAAAATACATCAATGAACCGAATACAAGGATCATCACTACATAAAAGGTAATACTCTTTGTTCCTCTACTCATATGTTGCATGGGTTTGATGCAAAATTAAGAAATATCCCGGGAATATCAATACGGTATGTTTTTTTCTTTTATCTTTGCGCTAAACCAATCTCAAATAAATCATGGAGTCGCTGAATCTAATAAAGAATGACCCTTGGCTTGCCCCTTATAAAGAGGCGATAGAAGGACGGTATCAATACGTGATTGATAAGGAAAAGAGCTTGACTAACAAGGGGAAACAAACCTTGTCGGAGATGGCTTCCGGTTATCTGTACTTCGGCCTGCATAAGACCAACAAAGGGTGGGTGTTCCGCGAATGGGCCCCGAATGCCACAGCTATCTACCTTATAGGTACGTTCAACAACTGGAAAAAAGAGGAACAATATAAGATGAGACGCCAGGGCTACGGCGTCTGGGAAATTGCGCTCGAAGAAGAACTTCTCCACCACGAAGACCTGTTCAAGCTGCTGGTCGAGTGGGACGGAGGTAGCGGCGAACGTATCCCGGCCTGGATACGGCGTGTCGTACAGGACGACGCCACCAAGATATTCAGTGCCCAGGTATGGAATCCGGCTGTGCCGTATAAGTTCAGGAACAAACGGTTTAAACCCAATACCGCCCCCCTGCTGATCTACGAATGCCATATCGGTATGTCGACCAACGAGGAGAAAGTGGGCTCATACGAT
>ERZ825137.6050-NODE-6050-length-10817-cov-8.013287_pt1 | contig 10817 bp, 9 predicted proteins | sample MGYA00519873_ERZ825137 | MGnify/ENA primary metagenome ERZ825137 (study PRJEB31778, sample SAMEA3449190) | human gut metagenome | biome: human gut; feature: human-associated habitat; material: faeces | place: United Kingdom | collected 2010/2012 ... | reverse complement strand
ATTTCTATCAACTCGCCGTCCTTATTCTGTTCCAGCGCCAGGTTTGCCGCCTCTATGGAACGGCTGGTTTCTATGTATCTCGACTACGCTGAAGAACAAGCTGAGCGCAAAATCCCAATGAGTATGCAGGACTGGTCAGCTCGACTGGATGGCTTTCTGGAGTTTAATGGACGCGAGTTGCTAATTGGTCCGGGGAAAATCAGTGCTGAACAGGCAAAACTCCATGCCGAAACCGAATTTGAAAAATATCGAATCGTACAAGACAAGTTGTTTGAAAGCGATTTCGATAGGTTCCTTGCGGAAAACGAAATCAGATAAGAGTTTTCGCCCCCAGGTAAACTTAATTTGGAGACCAACACAATGATCTGTGCGCCTTAGCGAATCGCACGATAGCCCTCCTACCAGCAATGTGAAGCAATTGAGATGCGTTATATTCTCTACCCTGGTGCATAGTCTTTTCACTGAGTGGTCGGCAGAATGGTTATTATCGGAGTTTGCCAGCCGGAGCATAGCTACTAACAAATTGACGCTTGCATGCTCGATAAACGTTCATCTATTTCTGAAATAAAAACGATTTTGTGTTTTGTCCAGATCAATCAAACTTCACCATTGCTGATGGAGAGAGAATGACCGTGTGCATAAAGGAGTCTGATATTCAGAATTCTGTGTATTTGTATGAAGATCAATCGAATTCTTTGTACGGATGTTATGAAAAGTGTAAATAATAACTAAATTTGGAATAGAACGGTCTGGTATTTCGTTTAATAAACACTGGAGACTATGCCCTTCGAGACGCCGGATTGGCTCTCATCGCGTTTTGTTTTCAGATGCTCATTACGAACACCCGATGAAAAGGAGACCATTCTATGAAGAGGATTCGTTTTGCCAGCTGCTTGATGGTGCTGTTCTTGCTTGTTTTGAACTTGGAAATTGCATTGGGCCAAGAACAATCCGGAATAGATGCTATTCCCCAAGACTTCGCCGATCATAGCATTGGCGCAGAGAATGCAGATGGTGGCTATGTTGTAAATCTGGAGGTTGATGGCGGGTTTCTAGCCTTAACCATTCCAGCAGATTATCAGTATCAACCTGTTGAACTAACAGAAATTGAACGCTATCCGTTCACATATACTTTTACTAATGAGAAAACAAAAACTTCGTTTTTGGTGCAAAGCTCTTTACATACTCAAAAAGATCAAAACCATCTTCTAAAGAAACTATATGACAGAAGCAATAAGTTCATTGTTGTTTCTGATGGTTTCTTGATTGGTGAGCATACATATCTTATTTATACGAAAGAACAAGCTACATATGGATATGGATTTCTTATTCGTACAGATGATGGATATAGCTATCAGTTCCATTACATTCTCCCGTATGATACCATTCAAGATGAAATACCAGTAGAAGCTATCTCTATTCTATCAACTTTGGAAATTCAAGAATCCTCGGAGTATACTGATTGAGGTTCGAGTAGAGAATAGGCATGCCCATCGGGGCATGCCTACCTTGATTATTTTTGAGTTATGCGATAACAGCATTGCTCTGGCAGTCAAGCAGGACATGATTGCCATTCATCAGTTCGACATCGCGATGGAGAACATAGCGGCCATTTTTCTCGATATAGACATGGTCAGTGGCCTTGATTTCTTCAGAGGTGTCCGCAGTCTGGCGAGCAGCAGTAAGGGCCTGAGTTTCTGCGACAGAGAGTTCGGGGGTGACCTGAATCATCTTGGTCGCAAGAGCCGGGGTTACATTTCGCCACTTGTTAGACACAGAATGCAGACCGTTTGCGTCGCTGGTGATGACAATGCAGTTTTGAGCCAGCGGGATTCCGTTGTAGTGATTGATGAACTGTGTTGCGTAGCCGATGATTGTGTGTTCACCCTCAGTGCCATCACCTTTTGGCTTACGGATATTTGTTTTTGACGATTATACACCTCGTTTTATATAATATCAATCATATAAGGAAAAAACATCCGCCTTTTTCGAGACGGATGTTAAAGCGATGCGCGAAGTCCAGAAACCTCAGGTTTCTGGCGGGGGGATGAGGGCAGCGCCCTCAAATCATCAGGTCTGCGCCGCGCCGTCCACCGAGAGAATTTCGCCCGTGACGTAGCTGGCCAGATCGCTGGCGAGGAACAGGAACGCATTGGCGACTTCCTGCGGCTCGCCCATGCGCTGGAGGGGAATCGGCGCGCAGATGCGCTTGACCATGTCCTCCGGCAGGTTGGCGACCATGTCCGTGCGGGTCACGCCGGGGGCGACCGCGTTCACGCGGATGTTGTCGCGCCCCAGCTCGCGCGCGAGGCTGCGGGTCAGGCCGTTGACGGCGAATTTGCTGGTCGGATAGCCCACGCCGGAGGGCTGGCCGTAGATGCTGACCATCGAGCTGGTGTTGATGATCGCGCCGCCGCCCTGCGCCTTCATAATCGGCGCGACGGCGCGGCAGCCGTTGAACACGGCCGTCACGTTCAAATCCATGATGTTTTTGAACGCGGCCGGGTCATACTGGTAGAGCGGCTCGCGCGCGGAAATGCCCGCGTTGTTCACCAGAATGTCGATGCGGCCAAAGGCCTCGGTGACCTTCGCCATGGCGGCTTCCACCGCGGCGTAATCGGTCAGGTCGGGCGCAAGACCCATGACGTCCCAATCCGGGTTTTCGGCCTTGAGCTTGGCCAGCGCCTTGTCCACCGTCTCCTGACGAGAGCCGAAGAGCGCGACGGACGCGCCGTTTTTGAGGAACGTTTCCACAACGGCAAAGCCGATGCCGCGGGTGCCGCCGGTCACGACCGCCTTCTTTCCTTCAAGCAGCATGAAAAATACGCCTCCTGTGCGCGGCCGGACGAAAAGCGAACGTCCGACCTATATAATTAAGAAAATGATAGCATATTTTGGGCGAATGCGCAAGGCGCTGACGACAATTCCGCGCGCCGGTTTCAGGGGTGCTGGCGTTCGAGCTGCTCGACCTCCTGCATCCAGAGGATGCTCTGCGCGTCCGAGGGCATGCGCCAATCGCCGCGCGGGGAAAGGCTGACCGAACCGACCTTCGGGCCGTCCGGCATGGCGGAGCGCTTGAACTGCTGGGTGAAGAAGCGGCGGACGAACGTGCGCAGGGCGGCGAGAATCGCGTCGTCGGCATATTGTCCGTCAAACGCGGCCTTGGCCAGTGGGTAGAGCTTGAGCGGGGACGCGCCGCTGTCCATCATGTGATAGAGGAAGAAATCGTGCAGGGCATACGCGCCCAAGGTGTCCTCCGTGCGCTGGGTCAGCTCGCCCGCCTTGGAGGGGATCAGCTCGGGGGAGATCGGCGTATCGAGGATATCCTCCACGACCGGGACGATTTCGCCGCCGAGCTTTGCGCCCGCGTAGCGGACGAGATGCCGGATCAGCGTTTTGGGCACAGAGGCGCTCATGTTGTACATGCTCATCTGGTCACCGTTGTAGGTGCACCAGCCCAGCGCCAGCTCGCTCAAATCGCCCGTACCCAGCGCGAGGCCGCCGATTTGGTTGGCGACATCCATGATGATCTGCGTGCGTTCGCGCGCCTGCGAATTTTCGTAGGCGACGTCGTGCATTTCGGGGTCCTGCCCGATATCCTCGAAGTGCTGCTCGACAGCCTTGACGATGGGGATGGTTCGGGTCGTGCAGCCGATCAGCGCCATCAGCCGGAGCGCGTTTTGCAGCGTGCGGCTGCCCGTGCCCATGCCGGGCATGGTGATGCCGACCAGCCCCTCCATCGGATAGCCCGCGCGGCGGAACGCATAGGCGGCGGCGAGCAGGGTGAGCGTCGAATCGAGGCCGCCGCTCACGCCGAGCACGGCGCGCCGGGTGTTCACCCGCTCCATGCGGGTCAGCAGGGCGGTGGTCTGAATCAGCAGGATTTCCTCCGTGCGCGCGTCCCGCTCCGCACCGGCGGGCACGAAGGGCAGGGGAGAAACGGCGCGCAGCAGGCGCTCGTCGGCATGTGCGGGCAGCTCAAAGCGCACGGCGCGCAGGGATTGCGGCGCGTCTTCGGCGAAGGTGCGGCTCTGGCGGCGCTTGAAGCGCAGGCGCTCCACGTCCACATCCGCGACGGCGAAGGAGCTTTGGCGGGCGAAGCGCTCGTTTTCGGCGAGCAGGCGGCCGTTTTCGTAGACCCCGGCATAGCCGGAAAAGACCAGATCGGTGGTCGATTCGCCATAGCCTGCGCCCGCGTAGAGATAGCCGCACAGACAGCGCGCGCTCTGCTGGGCGATCAGCTCGCAGCGGTAGCGGTGCTTGGTGACCAGCTCGTTGGAGGCGGAGGGGTTGACGATCATCAGCGCGCCGCCCATGCACAGCCGCGCGGACGGCGGCGCGGGCACCCACAGATCCTCGCAAAGCTCGATGCCGAAGGAGAAGCGGCCGCCGTCAAAGACCAGATCCCCGCCGACGGGGACGCTTTGGCCGCAGAGCGTCATGCTCTCCGGCGCGGAAGCCCCCGGCTCAAACCAGCGCTTTTCATAAAACTCGCCGCTGTTTGGCAGATGCGCCTTGGGCACTACGCCGAGAATCCGCCCGCCGCAGACCGCCGCCGCGCAGTTATACAGCCTGCCGCCGATTTCCAGCGGAAGCCCGACGACGAACGCCGCGCGCACCGGCGCGCGGAGCAGCGTTTCAAGCGCTTGCAGACAGCCCGCCAGCAGCGGGGGATGGAGCAGCAGGTCGGCGCAGGTGTAGCCGCAGAGACAGAGCTCCGGAAAAACGCAAAGCTCGGCGCGCTGCTCGTCCGCCTGACGCAGCAGCGCGAGGATTTCCTGCGCGTTAGCCTGCGGATCGGCCAGATGGACGCGCGGCACGGCGGCCATCGCGCGGATCATGCCGGGAATATGAGCCATAAACAGAACTCCCTTCGAAAGAAAAGCTGAGACGCTATATAGAATCAACCAACATGATAGCAAAGATGCGGTTAAATTTCAAGCGGCGAATCGGCGACAAAAACAGAAAAAAGAACGATTTTGCTTGACAGAACTCATCTGTTAGCCTTATAATAAACAGGTATCTGGAAAAAAGAGAATCACGACGTGGAGAGTTGTCCGAGTGGTCGAAGGTGCAGCACTCGAAATGCTGTGAGGGTCAAACCTCCTAGGGTTCGAATCCCTAACTCTCCGCCAAGAAAGTCTGAAAACGTCAGTTTTCAGACTTTCTTTTTTAATAATGTACAATTATTGAGCAAAAAGCGAATGTTGCACAAAACGCGGGCGCGCAATGCGCGCCCCTACGGGTACGGCGTCATAATGCGCAGTTCCTTTTTCCGCAACATTGTAGGGGCGCGCATCGCGCGCCCGTTATTGGAATTTGTGCAAAATTTCGGATTTGCTCATTTACTGTATGTCAACAAGCTGAGGAATCCCCGGCGGGAACGCCGGGGATTCTTTAGACTGTAGACAAAAAGCTATTCTCCCCCCGAAGGGGGAGAGTAGCCCTTTCCACAAATGAAAGAATAGTGCAGACTATGATGGAGGGGAAGCGGGTTACGCGCGGACGTTTTGAACGGGGGTGTGGCGGATGGGCTTCCACTCGACATGCACCAGCAGCGCGGTGAGCGTGATGGGAATATAGGAGAACATGAACAGCGGGAAGAAGGGCAGATACATCACCTTTTTCAACGGGGAGACGGGGATGCGCCGCCACTCGGCGAGAACGGTGAGCAGGCCGTAAGCGAACATCACGCCATAGCTCCACGTCAGCATATCCAGCAGGGAACGGGCGACGTAGCGGAGCATGAAACGGGCGAGGAACGACGGCAGGGAGAGCATCGTCACACAGCAGAAGAGATTGATGAAGACGGCGGCGATGGTCAGCAGCGTACAGGGCGCGACGGTCATCAGCATGTCGTAGCAGGAAAAGCGGATCGGCCCGCGCAGACAGCCGCGCAGAAGCGGCATCCCGCAGTGGGCGTTGACCTGATAAAACCCTTTGGCCCAGCGCATGCGCTGCCGCCACGACTGGGAGAAGGTGACGGGCTGCTCGTCGTAGAGAATCGCGTCGTCGCAATAGCCGATGCGCCAGCCCTTCGTCGCGCAGACGGTGGAGAACTGGATGTCTTCGGTGAGCAGATGATACGGCCAGCCGCCGTTTTCTTCGATGATTTTGGAGGAGACCAGAAAGCCCGTGCCGGAGATGGCGCAGTTGGTATGCAGCTTCATGCGGGGATAGTTGAGGAAGCGCGCCTCGCGCAGGAACCAGATGGAATACCCGGCGGAAACCCAGCTCGAAGCGAAATTCTTGGAATTTCGATAGCTGGTGAGCACGTCATACCCCTGCGCGAAGGTTCGATCCATCGCGGAGACGAAATGCGAATCGACGATATTATCCGCGTCGAAGACGAGGAACGCATCGTAATCGGAGAGGGGACGGCGGGAGCGAATCTGACTGAACAGCTCGTTGAGCGCGTAGCCCTTGCCGACCTGATAGGGGTTGAAACGCTCAAACGCGATGGCGCCCGCCTGACGCGCGACGCGGGCGGTGGCGTCCGTGCTGTTGTCGGCCAGGACGTAGATATCCAGCAGCTCGGCCGGGTAATCCTGCGCGCGGAGGCTGGAAATGAGTTCGCCGATGACGCTTTCCTCGTTGCGGGCGCAGATCAGCGCGGCATAGCGGCGGCTCGGTTTGGCGGGCGTCTGCCGCGCGGCTTTCCTTCTGTCGCGGCGGCAGAACGCAAGGCCGTAAAGCGTGTAGAAAACCTGATACAGATAGGCTAAAAAGAGCAGTATGCCGACGATGGTATTGACCTGATCCAAAAAGCGAAGCATAAGCGGATTCCTTTCGTAAAGGTTTGTTTATGTTTTTACAAAGTACACGCCTTGGATATAAATGTCAAGAGCAGGAGAGAAATGTGACGCAATTTCGTCCGCTGTTACGCCGAACGACGAATATAAATGGCGAAAAGCGACAACAACGGGCGCGGCAAAAACCGTGCCCGTTGTCGTCTTTTGTATAAAAATGATTACTTACTGTTCGCCGGGATGGAAGAACGATCCTTGTCGTCGAAGACGAGCACCTTGATCTTCTTGTTGCTGTCGGTCAAATCCCAAATCCATTCGGCGTTGATGCCGCCGTCGGCAGATTCGTCGTGCGCGAGGCAGATGTTGCCGCGCGAGGCCTTCTGCCCCAGCTTGTCCGCCATGAGGGAATAATCCTTGCCGTTTTTCTTGGTGGTCGGGATTTCGCAGAGGTGATAGTTGCCGCTGATGCGAACGGTGTACTTGCTGTAGCCGCCGGAATTCTCGATCGTGCCGCGGCGGGTGACGGTGATAAACTCACCGGCGGGCGTTTCACGATGCAGGTATTTGACGGTGGGCAGGCCGGTGGAGACCGCGCAGGAGCCGATGCGCTCGCCGTTCTTGTAGACGGTCAGGGTCTGCGCCGCTTTGTCGACCACAAGGCCGTACATGTTGCTCGGCTCGACGGTGCGCAGCTTGTTGGTGCGGATATAGCCGCGGACGAACGCGCCGTCCTCGTTGCGGTAGGCTTCCACGACAGACCAGCCGTCATCCAGATCCTCGATCAGGTTCAAGCCCTGGCTCAGGCCGGAGACAGAGCCGATCTTCTTGCCGTTGTCGGTGGAATTATAGATGTAGGCGGATTCGGATTCGCCGACGTTCACGCTGACCATCGTGCGGGTGAGCGCTGCCCAGATATCCGCGTCGCTCGCGTTGGCCGTCAGCCCCCAGTAGCCCGCATCCGCCTGATCGACGGTATCGCTCACGCCCACGCCGATTTCATAGCCCTGTTCGCCGAGCGTGGTCTTGCTCGAAGCGACATATTCCACCACCTTCTCCTTTTTGCCAGAGGAAGACGGTTTGGCGGGCGCGGCAGAGGAGCCGGAGGAAGACGGGGACGAGGCGGTATCCTTTGACGCGGAGGCGTTGCCCTTCGCGGAGGCGGGGCCTTCTTCTTTCTCGTCGTCCGTCTGCTGCGCGAGCGGAATGCCGATGGTCAACTGGCCGCTGACACTGCCGGTGGCTTCGCCGAACTGGTCGATCAGCTCGCCGCTGACGGTATAAGCGCCCACGCTGAGCGGCGAGCCGCTGTCATCCGCCGCGACAAAGTCAAACATGTTGCCGGCAGTGTGCACTTCCTCGCGATCAAGAAGGGTGAGCGAGCCGGAAGGCCCGTTCAGCGTCAGCGTCAGGAAGCCCGGCACGTCGGTGGTGAAGGTGAGCTGGGTGTGCGAGCCGCCCGGCACCTCGGAGGTAGGCAGAGAGAGCTGAAGGTTGGCGGAGGCCGCCAACGCGCCGGAAGCTCCGCCTAGCAGAAGCGCGGAGACGACGAGCGCGGATAAAGGCTTTTTGAATTTCATGTCAGGGGGCTCCTTTCGATCAAGAACATGTCGCGGGGGACAGGTACATCCATATTTTCTCTCCTTATGATACTGCAAAACAGGCGCAAACGCAAGTGAAAAGCTGGTTTTTGGTTGTTTGAAGGCGAAGAGCATGGTACAATGGGACGCAGAAACGAAGGGGAGGCGCACGGCATGGAGGCGAGTCTTAAAAGCGTGACGGCGGCGCTTGGCACGCTGCGCGTCGGCGCGGCGGATTCCGAGGAGCGGCTGCACGAGCAGGTCGCCGAGGCGTTCGCCCGCGCGGGGCTGGAGGCGGCGCACGAGGTTCGGCTTGCGCCGCGATGCCGAATTGATTTCATGGTGGGCGGCGTCGGCGTGGAGATCAAGAAAAAAAGGCCGCAGCGCGCGCCGCTGATCGCCCAGTTGACGCGATACGCGAGCTGCCCGCAGGTGGAGCGGCTGGTTGTGCTCGCGCCGCGCGGGGTGGATTTGCCCAAAAGCATCGGCGGGAAGCCGGTGACGATGATGAGCCTTGAGAGGCTTTGGGGGATTATGCTTCCATGACGATGGACATGACGACAGAGATGACGACCGAAGAAAAAAAGCTGCCGGGCTATCTGCTGGATGCGCCGAAAAACGGCCACATCTACGGAACGCTTTCCTATAACAGGCGGAGCAAATGCTGGACGATCAAGGGCGAGCCGTGCGTGACGGAGATGGCGGCGCGGCTGTTTCCGGGCAGTCAGCGGCGGCGGGGCGAAGCGCGATTCACGGCGAACCGGCGAATCATCGGCGATGTGAACTGGCTGATGCTGCGCTATCCGCTGGAAATCGCGCCGAGAGACCGCGCGCTCTGGGAGAACGCGCTGATGCAGGCGCGGGAACACGCGATTCAGCGCGCGCAGGCCGAAAAACTGCCCAGAAGGAGCGCGCCGCCGGAGGGGACGTTCGAGGGGGAGCTGCGGGAATTCCAGAAGGAGGGGCTTTCCTTCCTGCTGGCGAATCCGCGGACGCTGCTGGCGGATGAAATGGGTCTGGGCAAGACGGTGCAGGCGCTGGCCTGTCTGGCGGCGACGGGGGCGTTTCCGGCGCTGATCGTCGTGCCGCCGCATCTTCTGCGCAACTGGCAGGCGGAGGCCGCGCGCTTCCTGCGCATCAAGGGAAGGCCGCCGCGCGTCTGTGTGCTCACGGGCTTGAAGCCGTATCAGCCCCCGGAGGCAGACGTCTACATCATTCACTATCTGCTGCTGCGCGGCTGGAAGCAGGCGCTGCCGCAGATGGGGTTCAGCGCGGTGATCTTTGACGAAATACAGGAGCTTCGCCACGGCGGCACGGAGAAATATTCAGCGGCCAGCCTGCTGGCGGAAGGCTGCGAACGGGTGATCGGCCTTTCCGGAACGCCGATTTACAACAAGGGGTCGGAAATTTGGAATGTGGTCAACATCCTTGACTTCCATTGCCTCGGCGATTGGGAGAGCTTCACGCGCGCGTGGTGCGACGGATATGGAAATCATCTGGTGCGCGATCCGGCGCTGCTGGGCGACCACCTGAGGCGGGAAGGGCTGATTCTGCGCCGAACCAAGCAGGAGGTGCTGACCGAACTGCCGCCCAAGCGGCGGCTGGTGCAGGAGATTGACGCGGACGACCGCGTGTATCGGGAGCTGATGCGTCCGGTGATCGAGCTGCTGGGCAGCCTGCGTGCGCTGCACCCGGAAGCGAAGGAGCGCGCCATGCTGGAGGAGCAGGTCGGCCGGGGCGAACGGCAGGCCACGGGCGTGGCCAAGGCGCCGTTCGTCGCGGCGTTTGTGCGCGCGCTGCTGGATAACGGAGAGAAGGTGCTGCTGTTTGCGCACCACCACGCGGTAATGGATGTCTATAAGAAGGAACTGGCGAGTTACCGCCCGGCGTTTATCACGGGGCGAGAGACGACACGGCAGAAGGACGACGCGGTGACGCGGTTCATGGGGGAGAAGACGAACCTCTGCGTGATTTCTTTGCGCGCGGCCTCCGGGCTGAACCTGCAAAGGGCGAGCTGCGTGGTCTTCGGCGAACTGGATTGGTCGCCCGCGGTGCACAGCCAAGCCGAGGACAGGGCGCACCGCATGGGTCAGAAGGATTCGATTCTCTGCTATTATCTCGTTGCGCCGCAGGGATCGGACAGGGATATGCAGGATGCGCTGGGGCTCAAGGTGAGTCAGTTCGTCGCGCTGATGGGCGACAAAACGCCGGCGTTGAGCAGTGTGCAGGACGCTCAGCAGGCGGCAAAGGCGCATATCGAAAAGATGCTGAAACAGTATGACGCAGCGCAAACAAATGATCGGGTTTGAACGTTTTCCATTGCCTGCCCGGAAGACGGTTTTTCAAGGAATAGCAGAGAAAAATGACGCTTTTCAGGATGAAAGATGCGGATTTCAGACAAAAAGTTTCAAAAAGTGTCAAAAAAAGTTCGAAAAGGGTATTGACAGAAGGGCGGGACTGCGATATAATAATCGAGCTGTCAGCGCGAGCG
>ERZ825137.6046-NODE-6046-length-10820-cov-3.301440_pt1 | contig 10820 bp, 11 predicted proteins | sample MGYA00519873_ERZ825137 | MGnify/ENA primary metagenome ERZ825137 (study PRJEB31778, sample SAMEA3449190) | human gut metagenome | biome: human gut; feature: human-associated habitat; material: faeces | place: United Kingdom | collected 2010/2012 ... | reverse complement strand
TGGATACAGAAATTAAGGTAGGGGATTTGATTGACACTATAGAGTATGACTATCCCACTTTTCACCTTTCCATGGATTGCTTCTGGGCAGAGGTCACAGCCGGTCACCTGGAACTGAAAGAAGCGGAAGCTGCAAAATGGCTTACGAAGGATCAACTGAACAGCGTTGCCTGGTTACCGGCAGATATCACTTTGATAGAGAAAATTCGAAGGAACATGGAGAACTGATTTCTAATATTATTTTCAGAGGAATTGCTATGATATACACAGTAAAACGAATTGAAGAAGACCTGGACTTCGGTTGTGAGGAACGACCGAAAGGCATGCCAGTCATGGCAATAGTGACGCTTATGAATTCTTCAGGAGAAGAAATAAGGATAAAAGCAGAGGATGCCATGCTCTATGAATACAACATCAATGAAGGGGACAAGGTTTGCCTTAATGTGAATAACAAGTTGGAAAAAGCAAAATAAAAATTAGTTGTTATACACTTTTGAGATAGAGGTGATGTGTTTGGAACAGACAAAAGTGACAGAGTGGATTATATCAGGCAATCCAGAACAATATAATGTAGTAGATGCATTTCATAATTTGCATAGAGTGGACTGGGCACAAAAAGCAAACATGACGGTTGGTGATATAGTTTATATTTATATATCAGGAAATGTAAAGGCAATTAAATTTAAGTGTAGGGTAAACAAGGCTAATCTTGACGAACCGGATATTGATGATCGAGAATATGATTTTTCAGGTCAGTTTGATGGTACGGCTGGCCGCTATATGGAATTAGAGTTAATTGAAGAGTATGCGGGCGATGAATATTCTAGGGAAGAATTGATAAAACATGGATTTAGGTCACCACAAGGGCCGATACGTATGCCAGAGTCGGTTAAACAATATTTAGAATCAATAGGTGGATTTGAGCATAAATATCCAGTAAATACGGCTGTATGGATTGCGACAGCACTACTTGCAGCAGAAGCATTTGATAATAATCCGGCATGCAGCAAAAAGGATATGTATTTTAAACAAACAGTAATTGTACAGCGTGCACAAGAGTTGGCAGAAAGAAGTGTGGCAAATGCTCGTTGTTCGCAGTGGTGCTGTACGGACAAAGCTTACCTTGCAATTAGTATGCTGTGAAAATTCCTATAAATGATATAATGTTTGTAGATATAACTAGTCAATGTCGCCTGCTATGCGACTTCAAAGTTAGAAAAGTATGTTATTTTAAGATTAAGAAAGTAGGCAAGAGTTGCCTGAAATTTTGGAGTGGCTTCAATTACCAGAAAAATTTCCAATTATTATGATAATTAAGAATTATAAAAGGCGGTACGGTTATGGCAGATAAAAAGTTAATTGATGAGGTAGGAAAATACATAGATAAATACTACGAACCGGTAAAAGATGATATCAAAATGGATAAAGAAATGAACTCCATTTTTGATAAAATTACAAAATTCCGGAAGAAGAGAGCTGAAGAAAAGGCTTTGCAGGAAGAGCTGGTAAAAGAAAGCAGTTTGTTAGAAGATGCATTACCGGAAGAATTTGATGTTTCAACAATGCAGAAGACAAAAATCCAAAAAGGTATGTCTTCTACGATGTCAGTAAACAGAAATATTGATAATCTGATGAATCAGCTGGAGGAAACATTTTCACAGAGATTACTCCGAATGATTGATGAGCGTGGTATGACTGATTCAGAAGCATATACAAAGGCATATGTGGATCGTCGTCATTTTTCGAAAATTCGTAAAGATGTCAATTATGTTCCTAACAAGAAAACTGTATTGGCTTTTACAATCGCTTTGGAATTATCACTGGATGAAGCAAAAGATTTACTGGCAAGTGCCGGTTTCGCATTATCCAGAAGTTCCAAAACAGATATTATCGTGGCATATTTCTTGCAGAATAAGATTTATGATATGTTTGAAATCAATGATGTGCTGGATGAGTATGGACAACCAGTGTTTTAACAAAATATTTTGGTGCAATGTCACCTGACAGGCGACCAACCCAGTTGGTTCTGTAGATAAAATGTGATTAACAACAAATATCAGAGGAGGAAATCACATGAATACAGAATTAACTGAGTTGGTTTTTATTTTGGACAGAAGTGGATCAATGGGTGGCTTGGAAAGTGATACGATCGGTGGTTTTAATGGCATGATTGCAAAACAAAAGGCACAGGAAAAGAAGGTGAATGTGACTACTATTTTATTTGATGATGAAGTAGATATCATTCATGACAGATTTCCGGTGGAGATCATCGAACCACTTACAGAAAAAGAATACTTTGTGCGTGGCTGTACCGCTTTATTAGATGCAGTCGGAACAGCGATTGAAAAAATGGAAAATGTACAGAAACATCTTCCGGAGGATCACAGGGCAGGAAAGATTATATTTGTTATTACTACAGATGGATTAGAGAATTCCAGTGAGCATTTCACACAGGAGCAGATCAGGAGAAAGATAGAAGCAAAGAAAGAGTGCGGATGGGAGTTCATGTTTCTCGGTGCCAATATTGATGCAGGAAGAGAGGCTGAGAAGATAGGGATTGCCAGAAACAGATCTGTAACATATGAAAATGATTCCAAGGGCGTTGAATTAAATTTTAAAGCTGTAGGAAAAGCAATTTCAAAAGCTGTTGAAAGTGATGCAATGATGGATTTTATGGACGATCATTGGGCAGATGAGATTCAGGCATACAAAGAAGGGAAAAAATAGTGGAAGATGTTAAAAGCGAAAAAATTGAATATCTGTTTCTTGATATAGAGTGGAATCAGGCACCAGGAACATCTGATCTGGATGGGCGGGAGGCAATTCAGATAGGGGTAGTAGCTGCTGATGAACAAATACAAAAAGTAAAAACATTTTCTAAGGCGATCAGATTAAGTGATCCAAAACTATTTAATAAAAAAACAGAAATCCTATCGCATACACCATTAGCAAATATTATGCAAGGTAACGAGGAAAAAGCAGTACTTGAAAAGTTTGCACAATCTTTTCCACAATATTGTCATTTAATAGTGTGGAGCAGAGATGCTTATGAGTTATTCCTGAGAGATATAAAAAAATATGGTATCACGATAAAAAGGCACAGAGTAGTGGTTCTACAAGACGTTTTGGGAGTAATTGCAGGAAGTGGTAATGATCAGATTGGATTTGAAAATGCATTGATATGTTCTGGTATTGAGTATGTTCCAAATTATCTTCATTATGCGAAACATGATGCTAATTATCTCTATCAGATTTTTTATCAATGCTTCCAACAATATAGTGGCATGACAGCTACAGAGAATTGCTTTGCAAATGATGCTACGAGGATGTTACATACAGAAAGTTGTCGATATGTGCAAAGTATGTTGGCAGAAAGAAAAGTGGTAGTTCCTAAAAGTATGATTTTCAGAGGGTATACAGTGTGTAAATGTTGTGGTAAGAAGCAAAACTGGAAACGATTGGAGTGGGAATTTAGTAGTATACAAAAAGCAAAAAACAAGAAAAATAGAGAAAATCTAAAACAGCTTCCACCTACAGAAAGTAATATAGAAAAAATCTGCAAATGGTTCCAGTTATCTTATAGTGTCAGTAGTAATGCTGTATTTGTAAGGACAGCCTTTTCAAGATGGATTGTTTATCTGCAGGAAGATAAGGTGAAAGAACTATTTCATGAAAATTACAGAACCAATAAATCTCAATATTTCAAAAAGCAGAAAATGAAATGTACAGAAGGATATCATAAACAAAAGCTGCCATCAGAGAATTTTTTTGAGGTGATCCAGTATATAAAATATCATGACGCAGGGACTGTGAAACGTATGTCAAAGAAAAGCAGACTGGAAAAATTACTGGAAATGGTAGAGATGGAATTGAAAATGAAAAATACGGAGGAAAAAGATTATGGCTATGACAACATGCCCGAATTGCGGCGAACAAATATCGGATAAGGCGAAGAAATGTGTGCATTGTGGAACAGTATTGGTTCCAGAAGAAAAGAAGTGCTGTCCAGACTGCGGGGCAGAACTGGAAGAAGGAATGGATACATGTCCGAAATGCGGTTGCCCGATAGAAAACACTATTGAGACAGAAAAAACTCCACAGCAGGTAGAAGTCACCGGTGTGAAGATAACAAAAAAATCTAAGAAAATAATTGTGATTGCAACGATAGCAGTTATTGTTGCGGCAATCATCACAGCCATTGGAGTACAGACACATAAAAAGAATGTCGCAACAAAGGCGGCGGCAGAGGCACAGAAGCAGAGCGAGGAATACGGTACAAATCTGAATATGGCAGCATATGCTATGCTTTCTGGTGCCAGTGATGCTGAAACCTGCGGCAATCTGATTAAACAGGTTTGGTACAATGCAATTTGTGAGAAAAGTGATAGCAAAACAGATAAATACACAAAACCCAAGGGATACTATGTGTCTGATTTTAATGATACACTGCAAAATCTGTTCTCAGATAGCAGTTTCAGCAGTCAGATAGCTGATATCAATGACAACAAAGATACCGTCAATTCTTTGATGAAGAAATTAAAGAATCCACCGGAAGAATATAAGGATGCTTATGAATCGCTTTCAAAACTGTATGATGCGTATATATCATTGACAAATCTTGCAACAGATCCAACAGGAAGCCTGCAGACCTATTCTCAGAATTTTAATGATGCAGATAACGAGACACTGAATTGTTACAATGCTCTGAAAATGTATTTGGAAGAATAGAAGAAAAGGTCATGCGACTCCCTTAGATTTTTCAAATGAATCATTCGCAAAGTCGAAGTTCCCATTTGCACTTATCATTGAAGAAAAACATACAGTATGGTACAATAATATGGATTGAAAGTGTAAGACCGAAAATGAAAAAATATACTTTCAAAATACAGGAAAACCATAAGTTGTGTATAACGAAGAGGGAATACATATGGCAGTATCATACAATGGATTGTGGAAGCTATTAATCGATAAAAAAATGAAGAAAGTGGATATGATGAACCAGGTGGGAATCAGCAGCAGCACCGTGGCAAAAATGACCAATGACGAGCTGGTTTCCATGAAGGTTCTGGAAAAGATCTGCGAGAAGTTAGATTGTGATTTCGGAGATATTGTCCATTATGAAAAAGAGACGAAGGATGGTGGACAGTAATGGAATACAGTGCAGGACTTACATCAAAATTATTCTGGCTGCAAGAATCCAGAAAAACGGCAGGTTATATTCTGGAAGGACTTAGCAAGACAGATATCCGAAAGATTGTCTGGGAGGAAAATATCTATCAGGTGAAAGCAGAATATCGTGCCTATGAGGTGTTGAACGGAACATACCGAAGGGTATCTGCCTTACCGGAAGCAGTGTTGCAGGCATTTATCACTTGTGATGTGGAAATTGTAAAAATTCTAAATCTAATTGCAATCCTGATGGACAGCAGATTATTTTTTGAGTTTTTACGCGAAGTATACAACGAGAAGATTCGATTAGGTGAAAAAGAGATTACAGACCGGGATCTGAATGTCTTTTTTGCAGATAAGGCAATGCAGAGTGATGTGGTTGCTGACTGGACGGATACTGCAGTACGGAAGTTAAAACAGTGCTTTACCAGAATGATGTTTGAGGCAGGATTACTGGAAAGCAGTGCAAAACCAAGAACAATCAAGCAAATTCATATTGATTACCGGACAGAAGAATTACTGACTGCAAATGGGCTTGGCGAATACTTGAAGGCAGTGAAGGGAGTCTAAGGATGGCAAGATTAAGTTTGGAAGAAAGACTGAACCGGATTGAGGATAAGATCTCTGAAAAGTCTTTCCGTGAAAATAAAGGACTTGGAAATGAAGTCGGATATTATGTGTTTGATTATAATCCAAGAGCGGAACTGGAAGTGCGCAGTCATATCGCATATTTAAAGGACCGAATCAACAATAGCAATAAAGACTTTAAAATCATAGAATTTGATCTATTTCATACGATGATTCAGGTGTTGGAGGAAGAAGGATATCTGGAAGCCTTCTTTGATCTGGAAAAAGACAATGGCTTTTTTGATATGGCAGACAGTCTGGTAGAGACATTAGGACTGGATGAAACGAACGAACTGAACCTGATTATCTCGAAGATTTTACAGGAAGATCTGACAGACAGTGTGATTTTTCTGACAGGAGTTGGAAAATGCCATCCGATCATTGCGAGCCATAATATTTTGAACAATTTACATCAGGTACTGGACAGTGTGCCGGTTGTGATGTTTTATCCTGGAGAATACAGCGGACAGGATCTGAAATTATTTGGAACGATGGATTCCAGAAATTATTACCGGGCATTCCGGCTTGTGTAAAACAAAGGAGAAGAAAAATGCAGATTAAAGAGATGTTTGAGAAACAGATTGACCGTGATATTAAGGGCGTAATCAAAGTTGGTCAGTCTGATGAAGAAAACGTATATCAGGAATTGGACGAATATGTAGTAACAAAAGAACTGTTAAAACATTTCCGTGATTTTTTCGATAACTATGAAAAGGGAATCAATAACAATACGGACAAAATGGGTGTCTGGATCTCCGGTTTCTTTGGAAGTGGTAAATCTCATTTTTTAAAGATTCTTTCCCATCTGTTAAAAAACAGTGTAGTGGAAGGAAAGAGAGCAGTCGAATACTTTACAGATGGCAAGAAAATCGATGATCCGATGCTGATTGCCAAGATGACCAATTCCGGAACTATTTCTTCTGATGTCATGCTCTTTAATATTGATTCCAAAGGATCTGCAAAGGTTGGATCAGGGAAAGAAGCCATTGTGGAAGTTTTCATGAAGGTATTCAATGAAATGCAGGGATACTGTGGGTCTATTCCATATCTTGCAGAATTTGAACGTCAGCTGGATAACGAAGGTAGATTTGAAGAGTTCAAAGAGAAATTTGAAGAGATTGCAGGGACACCTTGGGAGAAAAAGAGACAGGCTTTTGCAGTTATTCAGGATAAAATCGTAAAAACAATCGTGGCTATGGATTTCATGAGTGAGGAGGCTGCCCGCAACTGGTGTAAGAATGCAAAGGGAAGCTATGACCTTAGTATTGAGAAGTTTGTATCTCTGGTCAAAGAGTACTGTGAGAAAAAAGGACCGAACCATCACGTTATTTTCCTTGTAGATGAGATCGGACAGTACATTGCGGATGATACACAGTTAATGCTGAATCTGCAGACCATCGTAGAAGATCTGGGAACTGCCTGCAGAGGAAAAGCATGGGTGATCGTTACCAGCCAGGAAGATATTGATTCTATCACAAAGACAAAAGGAAATGACTTCTCCAAGATTCAGGGACGTTTTGATACCAGATTATCCCTGTCTGCATCCAATGTAGATGAAGTTATCCGTAAACGTATCCTGGAGAAAAATGAGATCGCAGAATCTGCATTGAAGCTGTTATATGAGCAGAAAGAATCCATTATCAAGAATCTGATCACATTTACGGCAGATACAGCAGATAAAAAATTATATACAGATAAAACAGATTTTGCAGATTGCTATCCGTTTATCCCATATCAGTTCAACTTACTTGGACAGGTGCTGACAGCCGTGCGTACGCATGGAGCCAGTGGAAAGCATTTATCTGACCAGTCCCGTTCTATGTTGGCACTGTTCCAGGAGTCCGCAATTCGGTTAAAAGACAGCCAGGAGGGCGTACTAGTACCGTTCAGCTATTTCTATGATCCGCTGCATAAATTCATTGACCATCAGCACAGCCAGGTGATCTCAGATGCAGAGGATAACAGCAGACTGGATGAGTTTGATGTAGAACTGCTGAAAGTGCTGTTTATGATCAAGTATGTCAAAGAGATCAAGGCAAATGTAGATAACCTTACTACGCTAATGATCTCCAATATTGACGATGATCGTATTGAAATCCGTGGAAAGATAGAAGAATCCTTAAAGAAACTGATCCGAGAGACACTGGTACAGAAAAATGGAGAAATCTATATCTTCCTGACCAATGAAGAACAGGAAATCAATAATGCTATCAATAATGAATCTGTAGAAATGGGTGAGATTATCGGAGAGGCATCTACCGTAATCTTCGAGGAAATCTTTACAGACAAGAAATATCGTTACAGCAGCCGTTATTTATTCCCATTCAATCAGAAAGTAGATGATCGTTACTTCAAGGGAAATCAGTCCAATGATATCGGAGTATCCATTATCACACCATATGGGGAAGATTATCCGGACTCTGCTCTGCGTATGCTTTCCGCACAGGAACATAGTGTGATTGTAAAATTACCGAACGACAGTACTTTCCTTGACGAAATCACAGAATCTATCAAGATTTATAAGTTCCTGAATAAAAATGCTTCTGGTGCAAGAGGAAGCTTTGACAGCATTCGTCGTGCAAAAGAAGATGAACGTATTGAAAAGAAAGATCGTATACGTATCTTTATTGAGGATGCATTGAAACATGCAGATATCTATGTGAACGGAGATAAAGCAAATATCTCAGCCAAAGAACCGGCAAGTCGTATCAACGAAGCACTTGGCAAGTTAGTAGCCATGCAGTATAACAAGCTGACCTATATGGAAACAGCTCCGGAGCTTTCTGATATCGCTGCAGTATTCAATGGCAACGATGGACAGCTTTCTTTCCTTGGAACCAGTGATACTACACCGAATAAATTAGCATTGGAAGAAGTCATTCAGGTCATCGGTCTTAACAATGCAAGACATATGAAGACTTCTCTGAAATCTCTGCAGGATAAATTCGGGGCAGCTCCGTATGGTTTTGATCCGAAAGATGTACAGTGGCTGGTTGCTATGCTCTTTAAGATGGGGAGAGTTTCCCTTACCTATAACAGCCAGAGTTTATCTATGCTATCCAATACAAAAGAAGAGTTGGTACGCTACCTGACAAAACGTGAATTTGTCGAGAAACTGCTGATTAGTATTAGAGAAAGAGCAACAGATGGACAAATTCGCTCGGCGAAAGAAGTAATAAAAGACTATTTTGGTTTCTCAGTATCCAGTGATGATGACGATATGATTATGAGAACCTTTAAGAAAAAAGCACAGGATAAGCTGGAATTATTCAGCGAAATCATGATTGAATATCGTGTAAATCCAAAGTTGCCATGCAAATCCTTAATGGAACAGGCAAAGAAGAATCTGGAAGAACTTCTGACCATTAAAGAGCCGGCAGAATTCTTTAAAACAGTGGATAAAAAACGAGATGACCTGTTAGACGATGCGGATGATACTGCACCGGTGCTTGACTTCTTTAATGGTGATCAGAAAAAAATTTTTGAAAAAGCACAGGAACAAATTCAGATGTTTGAAAATAGTAAGATTTATGTCAGGGAACAAGAAATTATTGACAACGTAGCCCGGATGGAAGCCATTGTAACTGCAAAGAATCCTTTTAGGCAGATTCAGAAGTTGCCCGATATGTCTATGAGGTTTGTACAGCAGTATGGAGAATTACTGGAAAAAGAAGCAGAAGAAATGCGTCCAATCGTAGAAGATGATCAGAGAAAGGTTTTACATATACTGGATGAAAAAGGGTTTGTATCAGTGTTTAGGGACAGATTCTCAAGTGTTTTTGAAGAATTAAAAGAAAAGCTGGATACTTCTAACGAGATTGCTACGGTAAAAAATATTAGATTAGAAAGTGATACCTTGAAGCTTCGCTGTTTGGATGAGATTACGGAATATGAGGAAGCACATCGTCCGAAAGTAAATCCGGAACCATCTGTAAATCCGGAAACACCATCTACAAGTGAAGGCCCTGTATCGCCGGTACAGCCAAAACCAAAGAAACGTAAGAATGTATCCATCAGTAACGTGGCAGGTGCGAGAACCTATACGTTAGAAACAGAAGAAGATATTGATAAATTTGCGGAAGAACTTAAAAGAAAATTAAAAGCACAGTTAGAAGATGATACAATAATTATTTTAAGTTAGGGAGGCAGATTACATGATAAAAAGTTTTATTTTTGAAAATTTTAAAAGTTTTGAGAAGACGGAATTGAATATAGAATCTCTGACAACTTTGATCGGAACAAATGCATCTGGAAAAAGTAATGCAATAGAAGGAATTACTATATTAGCAAAAGCAGCTACAGGAATTGATCTGAGTACGATATTAGACGGAACGAAAAGTACAGGCACTGTAGTGCGAGGTGGAAGCCGGGGATGTGCAAGATTTAAAACCAATTCATTTAAACTTGGCTGTTTGATTGATTTTGATGAAACGAAATATATACAAAATACGTTTCAATCATCAATGTTAAATATAGAAAAACTTATACCTGAACAGAATTATGGGATTATATATGATTTTGAATATGAAACTATTATGAAGTATGAATCACCTTATAAACCATTAAATAAAAGTATTCTTTTGTTGGTATTTTCATACATAAAAGCATTTATGTGGAATAGATTCTCATCTATATCTGGTCATTCTGAAAAAACAAAAAAATCTAAACCTGAAATTTTTCACTCTCAATTCGAGATAATGTCCCAATTTATAGGAATAAAACCAAAAATGATTTCTAAAGCAACTGAAATACTTGAGCAGATGGGTTTAATAATTACTCATCGAATGCCAAGATATCAAGATACTGATGGGAATTGGCATACTGATGACATTATTTATGTTATTCCATATAAGATAATTTATCAGAATAAACATTTTTATATTTGTTCCAAAGAAGAATATGATCCAAAAAAAGAATTAGAAAATGGGATTATGTATCTTCGCAATATGAAACATATAAGTAAAAAATTTTATCAAGATTGAAATCTAATAAGAGAATAAATAAATGTAACCATTAACGCAGCAC
>ERZ825137.6039-NODE-6039-length-10831-cov-3.710004_pt1 | contig 10831 bp, 10 predicted proteins | sample MGYA00519873_ERZ825137 | MGnify/ENA primary metagenome ERZ825137 (study PRJEB31778, sample SAMEA3449190) | human gut metagenome | biome: human gut; feature: human-associated habitat; material: faeces | place: United Kingdom | collected 2010/2012 ... | reverse complement strand
ATTTACAAATCCATAAGTATTGTCGGTAAAGGAATCATTGTGCTGCATTGCAACCTCAACCATAACATTGTCCTTTACCCCTTCACAATAAATGATATTGTCATAGAGAGGTGTCTTACTCTTATTCAGATATTCGACAAATTCTTTGATACCACCTTCGTAGTGGAAGACTTCTTTCTTTTCTTCTTCTCCACGTAAATCGGTCAAACTGATTTTCAAACCTTTTGTGAGGAATGCCATTTCACGAAATCTTTGTCTTAAAATGTCGTATTCAAACACGGTTTCTTCAAAAATAGTATCATCTGGGAGAAATGTAACTTTTGTCCCAGTCTTTTCCGCCTCGCAGTCTCCTACTACTTTCAGTGGATACATTACTTTTCCTTTTTCGTAACGCTGCTTATATACTTTTCCTTCTTTACAAATTTCTACTTCCAGCCAGTTAGAAAGTGCATTTACAACAGATGCACCTACTCCATGAAGTCCACCGGATACTTTGTATCCCCCACCGCCGAATTTACCACCTGCATGCAAGATGGTAAATACAACCTCTACTGCAGGAAGACCGGCTTTGTGGTTGATTCCAACCGGGATTCCTCGTCCATTATCGATAACAGTAATAGAATTATCAGGATTGATAAACACCTGTATATGATCACAATATCCTGCTAATGCTTCATCGACAGAATTGTCTACTATCTCATACACAAGATGATGAAGTCCTCTCGATGAAGTACTTCCAATGTACATACCGGGTCTTTTTCTAACTGCTTCTAATCCTTCCAAAATCTGGATTTGATCTGCACCATATTCTGTACTCATTTCTCTCCTCCTAATTCTCATTTATCACATGCCCTGACTGGACATGAAAAATTTTATTGATTGCAAAACGATGGTTTACAAACTCATCTACTCCTGTACAAGTAATGAGTGTCTGTATATCATGAATACTGTCTAATAGATAGTTTTGCCTGTTTTTGTCAAGTTCAGACAATACGTCATCCAAAAGAAGTACCGGTGTATCTTTGATAATTTTTTTGACCAGCTCAATTTCTGACAATTTCAGAGAAAGAGCTGCTGTCCTTTGCTGTCCCTGAGAACCGAATCTGCGGATATCAATGTCTCCTATACGAAAACAAATATCATCTCTGTGTGGTCCTGCAGAAGTACTTTTCATTTTGATGTCTCTTGCACGATTTCTTAAGACCGCTTCTTCCAGTGAAAGTGTGCCACATCCTGACTCATAGGAAAGTATGATTTTTTCCTTTCCTCCGGTCAGTTTTGAGTGAATTTCTTCTATGATTTCATTTACCTCCTGAATAAACTGTTTTCTCCGGGAAATGATTTTCTTACCGTAAGAAATGAGCTGCATATCCCAAATATCCAGTGTATCCAGCAGACTTGTCTGAAAAGAGGCATCTTTTAATAATTTATTTCTTTGATTTACAATGCGATTATAGCTCGTTAAATCTTTTAAATATAATTTATCAAGCTGTGAAAGTTCCAAATCCATGAATCTTCTTCTCTCAGAAGGACCATTTTTAATAATATTCAAATCCTCCGGTGAGAAAAAGACAAAATGCATCAATCCAAAAAGCTCTGTTGCCTTCTTAATCGGAATCCGGTTAATGGCAATTCCTTTTGGACTGTTCTTCTTTAAATGCATATCAATCTGGTAAGGCACTCCATTTTTCACAACTACGGTCTCTATATGAGATTCTTCACACTGAAACCGTATCAAATCTCTGTCTTTGCTGCTTCTATGGGACTTTGTTGTGCCTGATAAATAGACAGCCTCCAAAATATTTGTCTTTCCTTGTGCATTGTCTCCGTAAAAAATATTGGTTGCCTTATCAAATTCAAGATTCAGTAAATCATAATTTCTATAATCTTTTAATTTTAATGATTTGATAAACATACTACACCAATTTATTTTTCAATTTTGATTTCTTCTCCGTTAAAAGAAATAACATCTCCGTCATAGAGCTTTTTGCCTCTTCTTGTATCAATTTCTCCATTGACTTTCACAAGACCTTCAATAATTACTTCTTTTGCTTCAGCACCGTTTTCAACGACTCCTGCCGCTTTCAGTGCCTGTCCGAGTTTAATAAACTCTTCTCTAAGTTTGATTGTATACATTTTTATCCTTTCTGCGATTCTTACATCGCACTGTTAAAGTTGACCGGAAGAATCAAATAAATATAACTTTCCTGCGCATCCTTTATGAAGCAAGGTGCTTTTGCATTCAAGTAATAAATCTGTACTTCTTCTTCGTCAATGACGCGAAGTGCATCAATGAGGAATTTCGGATTAAATCCAATCATCAAATCCTTGCCTTCTTTTTCGATGTAAATTTCTTCATCCATGGTTCCTAGCTGGGATTTGATTTTCAGTTCCATCATTTCATCCTGAATATTGATGATGATCGGTTTCTTGTCACCTTCTTTTACCAGAAGTGTGGCACGGTCAATACAATTCAAAAGTTCTTTTTTATTGATTTTTACTTTGGTTTCGTAGTCATTTGAAAGCATCTGATTTACACGGAAGTATTCTCCTTCGATTAATCTGGATACGACTACGGTATTGTCAAATTCAAATACTACATGGTTATTTGTAAAGTAAATGTGTACTTCACTGTCTACATCGCCGGAAAGAATCTTGCTGATTTCAATTAATGTCTTTCCGGGAACTACAACCTTGATTGGTTCATAGCTGTTTGAAAGTTCAATCTTACGGATAGAAATACGATGTCCATCCAGAGAAACAACCTTCATGGTATCTTCGTTGATTTCGAAAAGTTCACCGGTCATTAATTTATTACTGTCATTATCTGCGATTGAAAAGATGGTCTGTCTGATGACTTCCTTCAGTGTGAACTGAGAGATTACAACAGGCACATCTCTTTCGATGTAAGGAAGATAAGAAAAATCATCTCCTGATTTACCGGAAATATTGAATTTTGCTTTCTCACATAAAATAAGTGTCTGGTAGTTGGAATCTGTTTCAATTGTAATTTCGTTGTCAGGAAGTTTTCTTACAATATCAGAAAAGATTTTGGCATCTAATGCTATCATACCTTTCTCTTCAACGATACCTTCTATAATGGTTTCAATTCCAAGTTCCATATCGTTAGCGGTAAGTTTAATTGTATTGGTTGTAGCATCAATTAAGATACATTCCAAAATTGGCATTGTAGTTTTTGTAGGTACTGCCTTTGATACAATGCTGACACCTTTTACAAGTTCTGTTTTTTGACATCTGATTTTCATTATGTGTAAAACTCCTTTCAACGCGCGATAGATAAATATATTTATAAAAGATATCCGCCTCATTCGCATTAGGGGCTGTGGATATGTGTAAAACCCTCTTAAGCCCTTGAGAATTAAGGCTTTTTCATTTTGATAATTCGGTTGATAGTGACTGGAAACAGTGTGAAGTCCGTTGGGAAAACTTTATACCGGATTAATCTTCTTTTGAATGATATCCAAAGTATTCCTCAAAGTTTCGTTGTTTTCCACATCATTTGCCACTTTATCCACACCATGATTCACAGTTGAATGGTCTCTTCCCCCAAGTAAAAGTCCAATGGTCTTAAGTGGGGTATCTGTCATCTTACGGCATAAATACATGGCAATCTGTCTTGCATTCGCAATTTCAGCGTTACGTTTGCTGCTCTTTAAATCGGAAACAGGTACATTGAAGTGTTCAGAAACTACATCAATGATGAGCTCCGGAGTTACTTCTCTGTTCTGGCTAGGTGAAATCATATCTTTCAGAGCTTCCGCAGCCAGTTTGATATCCATTTCTCTTTCATTATTATTGATGCGGTAAAGAGCAATCAATTTATTGAGTGAACCTTCCAGTTCACGAATGTTTGTTTTAATATTAGTAGCGATATATTGAATGACTTCATTAGGAATGTTATATCTTTCTAATTGGTCAGTCTCTATCTTTTTATATAATATGGCCATTCTGGTTTCATAATCAGGAGCAGAGATGTCTGCAATCAGTCCCCATTCAAAACGGGTGCGGAGACGGGCTTCCAGTGTTTCCATATCCTTTGGTGGTTTATCACTGGAGATAATGATTTGTTTTCCTGCATTATGTAAATGGTTAAATGTATGGAAGAATTCTTCCTGTGTACTTTCTTTACCTATAATAAACTGAACATCATCAATAAGAAGAACGTCATTATTTCTATATTTGTCACGGAATGCAGTCATGGCAAGTTCATTTCCGGTTTTACCAATACGGATTGCATCAATCAGTTCATTGGTAAATGTTTCACTGGTAACATAGAGTACTTTCTTTGTAGGGTCTTTGTCCAAAATATAATGTGCAACGGAGTGCATCAGATGGGTTTTACCAAGTCCAACACCTCCATATAAGAAAAGAGGGTTGTACACTTCGCCAGGCTGTTCTGCTACTGCAAGCGAAGCAGCATGTGCGAAATTGTTATTTCCGCCAACGACAAAGGTGTCAAATGTATATTTTGGATTCAGATTAGCTTTCTCTGAAATATTATTCATTTTTCTTTGTTTTGGTTTTGGTTCTTCTTTCGGCTGAGTATGATGATTGGAATGATAATATTCAATTTCTGATTCAGGCACATCCTTTGGGATAAACTTAATGTCATATTCTATACCGGTAACTTCAGCAATACATACTTTCAAAGGAAGCATATATTTATTTTGAATATGCTCGATACTTGCCTTGAAATTAATGGAAAGATATAAAGTATCTCCTACGATATCATATACCTCCAATGGACGAATCCATGTCTCAAAGGATATATTTGATAAAAAGTATTCTACTCTTAATTTTTGAATAATTTCTTCCCATTGTTCTTTCACTGCAAACATTCTATTAAACTCCATTCTAATTTGTAAATAAACATAGTCATACAGATATATTTTACATTAAAATGTGTTGAGAATCAATGAAAAATAAGTTGGGATAACTTTTCCACATAATAAAATGGCTTAAATATGGGATATTTTGTCGAATAAAAAGCTTAATTCACGTGTTATCAACACTTTTCCACATAGTTATCAACAAAATGTGGAAAAATAGCAACATAAAAAAGTGTTGTTTTGCTTGACGTACAGGCATTTTTTTAATATAATGTTGATTGATGTCTTAAGAAATTAATGATACTTATTTTAAATAGGAAATGATTGATAGGAGGTGGATATCAATGAAAATGACATTCCAGCCAAAGAAACGTTCTAGATCTAAAGTTCATGGATTCAGAGCAAGAATGAGCACAGCAGGTGGAAGAAAAGTACTTGCTGCAAGAAGAGCAAAAGGAAGAAAAGTATTATCAGCATAGGTCACTAATGAGTGGCCTTTTCTTCTACAAAAATTTAGGAGAAGATGAAGTATGAAATTTTCCGAATCACTCAAAAAAAACAGAGATTTTCAAAGCGTTTACCGTAAGGGAAAATCATATGGAAACAAGTATCTTGTAATGTATCTGTTGCCGAATCAGACAGAAAGTAACAGAATCGGAATTTCTGTCAGCAAAAAAGTAGGAAATAGTATTGTAAGACATCATTTAACACGGCTTATCAGAGAAAGTTACAGGCTGCACGAAGAAAATTTCCAAAGAGGATACGATATGGTAGTTGTTGCAAGAACGGCTGCAAAGGACAAAACTTATCATGAGATTGAGAGTGCACTTATCCATTTGGGAAGACTTCATAATATTTATGAAGTAGACAAGATTTCGGACTAACAACCAGATTAGTCCAGCATATCGGAAAGACGGATATGCAAAAGGCATCGAAGATGAAAAGAGTATTCATTTATTTAATTCGTTTTTACAGAAAGTATTTATCTCCTTTAAAGGTAAGAACACATTGTATTTATATACCGACCTGCTCAGAATATGCATTGGAAGCCATTGAAAAATACGGTGCATTAAAGGGAGGTCTTTTGGCGTTATGGAGAATAATCAGATGTAATCCTTTTTCAAAAGGTGGATACGATCCGGTGCCGTAAGTAAACAAGAATACCCAAATTCCGGGGTAGGACAGTAGTAGTCTATAACAATTATGGAGGAAAACGAAAAAATGACAGGTATTTTAATGACGCAGGTCAGCACGCCTATTATTGGTCAGGCGGCATGGTTACTTGGTAAAATCATGAATGGAATTTACTGGGTAATGAGCCATGTATTTGGAATACAGAATATCGGTGTATGTATTATTATCTTAACAGTTATTATTTACACCTTATTGCTTCCATTTACGATCAAACAGCAGAAGTTCTCGAAAATGTCTGCTGCCATGGCTCCTGAAATTAAGAAAATTCAGAAGAAGTATGAGGGTAAAAAAGACCAGGATTCGATGATAAAAATGCAGGAAGAAACCAAGCTTGTATATGCAAAGTATGGAGTTTCACCGACCGGAGGCTGTCTGACAATGTTTATCCAGCTTCCTATTATGTACGCAATGTGGTATGTAATTCGTGGCATTCCTGCTTATATCAGTGAAGTAAAAGGTATTTATCTGCCACTGATCACACAGATACAGGCAACAGATGGATGGCAGAAGATTATGGAAGGAATTGGACAGGCAAAACCAATTCTTATGAGTCCCGATAAATATGATTATACGAAAACAAATATTCTTGTAGATGTATTATATAAATTTGAATCTTCAACCTGGAGTACTTTAAAAGAAAGTTTTCCGGCTTTGACAGATGTAATTAATTCTACAACAAGCCAGCTTCAGCATATTAACAATTTCCTTGGACTTAATATTGCAGAATCTCCTGCTACATTGATGAAGAGTGCACTTGCAGCCGGAAGCTATGGAATCTTAATTGCAGCAGTTTTAATTCCTATTTTGTCAGGTGTTACACAGTTTATCAGTGTAAAAGCTATGCCACAGAACACCAGTGGAGACCAGATGGAAGGTCAGATGGCAGCAACTATGAAGAGTATGAATTATACACTTCCATTGGTTTCTGTATTTATGTGTTTTACACTTCCGACAGGTCTTGGTATTTACTGGATTGCAAGTGCTGTAATCCGAACAATTTGTCAGATTCTTGTAAATAAGAAGCTTGATAAAATACCGGTTGACGAATTGATTGAAAAGAATCTGGAGAAGGTAGAAGCTAAGAGAGAAAAGAAGAATAAAGTGCAGTCCAGTGAAGTTGCTTCTATGGCAACTGTAAAAACAAAAAACATGAGTAAAGCAAAATCTGCCGATGAGCAAAAAGAACTGGAAGAAAAGATTGAAAATATCAGAAAACAGAACGAACATGCTCCAGAAGGAAGCCTTGCTTCGAAAGCAGATATGGTAAGAAGATTCAACGAAATGAATAAATAGAGGGGAGTGCAGACAGAATGAATGAAATTACAGTTTCAGCAAAAACAGTGAATGATGCGATTACAGAAGCAAGCATTCAACTTGGTGTAACAAGTGACCAGATGGAATATGATGTCATTGAAAAAGGCAGTGCAGGATTCTTTGGAATTGGTAGTAAACAGGCTGTCATCCGTGCTCGTCTGAAAAAGGCTGAAGAACCAAAAGCAGAAGAAGTGGTTGAAAAGAAGCCGGAAGAGAAGAAATTCGAAAACAAAAAGAATTTTGAAAAGAAAGAATTTAAGAAAGAGCATAAAGAGCACAAGGAACATAAGGAATACAAAGAGCATAAAGAACACAAAGAATATAAGGAGCATAAAGAAGTTAAGAAACAGCCACAGAAAAAAGAATCTGTTGCTGAAGCTCCAGAAGAAAAGAAGGAAATTGAGATTGCTGTTGTTACAGAAGAAACAATGAAAATCTGTGAAGAATTTCTGATTGATGTGTTAAAAGCTATGGGAATGGAAGGTGTGGAAATTCTTTCAAAGGTAGATGAAGACGGTGCACTCAGTATTGAAATGAAGGGTGACAATATGGGTATCCTGATCGGAAAACGAGGACAGACACTGGATTCACTTCAGTATTTAACTAACCGTGTAGCAAATAAATCACAGGATGGTTATGTAAGAGTTAAACTTGATACAGAAGATTATAGAAGAAGAAGAAAACAGACACTGGAAAATCTTGCAAAGAACATTGCTTATAAAGTAAAACGTACAAGAAAGCCTGTTTCTCTTGAACCTATGAATCCATATGAAAGAAGAATTATTCATTCTGCGCTTCAGGGCGATGACAGAGTATCCACACACAGTGAAGGGGAAGAACCATACAGACGTGTAGTAGTTACTCCAAACAGACGATAATAAGAGAACAGAAAAGAATTGGAAGTAGTGAAAACTACTTCCTTTTTTTTATATTTTAGTATAAACTATAAATTGATTTATTATGCCAATCGGGGTGAAAAATATGGGATTTAAGACAGATACAATTGCGGCAGTTTCTACTGCAATGACCGATGCAGGAATCAGTATTGTGAGAGTCAGCGGAGAAGATGCAATTGCAGTTGTAGATAAGATATATAAAGGAAAAAAAGAAAAAAAGATATCTGAGCAGAAGACACACACCATTCATTATGGTTATATTGTAGATGGCGAAGAAACCATAGACGAAGTTCTTGTTATGCTGATGAGAGGTCCTCATAGTTATACAGGCGAGGATACGGTAGAAATTAATTGTCATGGTGGTGTATACGTCACAAAACGTATTTTGGAGACGGTATTAAAATATGGAGCGCGACCTGCAGATCCGGGCGAATTTACAAAGAGAGCCTTTTTAAATGGAAAAATGGATTTGTCTCAGGCAGAGGCGGTAATCGATGTGATCCATTCGCAAAATGAGTATGCCCTGCAAAGCTCCGTAAATCAATTACGTGGTTCTGTCCAGAAAGTTATCCGTCAAATCCGTGAGAAAATTCTATACCATACGGCATTCATTGAGACGGCTTTAGATGACCCGGAGCATATCAGTGTAGACGGATATGGAGAAACCCTTGAAAAGGTAGTAGACGAGCTTCTGGTAAAGATGGAACGACTCATAGATACTGCAGATGATGGAAGAATTATGAGAGAAGGAATTAATACGGTTATTGTGGGAAAGCCAAATGCCGGAAAATCTTCTCTGTTAAATGTTCTTTTGGGTGAGGACAGGGCAATCGTGACTAATATCGCGGGAACAACCAGAGATGTTCTAGAGGAACATATACAGCTTCGTGGGATTTCGCTGAATATTATGGATACGGCAGGAATTCGAAATACAGAAGATGTAGTGGAAAAGATAGGTGTGGATAAAGCACGTTCTTATGCGGAAGAAGCAGACTTGATTATCTATGTTGTGGACGCTTCTGTTCCGTTGGATGACAATGATATTGAGATTATCCACATGATTCAGAACAAAAAAGCGGTAATTTTACTCAATAAAAGCGACTTATCCACAGTTATCAACAAAAAAGAGTTGAAAGTGTGGATAAATAAGCCAATGATTGAGATATCCACAAAAGAGGAAACAGGAATCCACGAACTGGAAGAAACACTGGAACATATGTTCTATAAGGGAGAAATCTCATTTAATAATGAAGTATATATTACAAATGTAAGACATAAAGCGGCATTGCAGGACGCATATGCAAGCCTTGAAAAAGTAAAAGAAAGTATAGAAAATCAGATGCCGGAGGATTTCTTTACCATTGACCTGATGGATGCATATGAGTCATTGGGAAGTATTACCGGTGAGACAGTAGGAGAGGATTTGGTAAATGAAATATTCAGCAAATTCTGTATGGGTAAATAAGGATAAATATGATGTGGTTGTAATCGGTGCAGGCCACGCAGGGTGTGAAGCGGCACTTGCGACAGCGAGACTTGGCTTAAAAACCATTGTATTTACAGTCAGTATAGAGAGTATTGCTTTGATGCCATGTAATCCAAATATCGGAGGAAGTTCTAAGGGACATCTTGTACGGGAACTGGACGCATTAGGCGGAGAGATGGGAAAGGTCATTGACCGGACTTTTATTCAGTCAAAAATGCTCAATAAATCAAAAGGACCGGCAGTACATTCTCTACGTGCCCAGGCAGATAAAAATAAATATAGTAACACAATGAGACAGGTATTGGAGTCTCAGGAAAATTTGGAAATCAAGCAGGCAGAAATCGTAAATATTCTTGTAGAAGACGGAAAAGTTACAGGAGTGCAGACCTATTCTGGAACAATTTATCACTGCAACGCGGTAGTGTTATGCACCGGAACTTATCTGAAAGCGAGATGCGTTTATGGTAATGTAAGTAATGAAACTGGTCCAAACGGTCTGCAGGCAGCAAATTACTTAACAGATTCTTTGAAAGAGCTCGGAATTAAGATGTATCGTTTTAAAACAGGTACACCGGCACGAATCGACAAGAGAAGTATTGATTTCAACAAAATGGAAGAACAATTTGGAGATGAAAGAGTAGTACCATTTTCATTTACCACGAATCCGGATGATGTGCAGATAGAACAGGCTTCCTGTTGGTTGACTTATACGAACGAGAAAACTCATGAAATTATTCGAAATAATCTAGACCGCTCCCCATTGTTTTCAGGAATGATAGAGGGTACAGGACCAAGATATTGTCCTTCAATTGAAGACAAAGTTGTAAAATTCGCAGATAAGGACAGACATCAGGTATTTATTGAACCGGAAGGTCTTGAAACCAACGAAATGTATGTAGGTGGAATGTCAAGTTCACTTCCGGAGGATGTACAGTATGAGATGTATCGAAGTGTTCCGGGACTTGAAAATGCGAGAATTGTTCGAAATGCATATGCGATTGAGTATGATTGTATCAATCCAAGACAGCTTTATCCAACACTGGAATTTAAGAAAATCAAAGGACTGTTCAGCGGCGGTCAGTTTAACGGAA
>ERZ825137.6034-NODE-6034-length-10835-cov-3.190445_pt1 | contig 10835 bp, 8 predicted proteins | sample MGYA00519873_ERZ825137 | MGnify/ENA primary metagenome ERZ825137 (study PRJEB31778, sample SAMEA3449190) | human gut metagenome | biome: human gut; feature: human-associated habitat; material: faeces | place: United Kingdom | collected 2010/2012 ... | reverse complement strand
TTTCTCTCCGGTCAGCAGATTTTGAAACAGAAGTTCTGCCCTTAAGCGTCCTGCCGGCAGCAGGCTGTGGTTTTCAAAGATCAGTTTCCCGTAAACCTGCTGTTCTTTTTCTGCCATGTCCGGCACTTCAAAATAGCAGGTTACTTTATTTTTCATGGCAATCGAAAGAAAAAAGCAGAAAAAGCAGAGCAGAACGGTTGCCACAGCTGCAATTCCTATGGTGATGCTCGCACTTACCAGATATGCAAGCACCAGAAACAGCATCCAGATGCCGGCAAGGATTCTGGATTTTTTCATGTTCTCCTCCTATCTGATCTCCGGAATGGAAACCTGATGTGTGATCTGCTCCATGATCTCCTCTGCCTGGATACCCGCAACTTTGGCACGCGGATGCAGGATCACGCGGTGTGCACATACCTTTGCAAATACGCGAAGGACATCATCCGGGATCACATAATCACGTCCGTTTATGTAAGCGGATGCTTTTGCCATGTTGTTGAGGGCCAGTGCTCCTCGCGGGCTGACGCCGAGCTGGATCTTGTCGTTCTGTCTGGTCGCTTCTACAAGCAGTGTGATGTATCTGAGGATATCATCTGCCACTTCTACCTCTTTTACTTCCTGCTGAAGCTGCTGTACTTCTTCTCGAGATGAGATCATCTGAAGCAAATCCAGCGGCTGCTCCGTCTGACGATCCCGCAGGATATTGATCTGGCTTTCAAAGTCCGGATAACCCATGGAGAGTTTGACCATAAAACGATCCATCTGAGACTGCGGGAGCATCTGTGTTCCGGCAGAACCGAACGGATTCTGTGTGGCAATCACAGTGAATGGCTTCGGGATTTCATAGGTTTTTCCATCTACCGTGGCATTTCCTTCTTCCATTACTTCAAGCAGGGATGCCTGTGTCTTGCTGGAAGTACGGTTGATCTCATCTGCCAGCAAAAGGTTGCACATGACAGCCCCGGCACGATAGGAAAACTGTCCGCTCTGTTTGTCATACATGGTAAATCCGGTCACATCGGAAGGGACAACATCCGGTGTAAACTGGATACGGTTGAATTCCATTCCCATAAGACGGCTCAGTGCCAGTGCGGTTGTGGTCTTACCAACACCAGGCACATCTTCCAGAAGTACATGCCCCTTTGCAAGCACTGCCATGAGAATCTTATCTGTGATATCTTTTTTTCCTTTAATGATCCGCTCCAGCTGATCCTGGAGTTCTTTTATCTTCTGCGGCATTTTCTTTCCTCCATCCTTATCTGTGGTCTGTCATATCAAAAAAGCTGTTTTCCTTATCCTGGTAGCGCTGGTAAGCCACCAGTGCACAGAATCCCTGGTCTGTTGCCATGGGGTTGCTTTCCCCGTCCAGGGTATGTTTAAAACTTCCATCCTTCTGATAAAAAGTCATCAGGGTATCATACAGGCCTTTTCCATCTTTCTGGAAACGTTCATCCTCATTGCAGTCTACGCCTACCGCACTGAGGGCGATCACGGTCTGGGAAATAGATTCTGAGCTCTTTGCACCAAATGCGGTATAACCGCCATCATCGTCCTGTATATCTGCCAGAAATTCCACACCCTTGTCAATGACTTCCTTTACATCTTCTTCATCCTGGTATGGTTCCAGGCTCTGCAGTGTCATGGCGGTCAGATCCACATCCCCGTCTTTGGCGTTATCATCCAGGGAAAATCCGCCATCTGCTTTTTCCCGTTCCAATATGTAATCCAGATATTTCTGTTCCAGTTCCCCGTCTTTATTGGCATCCGGGTCATCGGCATTTAAGGCGATCAGTGCATAGATGGCACCGTTTAAACCCTGTGAGACCACTGCATCAAAATCTTCCAGCGGCTTTTCAATATCGTAACCGCCAATATCCGTTGGATCCTTTCCTATGGATTTCAATGCCATGACTGCCCTGGAATACTCCGTATAACGGTTATCACTGAGCACGCCTTCCTGGTCTTTGACACGTTTTTCAAGATTGGCCCGGTATTTTTCAAAATAGTTTTCATCTACCGTTTCTCCTGAACGGGCAAGTGCGATCACTGTCCATTCCCCACCCAGGGTATCTGATGCCGGTGAAGTTACGGTTTCCTGTTCATAAGCAGCTGTCTTTTTCAGTGCATCTTCCAGCTTTGGGGTTCCGCCCCCGCAGCCTGTCAAAAGCCCCGCTGTGGTAACTAACACCAGAAACTGGCATGTCCGTTTTTTTAATCTGTTCATAATTTCCCCCTCATTTTTTCGTTTATCTGTTTTATGCAAAGAATCACATCTTCTTTATTGGAACATTCTATCGTCCAGGTCCGTTCCTTTGTGCAGGGAAGAAGTTTTAAAACCTTTTCCCATGGAATTGTGCCCTTTCCTAAGCCCAAATGGGAATCCCTGTCCCCTGCATTGTCATGGATATGGACATGTCCGACATATGGAGCAAGTTCCTTCGCCCATTCGAGGACAGAAATTTCCGAATAGCAGTGTGCGTGCCCCATATCCAGACACAGCTTAAAGTTTGGATGATCCACGAAGTTGTATACATCTAAAAGAAGCCGCCAGTCTTCATCCAGGACATTTTCCATGACGACCTCAGGGCCTTCCCGGTCTTTCAAAAACTCCTGGAAAAACCGGCCTGTCTGTTCCGCCCATCCTTCCCGGAAATATACCGTAGGGATCATCCCTGAATGATATACGATCTTTTTGGCTCCAAGGCGGATTCCTGCCTGGTAACACTGGTCAAACCGTTCCATGGTCACTTTCCTTATCTGACTGTCAAAAGACGCCGGGTTTAAGTCCAGAAATGGCCCATGCAGGGTAAGCGGTGGATTTCCCATCTGCTCCAGTCTTTTTTGATACTGTTCCATTTTTCTTTCCAGCCGGTCCAGATTGTCGGAAATGGAAAACTCAATGCTCTCCACCCCGGTCCCGTACTGGCAGCAGAGCTCTTTCATATCTTCATCGCAGATCAAATGGCTGACATAGATCAAAGCATTTCCTCTTTCCCGGACTCAATCAGCCCGTATTTTTTCTTAATGCGTTCCAGTTTTTCAAGAAGCGGCCTGCTCAAAAACCATAAAAAGATCACGGTTGACAGTGCATGCACCAGGTCCACCGGGATTCCTGAAATATAGAAAGCAACCAGGCTGGCCGGTGTGATATACCCATAAGACATCAGGATGCTTGCCGGGTTCATGATCCCGCCGTAGATCAGGACCACACTTAAAAATCCATAAATGCAAAGGTCCCGTTTCCTTGCTTTTAAGATTCCTTTCTGATAAAGGATCCCTGCAAGGAAACCGATAATACCAAAAGAGAACATCTGCCATGGCGTCCAGGGGCCCTGTCCCATAAACATGTTGGATAACATCATGATTAGACAGCCAACAAGAAAACCTGCTTCGCCTCCGAAAGAGACACCGGTAAGGATCACAATAGCAGCCACCGGTTTGAAACTGGGTACCATAAAGAAGGCTGCCCTCCCTGCGACACCAATCGCTGCAAGGACAGAGATCACCATGATTTCCCGTGCTTTTGGCTTGCGTCCTTCAAACATCATAAAAAACGGGAGCATTGCAGCCACGATCACGATCAGGCTGCATATCAGGTATTTCCTTCCATGGAAAAAGCGAACCGACAGGTATAAAAGCAGAGGAACGACTAAAAGCATCAAAGCAAGGGCAAACCAGGTTCTCCGGTTCACTTTCCCTTTCTTTTCCATCTGCCGGATGATCATCCCATCGGAGGGAAGGGTATATTCTTCCAGATCTTCTGCCGGTTCCTCTTCTTGTGCTTCATTTGGGGTGTCTTCCCAGAATTCATCTATAAACTGGTCCAGTTGCTGCTCTGTAAGCACGTAACCACATCCTTTCCGGTCACAGCTTCCGGAAACAAATGCCTTGCCATCCGGTTTGCTGCAGTTGTGTAGAAATTATTTCCGGCAAAAAACTCCCGGGTATTCTGGCTGGTAACGATGTTTCCCTCAAAAAACAGGCCTACCCTGTCCGCGTATTCTGCAACAAATTCCACGTCATGGGAGATCATAAAGATCGTCAGGCCATGCTGTTTCAGCCGGGTTAAGATCTTTCCGATCTCTTCTTTATATTCTGCATCCATTCCCTTCGTAGGTTCATCCATCAGGAGAATCCTCGGACGAAGCAAAAGGACTTTGGCAAGTGCCAGCCTCTGCTGTTCCCCGCCACTCAGATCATAAGGATGTCTTTCCAGAAGCCCTTCCAGCCTGGTAAGGCTTACGATCCCTTCTATGGCCTTTTCTTTTTTCATATGGATCTGATATTCCGAAGACATTTTTTCTCTCCTGCCCCCAATCACAGAATACAAATCTTCCAGGACTGTTTTCTTTAAGAAAATGCTCTGTGGGTTCTGCGGCATGACTCCCAAAAGCCCACAATACAGATCCCGGTCTTTATACGAACGGATATCCCGCCCTTCCAGAAGTATCTTCCCACGGTATGGACATCGCACCCGGCTTAAAAGAGACAGCGTAGTGCTCTTTCCCGTACCGTTTCCACCTACGAGTGCATAGAACTCTCCCTTTTTTACCTCCAGGGAAAGATCCCGGACAACATCCGGGCTGTCCTTTTCATACCGGAACCAGGCATCTTTCACCTGAATGGACAATTCTTTCTTCGAACTATCTGTTTTTGTGTGTCTGTCTTTTTCAGTGCTTTCGCTCCTTCGCTGACTATCCGAAGCAATTCCTTTTTCGTTACAGTAACGGGAGAGCCACTGTCTTCCCTCACTGACTGTCAGCGGACAGGTTGCCTGACTGTCTGTCTCACCATAGATCTGCATAGGAATCGGCATGGAAAGAAACATGCCATGTTTTTGTTCCTTTAATTTTACCCCGATTTCCCTGGGAGTTCCTTCCAGATAAACATTCCCCTTATCCATGACAAATACCCTATCCGCATAAGGGATGATATCCTGAAGCCGGTGTTCCGTAAGGAGCACCGTTGTTCCAATATCACGGTTAATCTTTTTTACGGTTTCCAGAAAATCAGAAGCAGCGATGGGGTCCAGCTGAGACGTAGGCTCATCCAGTATTAAAAGGGATGGATGCATTGCCATGATCGCAGCCAGGTTTAAGATCTGCTTCTGCCCTCCTGACAGCTCTGCGACATTTTTATAAAACCACTGATGGATACCAAAATAGCTGGCCATCTCCGCAACCCGCAGCCGGATAGTCGCATTGTCATATCCCAGGCTTTCCAGTCCAAAGGAAAGCTCATGCCAGACTTTATCCGTTACGATCTGATTATCCGGGTTCTGCATGACAAAACCGATCTCCTGGCTCTGTGTCCGGTGGTCAATCCTCGAAAGCGGCATCCCCCGGTAAAAGATTTCTCCCTCTGACTTTCCAACCGGGGCCAGCACGGTTTTTAACTGGCGCAACAGCGTGCTTTTGCCGCATCCGCTCCGTCCGCAGATCACATTTAACGTTCCTTCTTCTATTTTCAGATTCGCATGGTCCAGAACCTTCCTGGAACATTCCGGGTATGCGAAGCTAAACTCCTTTACTTCTACAAGATTCATAATCATTATCCTTCCTGTTCCAGAGTTTCGTAGATTTTTTTGTAAGTCATATCCAGATCTGTTTCACAATGCTTCCGGCTTCTGGCAAAACGGATAGTCTCCGTCACATCCAGGAGCACCGGAAGGAAACAAAAACATGCGAAACAGATGTATGTAAGCATTGCTTCAACTACTGGAACAGATACCGGAGCCTGATGCCCCTGAATGGTAAAACCAGCAAGTAAAATACGGGGATCATAACTTGCATAAGAAGCCCCATTCATACAGCCAGTGGCAAATACAAGGAATAAAGCTGCCATCACTGCCAGAAGCCCCTTATCTTTTTTTGTAAACTTGTAAATGGAAAAAGCAGTCCTTCCTTTTAATCCATATCCCCTGCTCCGCATGGAATCCGAAGTCTCTATGGCATTTTCCAAAGCCCATGTGACCAGTATCGACAGCATATTAAATCCCGCACGGATGCGGTTAAAAAGACTGCCCTCTGAAACATCCCTTCCCATGGATTTCTGACCGTTCCGGATCACTTTCAGCTGCCCCGTAAATCTGGGGACAAAGCGAAGTGCCATGGAAAGGATCAGAGAAAGGGCCGGTATCAGCCTTCCAAACAGGTAAATAAATTTATCACTTGTCATAACTTTATTATAACAGGAAAACCACTGGATCACTACGAACATGACCGCTCCAAGGACTACGCCATAGACTAAGGCCTCCAAAGTGATCCAGTTTCCACTGCTTTCTACATAATATAGCATCGTGACCCCATAATGATTGAAAAGTGGATTCAGAAGAGCCACGATCAAAAGACTGGGAAGGGTAAAGAGAAAGCTTTGCCTAAGTGTCCTTTTTCCTCCAAGCAGAAAGATGGAATAAGACAAAGCACCCGCATAAGAAATGCAGATAAAGACGGGATGCTGATTAAACATAGTAAATAACAGTACTACAGCAAAATAAAAAAAATTCAAAAATGGATGGCATGTGGAAAAAGCATCAATGATGGATTGATCCGCAGGCTGTCTGTTTCTTTTCTCGGTCTTATTTGTTGATAACACGTTTAAATGTACTCCCTCTTTAATCCCTGCTCTTCACAGTACAAATCCACTTTGCTTCCCTTTTTACAACGTATCGTGCAATTTTTGTTCACGATCTTTGAGCCAATATGCTCAGGATCATGATGTATCTCCAGATATTCCAGCCGGTTGCATCCATGAAAGACTTCCTCTCCAAGATACATGATATTTTCCGGAATATATACCTCTTTCAATTTCTTACATCCGAAAAAGGCCCTCTGATCTAATTTTTTAATTTCTTTTGGTAAGACTATGGTTTCAAAGCCACAGAAGTAAAAGGCTTCCATACCAATTTCTTCCAGTGTATCCGGCAGCGTGATCTCCTTTAATTCCTTACAGCGGTAAAAAGCTCTTCTTCCTATACTCTTTAAATGCTCCGGGAATACCACTTTACTTAACTGCGTGCAGGAATGGAAACAGCACTCCGGAATCCTGCGGCATTCTGAACTGGTTTCAAATGCTACCTTTTTAAGGGCTGTGCATCCTTTATAACTATAATCTCCTAAAATTTCCAAAGATGCCGGAAATGTTACTTCTCTGAGAGAATGATTTTCCGAAAAAGCACTCTCTTTGATTTCTTTAACGGTCTGTGGGAATACAACGGGCTTACGGAGCTGGCAGCTTGCAAAAGCTTCCTTTCCTATGATTCTGCAGCCGGATGGCAGGATTATCTCTTTTATTTTCCCGTTGCCCTTATAACAGCAATCATCAATATAAATATATTTTTCAGGAATTGCTGCTACCTGTTTGTTTCTTTGCATACTGGCAAGCTGTGCCGTAAATGTACGATGATCAAATCGCAGTATACTCCATGTTGCTTTATCATTTTGTGAGCGCATATGATCTCCTTTCCAACGTTCGGATAATAAAAACTGTATATCTTTTACATGTTTGTATTCTTTGCCTGACGTGTTGGATATACTGGCTCAAAATGTTTTCATAAGGCGTTTTTCATTCGATACATTTCACACAGGGAAAAGCAGCTCCGGAATCGCACCGGATTTCCTTAAATCGGCTGCCATCAGCCGAACCACGCTCAATTTTTTTGTTATTCTAATTATAACGATACGCCTTATTTCTGTCAATGTTCGCCAATGTTTCTGGTCTTTATCTCATACCAGTTTAACTATTTTTCACAATTTCTTTACTTCTTATCTTTGTATGGGTTTCCAACATCACTTCCAAGATTGCAGGTATACTTCCATTCAATCTTATCCCCATCTTTGGGCTTATAACTGGAAGCCCCATAATTCGGGAACTCTCCATTTACACTGTACATCCAGCCAGAATTTTTTCCGCAGTCAAATTCATAAAGCTGATTGATGCCTTCCACATAATAGCTTTTATATAACGGGGTATATTTGGAAGAAAGCTGGATGTTCTTTTCCCCACAGATCTTTTTTAAGATGTCAAATACGGTATCGCCCGTAGTAAATTTAACTTCCATTTCCGGAAGTATCCAGCCGTCTTCCGGGACAAATTCTTTTTTGGTTTCTTTTAGATCACCGATATTGTCAAGGATCGTCTGGCAGTCTATCGAAATGGTACAGGCAGCAGGTTTTCCGGAATCCCCTTTTCCGATTCCACAGCCCGTAAGGAGACAGCTCCACAAAAGCATAAAACAGCTGATTCCTATTACCCCGATCCGTTTCCAATATATTTTTTTCAGTTGCTTCATAATTATCCTCTATCGGATGAAAAGGTACCAAAAACACTATTTGCTTTTTGATACCTTTTACACCCTTACTCTGTTTACTTAACTGTAATTTTTATCTTTTTTGTCACCTTTCCAGATTTAACTGTGATGGTAACGGTTCCTTTTCTCCGGCCTTTAACCACGCCCTTCGAGCTGACTGTTGCAATCTTCTTGTTGGAAGAACGGTAGGTCACTTTCTCCTGGGAAGTGATCGGGCTGACCACTGGTTTTAAAGTAACGCTCTTTCCTTTCTTGATGGTCAGTTTTTTCTTGAGGCCGCTGATCTTCGTAGTCTTTACCTTTGCAGTCTGGACTTTTACTTTCAGAGTCACTTTCTTTCCACTCTTTAAGGTAACGGTGATCTTTGCCGTTCCTGTTTTGGTTCCGGCTTTGATCTTTCCGTTCTTATAAACGGTCACGATCTTTTTGTTGCTGGAAGCCCAGGACTTTATGGAATCCCCGTATGCCATGGAAACCTTCACCTTTGTGGTGGCCTGTTTCCGCCGCAGGGTAATGGAGGATACGTTCAGTTTTATAGTTGCCTTTAATTTGCTTCCATAGTTCCGTGTCTGTTTTTTACCGCAGAGGGAACAGGTTCCTTCCTGCTTCGCCGGACGGAATACGGTAGCTTTTGCCGTAGTTTTCCAGGTGTATTTATGCGTATGTGCGATCACTGGAATCGTTTCCGTCTTTTCGTATCCGCAGACCTGGCAGGTATATCTCATCAGTCCGGTCGTCTTATAAGTAGCAGCCTTGATCTGCTTTCCTTTTCCATAGGAATGCTTCTGGTAACCACCCTTTTTCGTGTTATCCGTGATGTCACATTTTCCATACATGGCAACACACTCATGCCAGTGAGCGGTCTTATCAGATGTCCATTTGCTGTCCCATACATGGTCATGCTCCAAGGTATAATCATCTGTATAATGGAAGATGATCTCATCCCCGTCTTCCAGATACTGCTCTTTTACTCCAAGGTCCGGATGGATTCCGTTTAAGGTATACATCCAGCCGGAGTTCTGTCCATTGGAAAATTCTGCAAGCTCCTGACCATCCTTCGTGATTCCGGCAATGTAGGTCTCATCCCTCAATGTGCGGCAGCTCATTCCATTTTTGGACAGCACTTCTTTTAAGAGTTCCAGGACGTTGGCATTTCCATCGATCGTGTAATCTTTTGCTGCGATCCAGGTATCCAGATTTCCTTTTCGCAGGGTGTGTTCCTGATCCTCCTTTGCACTGCCATGAACAGAGTCTCCGAGAAGCGTAAAGCTTACCGTGATCGTACCGGCATCTTTTTTCAATACCTTAACGGTCAGTTCCACGAATGCTTCCTTATAGGAAATTTTCAGTTTCTGTTCCCCACGTTTATCCTTGTTATATCCCTCTATGGTAAGATCTGTCAGCGAAAGCTCCTGTCTGGTTCCGTCACTGATCACAGCAACCACTTTCATTCCACTGAGATCCAGGTCCTCCCCAAGGTAAAACTCTGTCCGGTAATCACCAGTCAGCTCCAGGGAATCCACATAAACACGCAGGCCTTCTGTAGAGACCAGTTTTTCCTGGTCTGCCCCCAGTGGATCATCCGTCCGGTTATATCCGGTCTGCCATCCGCAGCCTTCCACCTTCGGGCAGCTGGTGGTTTCTTTTTCTGTATTGACATAAGTGGCTCCGCTTGCCGTCTCATGGGTCAGACAGTTGGTATCAATGTATCTTACAAAACCGATCCCTTTATCTGCCCCGCAGTCTTTTGCATAATAATTGTTGGTGATGTCATCGATCCGGTTCAGGCTGTCATAAAAACCAATGATACCTCCTACATATGCTGCGTCTGCCTTTGTTGCCTGTACCTTTCCTGTAAAGGAATTGTTCTTAAAGGTATAAGTGCAGTTATTCCAGGTCTGTGCCACATAGAGGTCTCCACCAAGGATTCCTCCCACCTTGTCAGAACCGGTGATGCTTCCCTCTGAACTGCAGCTGTTGATAGTTATCTTGCATCCGTTCGGGGCTGTGGAATTGTCATAACCGCCGCCCACAATACCACCAGCCACTTCACCAGAAGCCTCTACGGTGCCATAAAATTTACAGCCGATCACAGAGCAGTTGCCCATGGCATTGTCCCTGGTTCCGATAATACCGCCTACATAACTGGTTCCGTAAACGATCGCATAACTTACACAGTTTTCTACTGTACCCTGCATACGTCCGGCAATGGCCCCGATCTCATTCTCATTTCTGTCATATCCGATGACAACATCTTTCTCAATCGTACAGTTCCGTACCGTTGCCTCAAAGGCTGAAGAACATCCGGCATAAGGGCTCATCGTCTTATTAGCACCCAGAAGGCCGGATTTCAGGGTACTGGAACCACTTTTCAGGGTAACATTGTCGATCTCAACTGCCATTCCGGAAAGTCCCACACCTTCAAAGTTATTGACAAGGCCATAACCGGCAATCTTCTTTCCATAGATGTTCAGGTTACGGATCCTTGTATTACGGACATAACCAAAGAGAGGCAGCCCGCCCTCCG
>ERZ825137.6033-NODE-6033-length-10837-cov-2.276572_pt1 | contig 10837 bp, 8 predicted proteins | sample MGYA00519873_ERZ825137 | MGnify/ENA primary metagenome ERZ825137 (study PRJEB31778, sample SAMEA3449190) | human gut metagenome | biome: human gut; feature: human-associated habitat; material: faeces | place: United Kingdom | collected 2010/2012 ... | reverse complement strand
TTCTATATTTCCGGTTCCGGAAAGCAAAGCCTAGGATATCAAAGGTAAAATCCTTCTACATTTCCGGTTCCGGAAAACAAAGCCTAGGGTATATAAGCAAAAACTTTAATATATGCTCTATTCAACGGTTGAAAGCGAACGGCAGGCCTCTTTGATAATATTGCTTTCAACAAATGGAATCTTATGGCCGGATACAAGCTGATATCTTTCATGACCCTTTCCGGCAAAAAGTATAATATCTCCGGGCGCTGATATGCGGATGGCCTCAAAAATGGCCTTTTCGCGCTTAGCGATACAAGTATACCGAGCGCCGGGTGCCATATGCGACGCGATTTCCGCAATAATAGCGTCGGGATCCTCATAGTCGGGATTATCGCTTGTAATAATACAGTAATCCGCGTATCTGGACGCAGCCTCTGCAAGTTCCTTTCGCCTGCATTGTGTGCGTCCGCCCACTGAGCCGAAAACACATATGAGGTTCGCTGGCTCATACTCGCGCAGGGTTTCCAAGGCTTTTGTAAGACTAAGGCCGTTATGCGAATAGTCTATTACAAGCGTTCGGTCCGGGATTCCCTCTACTATTTCAAAGCGTCCCTGAACCGGTGTTTTTGCCAGTACGCTTGCTGAAAAATCTTTGCTTATACCGTAGCAGGAGCAAACCGCAATAGCACATAGTCCATTGTACACGCTGAAGCTTCCGGGCGACATCATTCGTACTCTGGTGTTCCAGTTACCGTTAACGCAGTCGAATTCTACTCCAAGAGCAGTTCCTGTGCGGTATTTTGAAATAGCTGTTCCTCTGTAGTCTGCGGCGTTTTCAATGCCAACGGTAACTATCTGGCCTTTATATCCCTCGGTCATAAAGGCGGAGGCTTCGTCGTCAATATTACATATCATATGATTGGAATCATAATCTGAAAAAAGCAGTTTTTTGCTGCTTCTGTAATTGTCAAAGTCAGGGTGCTCTCCGGGGCCGATATGATCTTCGGAAAGATTTGTAAACACAACTGTATCAAATGGAAGGCCGTCCACCCGGTGATGAGCCAGAGCCTGCGACGATACCTCTATAACGGCATAATTGGTTCCGGCGTCTACCATGAGCCGGAAATAATGCTGTAAATCGCGGCTTTCCGGCGTAGTGTTGACAGTTTCAGTGTGTACTCCGTCTATTATAACTCCGTTTGAGCCGATATACGCACATTTGTGACCGGCGCTGTTAAGTATTGCTGCTATCAGCAGCGCGGTTGTGGTTTTTCCCTTGGTTCCGGTTATTCCGATAAGCTTCAGTCTATCGGCCGGATGACCGTAGAACTGGGCAGAAATTATCGGCAGAGCGGCCCGTGTATCGGGAGTAATGACTTGCACTGCGTCATCCGGAAGATCTACGGGATGTTGACATAAAAACAGGCGGCAGCCGTTTTCGTAGGCGTGCGCAGCGTACTGATGGCCGTCTATACGGGAACCTACCAGACATACGAACAAATCGCCCGCGCAGGATTTGTGAGAGTTATATTCGATCCGGTGAACCGGCTGCTCTCCGCCTCCCGTATGTGGAATATCACGTATAAGTTCGTCAAGCTTCATACAATTCAAACTCGTGGGAAAATCCCACAGTCTCCCGTCCGCAGATTCTTATGGATTTATCAGCCAGCACCTCAAGGCTGTCGGCAAACATTTCATCTCCGCCCACGTCTCTGTTTATAAGCGACAGTTCCGTACATCCGAGGATCATTCTGTCGCAGCCCTTGGAGACAAGGTGGCGTGCTACGCTGAAAAATTTGTCTTTGTCCGGAGGACGACCGCTTTTTACATCTCCGTAAATCAGTTCTCCCAAATATTTCTGGAATTTTTCGTCCGGCACCGCCCATTCAAGACCCTGCGCCGACAGACTTTTCTGGTATGAGCCAGATGACACGGTGCCCTCAGTGGCCATAATACCGGCTTTCCTGTGGCCGGTTTTCTTTATGAAAATAGAAGTTTCCTCGATAATGCTTGGCACAGGTACTTCGACGCTGCACCTGACCTGCTCGATAAAATAATGGGCTGTATTACACGGAATAACTATAGCCTGTGCCCCGTATGCTTCCAGCCTTCGGGCGTCGCTGACCATAAACGGAAGAGGGCTGTTCTGACTTTTTCCTGTAATATACGATGTCCTGTCCGGCGTAGAGGCTCTGGACGACAGAATTATGTCAATGTGGTCCTGATCGCATTCAGCCGCAGTGTGCGCGGTTATAAGTTCATAGAAATACGCGCTTGACATAGGCCCCAGACCACCGAGAATACCAAGCAGCTTAATTTCCGCCTCAGCCATATATATGACACGACCTTTCGTTTCAGTTAGATTTGGGATAATAAATACGGAATTTTTTCTTTTGCCGTCTCAACTGCTCAAAAACGCACAGCCTTCGAAGAATATTGCATTTGAGGTCAAAAGAATACTTGAGAGAGCAGGTGCTCAGGCCGGCATTTTCCAGAGTCTTTGCTTTTTCCACAAGTCCGGAGTCCTCGGTATAGGCAAAGGCAACTGAGGACGGCACGTGGTGCCAGTATGTTTCCTTTTCGTTCAGAATGCAGTCCTCGTCTTCATCGGAATCCCACTTTTCAACGGCAAGACGGGCGATATTCATTCCGCTTCCCGTTACGTAGTAGTTGCTTCTGCCCTGACGAAGATTTATTTCAAAAACCCTGTAGTCTCCGTCGCTCTTTTTCTTTATATCAAAGTTTGAAAAGCCGGTGTATTTGCAGTCCTCCAACATTTTTTTGATGCTGATACAGACCGGCAGCGAGGATACCGGCTCTGTAACGATAGCCGCATGGTTGCCAAGTCCTTTTGGGGTATGTTCTTCAATCATAGTGTGTCCAAGGCACATAGCTCTGACCTTTCCGTTTTTATCGGAGAAGGCAGTAAGCACTCTCATATCGGAGTCGCCGCCCGGTATATATTCCTGAGCGATTATTTTGTCAGGATATCCTGACGAATATATTGTTGAGATTATTTCTGCGCTTTCCTCCGGAGAACGGGATATGTACACCTTTTTCATGCCGTCAAACGGATATTTCCAGTAATCGACGCTTGATGACGGCTTTACAATAATCGGATAACCGAAGCCAAGAGCCTCTTCGGAAAGAAATCTGATTTCCGGTACGGAATCAAACACCACAGTTGACGGATAAGGGATTCCGGCTTTGTCGCATTCCTTATAGAACTCAGCTTTTTTCTGTATGCTGCCGTAAAGGTCTGCCGACGGCGCCGGGGCGGTATAATCGGGCAGCTCGTTTTTTCTGCGGATTATCATTGCTGCGTAGTCGTCGGTGCAGCCGAAAAGGTACAATTTTCCTTCATCCCTGTGATGTTCGGCAAATTCCGTAAGCACTTTCATCATGGTGTCTTCGTTGTCCATGTCCGGTACTACAGTAAAGCGTATTATTTTCGAATACTTTGTAGCAGATATTTCGTATCTTCCAAATGCGTATGAGCATACCCCGTATGCCTCGTGGAAGGCTCGCGCAAAGTTATAGCAGTTAAGGTCTGCTCCCAGAAAAACAGGGATGATTTTTTTGTCTGACATAAATGTTGCCTTTCTTGCGACAGATAATTGATATAGGACGTACTGCGTCAGAATCTGGAGGTGCTGATGAACTGGTCATGCCATACAAGAAATGTGTATGCCGTCCATACTTTGCGGCGGTTGTGCCGGGGATCGGACAGGAGATCCACGAGCTTGTCTTGACAGAAATATTCAGCAGCTACATCCGACATAAAAGCCTTTTTCAGCTTTTCAGAAAAGGTCGGATCCTCAAGCCATCTCACTATAGGAACGGGGAACCCCATTTTTTTTCTGTTGACCCATTCAGGGGGAAGAGTCTTGTTGGAAGCGTCTCGCATGACTGCTTTTGTCTTGTCGGTTATCTTGTACTTCGCGGGATATGTTGCGGCTTCTTCCATAACATATTTGTCCAGATACGGAACTCTCAGCTCAAGAGAGTGCGCCATGCTCATTTTATCCGCTTTCAGAAGTATATCTCCAGGCAGCCAGAGGTTAAGGTCGAGGTATTGCTTTTTTTCAAGCTCGGACAGACCGGAAGCGCGTTTATATATGGGCGCCGCTACTTCTCTTGCAGTAGGACCGACTCTGTACTTGGGTTTTAGAATATCGCAGGCTTCATTTTCCGGAAACACAAGAGCCTGTCCGATGAACCAGTCCTCGGGTCTGCCGCTGCCTTTAATTATAAAGTCATGACCCTTGAAATACGGCAGGTGCGAAGCTATGCTGCTGGCGCCGCGGCGAATGGGGGCGGGAATTTTTTTGTACTTTCTCATGCCCGGAGTTTCATCATACCACTCATATCCGGCGTAAATCTCATCTGCTCCTTCTCCGGACAGTACCACGGTAACATGACGTCTTGCAAGCTGAGCAAGGAAGTACAGCGGAACTGAGGATGGGTTGGACTGCGGTTCATCCATGTGATACTGTATATCGGCGAAAGCGTCAAGGCATTGCTCTTTTGTCAGCATCTCCCGCCAGTTTTTTATGGACAGCAGGCGCGAAAGCTCTGCGGCTTCGCCTGTCTCGTCAAATTTATGCTGGCTGTCGTTGGGGTCAAAGCCGACGGAAAACGTATCGTCCGGCATAAGGCATGCAGTCACATAGCTTGAGTCCACTCCACCGGAGAGAAACGAACCGACCTTAACATCGCTTATTTTGTGCGAGGCCACAGACTCTCTGACCCTGCTGTCTATCTGCTGTGCGCATTCCTCGTATGAAGCGGAGGTCTTTTTTGTAAAGTCCACGTCCCAGAAACGGTTTATTTCCATTTTACCGTCTTTAAAAATGAACCAGTGAGCAGGAGGAAGTTTATATGTGCCCTTGAAGAAGGTCTCATTCATAGCGCTGTACTGGAAAGTCAGATACGGTCGCAGCGCTTCTGGGTTGACTTCTCTGCGAAAGCCCGGATGTTCAAGCATGCTTTTGATTTCAGACGCAAATATAAGCGAACCGTCTGAAAGAGGAGAATAGTAAAACGGTTTGATACCGAAATAGTCTCTTGCCCCGTAAAGGGTATTTGTTTTTGAATCCCACACTACAAAGGCGAACATACCTCTGAGCTTTGCTGCAAGGCCGACACCGTATTCCTCAAAGCCGTGAAGTATAACCTCGGTGTCACATCTGGTACGGAAGACATGACCTCTGGCAATAAGCTCGTCTCTCAGTTCCATAAAATTATATATCTCACCGTTGTACACAACAACAACTGTGCCGTCTTCATTGTACATGGGCTGCGCACCGTCTGCCAGATCTATTATGCTCAGGCGGCGGAAACCCAGAGATATACTGTCGGAGTCTCCCTCGCCGCTCATATGAAATCCACCGGAGTCAGGCCCACGGTGGATAATGCGCTCTGCCATCTTTTTCAGAACAGCCTCGCGGTTTACTATATTACCGGTAAATCCAACAAATCCGCACATATATTAAGTAACCTTTCGTTGCTTTTCAGGGGCGTAAAACACCGCGCCAGAATTCTAACTATCATTTCAATTTTACCACAAACGCAGCTGAAAATAAAGGGTCTTGGAGAAAAAAAGAAAACAAATGAGAGATATGTCCGGGGCATGTGACAAAGAAGCACAAGCCCGGCCTGTATTTGACAAACATTTCAAAATACGGCGCTGTCTGGTTGAAAACAGACGCGCCGTATTCTTTGTGGAAATCAGTGTTGTTTTGTTGTGGAGTTACTGTTGCTGGACATTCGTGGCTTTTACGATACAGTCAGACCAAGCAGCAAGCGCTTAAGATAGTTAAGATCGCCCACAGTTACTCTGCCGCTTTCATCGATATCTGCCGCGTCTATAAACAGTTCTGAATACGGTATCAGTCCAACGAGAAATCTGCGCATAACATTTACATCGGAAACGGTAATTTTTCCGTCATTATTCAGATCGCCTTTAAGCCACCTTTCCAATTTCGGAATAGTTTCCTCTCTGGTTGTGCCGCAGACGGAGCATGTATATATCTTTTTCCCTTCGTTCTTGATAGTAGGCGACAGCACGGTCTTGCCGCCATCCCACTGATGCTCATTGCTAAGCTCGCTTTTGCCGACAATATTTATGGTGGTTTCGGTTACTATGTTGCTGTCTTTATCGATTATATCCCTGGCGGCGTGGGAAAATGCTATTCCGTATGGCTGATCTGCGTCAATAATATCAAAGACTATTGTGAATATGACGCCGTTTTTTGTATTGTTTTCAGTATAAGAACCTTTGTTGCTTATGGCATAGTATGCGGTAGAGCTTTCGTTGACAGAACTGAATGCTTCTCTACTGTCCCATATTTCGCCGCTGTTTGTAATACTCACGGCTTTCAGCGCCTTTGTGTTGAATACGGTTTTCAGCCGAAAGCCAATTATTCCCGGATTGTTATGCTGGCTTACGGTAACGGTCAGCGTGTCCGCATTTTTTTCGGAAACGGCCAGCAGATAGTATCCGTCAGGCTCGGTGTACTCATCGTCGTAAACAGTATATGTATCCTGACACAGAGAGCAGGTATAAACGGTGCGGCTTTTATTTGCACAGTCGCGATCATAGTGCACAGAGGTATAATTATGATCGCATCCGACGGCCCATGTGCTGAGACACAGAATAAACGCGCTTGCAAGTGCCGTTATAAGCGATAATATTTTTCTCATTGAGTCACCTCCGAATTTTCTGTAATAATTTTAACACATTATGTTCTTTCGGTCAAGACACTTTGATTGACAAAGACCGATGCATATGATAATATAGTAAGGTATATCATATACAGCACCACATATATGTTAACGGGGGAATCCTTATGTCTGAAAAACTCAGAGCCGGCATTATAGGCGCAACCGGAATGGTAGGCCAGCGATTTATTACTTTGCTTTACGATCATCCGTATTTTGAAATCAGCGTTCTCGCAGCAAGCGCTCGCAGCGCCGGAAAGAAGTACGGCGAATGCGTGTCTGACAGATGGAAAATGTCATGCGATATTCCTGGAAAAATTGCAGACATGACGGTTCTTGACGCCGCCGATATACAGGCGGTCAAGGAGAAGGCGGACTTTGTTTTCTGCGCCGTTGATATGAAAAAGGAAGATGTGCGCACCCTTGAAGAAGCCTATGCCAGGGCGGAGCTTCCGGTTGTCTCCAACAACAGTGCAAACCGTTGGACAGAGGATGTGCCTATGGTCATTCCTGAAATCAACTCAGACCATTTTAAAGTAATAGAGGATCAGAGAAAGCGTCTCGGAACCAAACGCGGATTTGTGGCCGTAAAACCTAATTGCTCAATACAGAGCTATGTTCCTATGCTGACTCCTCTCAGAAAGTTTGGTATAAAGGAGGTTGTCGTAAGCACATACCAGGCTATAAGCGGAGCGGGAAAGACTTTCCGCGAGTGGCCGGAGATGCTTGACAATGTCATCCCATATATCGGCGGAGAGGAAGAGAAGAGTGAAATGGAGCCTCTGCGCATCTGGGGACGGTATGCTGACTCGCGGATAATACCGGCGGATGACACGGTTATTACCAGCCAGTGCATAAGAGTTCCTGTCCTGGACGGACACACAGCCACTGTTTTTGTTAATTTTGAAAACGATCCCACAAAGGAGCAGATTCTGGATGAGTGGAGAAAGTTCAAGGGACTTCCGCAGGAGTTGAGACTTCCTCACGCACCGGAACAGTTTATTACGTACTTTGAAGAAAATGACCGGCCGCAGGTCCGGCTTGACAGGGATTTGTACGGCGGCATGGGAGTAAGCGCCGGCCGCCTTCGTCGGGATAAGCTTTTTGACTGGAAGTTTGTCGGCTTGTCGCACAATACCCTGCGAGGAGCGGCGGGCGGCTCTGTACTGTCGGCTGAGCTGCTTTACAGACTTGGCTATTTGGATAAATAATCATTTTAGACGAATGCAAAAAACACCGTTTTGGCTCAAGAAGAGCCAAAACGGTGTTTTTTCAAATATTATACCGAGCAGCAAAGTCTTCAACGGCGCGTATACAAAGTCCGGCGGCCTTTTTGGCAAAGGCTGCAAAATCCATGGCGCTGTCGGCGGCGCTGTCACCGTTGTCAGATATGGCCCGTATGACTCCGAAGGGAATACCGTTGATGTATGCAGTCTGACCTATTGCGGCGCCTTCCATTTCGCAGGCGCAGGCTCCGAAAAGCTCTGAAATATACTGTTTTTCACCGGCGTTGGCTACAAATTTGTCTCCGGAAGCAATAATTCCGCGGTATAGGCGTGAATTGTTATCAGCTGCGGCTGTCACACTGGTTGCCAATGTATCTGAAACAACTTTGTCGGCGGGTATTTTTACCATGTTGATACCGGATATCATACCTTTAGGGTCTCCCAGAGGGGAAGTATCCATATCGTGCTGAACAACAGAGTCAGCCACGACAATATCAAGGCATGACAAATCCTTTGACAAGGCGCCGGCTACCCCTGTGTTTATGATACAGCCGGGGGAGTATTTGAGTATCATTGTCTGTGTGCATACAGCGGCGAAGACCTTACCAACTCCGCATTTCACGGCGACTACGCGTTTGCCGCGCAAAATTCCGGATACAAAATCCATACCGCTTACGTTTTCCGTTTCCGTCAACAGCGATATAATCCCGTCAATTTCTATCTGCATTGCTGCAATTATTCCGATATCTGTTTTCATACTGTTCTCCTGAAAAGTGAAACGGCCGGCGCCGATAGCGTTCGGCGTCGGCCGTTTATATGCGGCTGTTATTTTACGTTGGTCTTTGCGCTTTTGAGTACGTCGGGTTTTGGGCAGCTTTCAAGCTGCATTTCAATAGAATCGGGGAAAGTAAATCCATTTTTCTTGAAAGTTTCGTAGTCGAAATTGTCAAGCTCGTCATAAGCGTACTTATGGAACTCGTAGAATCCGGGCCACCATTCGTAGCCGTCGCCCAGATTGTTGTAAAGGAAAGCGTCTGCAATATCGATACCCATCGCAGGTGCAACGTAGCTTCCGCCCATGGAGATAACATTGCAGTTGTTACCTGTTATGCAGCGAAGCGCTGCGGGGATGCTTTCTACGACTGCCGCGTGCACGTGGGGGCACTTTGAAGCGGCAATATGTATGCCCATACCGGTGCCGCAGAAAAGTATAGCTCTTTCAAACTCGCGCTCTGCTATCTTCGCACCTACTTTAAGACCGATGTGGTGGAACATTTCCGGGGGATTGGGATCATCCTTTTTAACGCCGATATCGGTAACGGTCCAGCCGTTTTCCTGAAGATGCGCCACAACTGCGTCCTTAAGATCTACGCCTGCGAAATCCGCAGCAACGAGGATCTGCTTGTCTTTTATTGTTTTCATTTATTTACCTTCTTTCACGCCCTGCCTGGGGCGGTATTCTTCAGGAAAATTGTAGCATTGCGCGCGCGTTTTGTCAATACCCGCGCACAATGCAAACTGAATGTCAGTTGTTTTTGCCTGGGAACGTTACGGTGACGCTCGTTCCTACACCTACTGTGCTTTCCATTTTAAGCTCTGCGTTGTGGAACGCCGCGCCGTGCTTAACTATAGAAAGTCCGAGTCCGGTGCCGGAGATCTGGCTCGAATGGCTTTTATCGCCTCTGTAAAAACGCTCAAAAACCCGGTCCTGATGTTCTTTCGGGATGCCAACGCCCGTATCAGAAACCTTGAAGAACGGGCGGTCTCCGCCTCCTGTTTCGACGGTGACGCTGCCGCCTTTTTTGTTGTACTTGATTCCGTTATCGCAAAGGTTGTACAGCATTTCGTTCAATACCGAGGGAGAGCCGTTTATCACTGCATGCTCACCTTCAAGCTTCAGGGAAACGCCGGCGTTTTCGGCAACGCGTTCAAGCCTTGATACAACATCTGTGGCGATGCGGTAGAGGTCCACGTCCGTGCGCTCCTCATTGTCGCCGCCCTCGTCAAGACGCGAAAGCTTAAGTATGTCGTTTACAAGTTCAATAAGCCGACCGGTCTCTTCATAAATACTTTTGGCAAATCCTCTCATATCCTCCGGCTTTACTATGCCGTTCATCATTATTTCGGATATGCCGTATATTGATGTAAGCGGAGTTTTCAGCTCGTGTGACACGTTGGAGGTAAACTCTCTGCGCATAGCTTCGCGCTGCTCCTTTTCGGTTACGTCCAGTATAACCAGCACAGCTCCGCTTACCTTCTGCTTTACAGTGACCGGATTGGCAAAAAGCTGATATCTGCGCTCTCCTATGGAAAATTCGGGCTCGCTGTGATTACCTTTAAGCGCTTCGGTAACAGCGTTCCAAAACTCTCTGCTTCTGTTAAGCGTGAATACGCTTGTTCCGAACGGTGTGTCAGAGGCCCCCAGCAGTTTAAGCGCGCTTGCGTTGTAAGAAAGAACCTCAGCCTTGTTGTCAATAAGCACAAGGCCCTCCGACATATTTTCAGTTATGGTTCTGAATTCCTCCTGACGGCAGCGCAGATCGTTCATCTGGCGCTGTATCAGCTTGTTCTGCCGGTTGATTTTGTGCAGAAGAGGAGAAAGCTCGGCGTAGTCTTCGTCTATATCAGGATTTTCTATGTTTATATCGTTTATTGGTTTAACAATTTTTTTGGACATTGCAACAGCAAGCACGACTGACAAGATAAGTACCAGAACAAGGATTGCAAGCATAGGATTGATAACGCTGAGAAGCACTACCCATAGAGTATACTGAACGGAAGATACCCTTATTACGGTGCCGTCTGTCAACAGTTTGGCGTAGTATACGTTCTGTTCGGACAGCGTCTTTGAATAACGGCGGCTGGTGCCCTCTCCGTTTTTCAGCGCCTGGGATACTTCCTCTCTG
>ERZ825137.6024-NODE-6024-length-10853-cov-2.952213_pt1 | contig 10853 bp, 5 predicted proteins | sample MGYA00519873_ERZ825137 | MGnify/ENA primary metagenome ERZ825137 (study PRJEB31778, sample SAMEA3449190) | human gut metagenome | biome: human gut; feature: human-associated habitat; material: faeces | place: United Kingdom | collected 2010/2012 ... | reverse complement strand
GAATCTTTTGAACTGCTTCTTTCTGATCCAGATAACATTTCAACACTTCTTCTATTGCTGTCATTGTAAATTTATCTGCTCGAAGAGCCCGAAGCAATGGATGATTACGCATCTGATCAATATATTTTTTCTTTCCTACAAGGACTCCGGCCTGTGCTCCACCAAATAGTTTATCACCACTAAAACAAACAACATCTGCACCGGCCTTTACTTCTTCCTGTACGGTTGGTTCTTTGGATAAACCATATTCCTCCAGATTTATAAGTACACCACTGCCCAGATCTTCAATCACTGGAATTCCGCTTCGTTCCGTATGATTCTCGAAGTTTTCAGGTGGCAATTCCTGCGTGCACTCTATCAGACCAGTACTTAATTCATACAATTCTTCTGCACTTACCGATTCTGTAAACCCGATAATTCTGTAATTACTTGTGTGGACTTTCAAAAATGCTTTCGTCTTTTCACTGACTGCTGCTTTATAATCTTCTATCCTTGTACGATTGGTTGTCCCGACTTCTTTCAAAATAGCACCGCTTAATTCAAGAACTTCCGGAATACGGAATTTCCCTCCGATTTCAACAAGTTCTCCTCTGGAGACGATCACTTCTCCTCCTTTTGTCAATGCACTCAAGGCAAGAAGTACAGCTCCGGCATTGTTATTCACAACAATTGCCGCTTCTGCTCCCGTGATCTGACAAAGCAATTCTTCTGCATATCCGGTCCTGTTTCCACGTTTTCCAGTCTGTAAATCATATTCCAGACTGGAATAATTCTCTGCAACTGCTTTCAGTTTTTCCGCAATCTCATGACTAAGCGTTGCACGTCCAAGCCCGGTATGAAGGATTACTCCTGTTCCGTTATAAACTGGTTGAATCTCCTTTTTCTGTTCTTGTTCCAGAAGATGGTTCACTTCTGATTTCTTTGAACTTGATTCTATCTCATACAGAAATTTCTGAATCATTTCTTTCGCTTCATGCTCACTGATTCCCTTTTTGATTCCTTGTGAGATTTCATTTCTCAGATTCTCCACAGAATCTCTGACTGCTCCGAGAACACGCTCATATCCTTCTTTCTCTGCCAGTCTCTGAACATTTTCTTTCTTCATCAAGTCATCTACTCGCGGAAGCAGGCGGAAGATCTGATTCTTTTCTTTCTGTAAATTTTCTCTTTTCTTATTCTGATCTGACTGTTCCAACTACTGCTGCTCCTTATTTTCTCTTTCTACAGCGAAATGCCGCAAGAAACCGTTACTGCTCACAGAATACTGTGAACAGTAACAAGAAATCTCTTACAGCATTTCCATTTTTCCTTTTTTTAGTTGGATGAGTTTTTCCTGCCGCTCTTTGACGCAGCCTACAACTGAAACTTTCGTTTCCATTCCCACTGCCTCAAAATCTGCTAACAGACAATCTAATTCTTCTCTTGGGACACTGACAAGAAGTCCTCCTGAAGTCTGCGGATCACTGATCAGATCTAAATAGACCTCTTCTATATCTCCTGCATCCAGTCCTTCTGCTGCAAACTCCCGGTTCTTATATGCTCCTGCCGGAACGAGTCCCATCCTTGCATATGCAATCGCTTCTGTCATATATTCAATCTGCTCCGGATATAATTCCAGAGTCATGTCACTTGCCTCAGCCATCTCTGTACAATGTCCCAGCAATCCAAATCCCGTCACATCTGTACATGCGTGGATCGTGTGTTTCTCAATTGCTCTTTTCGCTCTCTGATTCAATGAAGCCATTACTTTAGCAGCTTCATCTGCGGCTGCTTCGGAAGCCATCTGTGCTTTCACTGTTGTATTCACAATACCACTTCCAAGCTGTTTGGTCAGAACCAGCACATCTCCCGGCTGACACCCGTAATTCTTATAAATCTTATCCGGGTGAACGAAGCCTGTTACCGAGAGTCCGTATTTCGGTTCATCATCCTGCACCGAATGCCCTCCGACCAGAACGGCTCCTGCTTCTAACACCTTGTCTGCTCCGCCTCGCAAAATCTCCCCTAAGATCTCCGGATCCAGACAATTTGGAAAACATACAATATTCAATGCAACCTTCGGCTCTCCTCCCATTGCATATACATCGCTTAAGGAGTTCGCCGCTGCAATCTGTCCGAACAGATACGGATCGTCCACAACCGGTGTGAAGAAATCCAGTGTCTGTATCATGGCAGTCTCATCCGATATTTTATAAATTGCGGCATCATCTGATGTCTCAACACCGACAAGCAGACGCTCATCGGAAAATTTAGGCAGCTTACCCAGAACCTGGGCAAGGGTCTCAGGACCGATTTTGGCCGCTCAACCAGCTGTCTTTGTCATCTGTGTCAGATGAATCTCTTTGAGTCCCTTACTCATTTCGCCCACTTCCTTTCGAATGCTTTTTCAAAATAATTCCCTCGATATACAAAAAAGCTGTTGCAGCAGCTTTTCCATCACATTTTCAAATTACTGTAACTGTTCCTATGTTTCTAACAAGGTTTCACAATCTTACCTGCATTATTCATAGACTCGACAATGTCATACATATTTGTAACTGTTCCTACTGCAAGCTTGTCTTTCATTCCATAATAATCCAGACATGTTCCGCAAGTCACAATCTCAACGCCCTGGCTTTCCAGATTCTTCAGATCCTCCAGAGAGTCAGATCCTTCACATGTGATCTTAGCGCCACCGTTGTAGAAGATCATCTTCTTTGGAAGCTCATCAAGCTGTGTGATTGCAAAGATGCAACCTTTGATCAGCACTTTTCCGAGCTCATCATTTCCACTTCCCATCTTGTCAGAAGAAATCACAACTACCGTATCCCCTGTCGGAACACAATCGCAAACCGCACCCGCCGGTGCTGTCTGAGTTCCTTCTCCTGCAAGTGCCTGGATTGTCACTTTATATTCATTCTCTCCAAGCTTCTCCTGTGTTACTGCTGCGCCTGTACTCTGTGCCATCTTAGTCACATTAGCCACTGCTGTCTCATTGTCAACGAGAACTTCTATTGTCTCCGGAGCTGTCAAAGCATCTAATGCTTTCTTTGTCTTGATTACCGGAACCGGGCATTTATCTCCCATAGCATTTACTGTTACCATTCTATTGCTCTCCTTTACCTATTCGTTCAGGTATTTCAACCTCCAGGCTTCTGTTTTTCAGTATAACATTTTTACTATAGGTTATCAAACTATTCTATAGAAATTCTCTATAAATTTCCTTCTTTCTGATTCACATTTTTACGCAAAGCTTCTCCCAGCTCTGTAATACACAGTAACGTGATCACAAGCACAATTCCCGGAATCAGAATGATCCACCAGGAGTTTGTCATCAATGCCTTTTCAGAAAGCGAGAGCATGCTCCCCCAGGAAATGATTTCCATCGGAAGACCAATCCCAAGAAAGCTCAATGTTGACTCTGCTATAATTGCACTTCTGATGTTCATCACGACCATAAACATAATCGATGAAACAAAATTCGGCAGCAAATGCACACGTAAAATATGCCAGAAACTTCCACCCATACATTTTGCAGCAATCAGATATTCACTCTCGCGGAGCTGTCGTACCTCAGTGCGTACCATTTTTGCGATATTCATCCAACTGGTAAACCCAATCACTACGGTGATTGCAACAACTGAGTTCTTTCCTGCCAGTGCCTGAAGAAAGATAATTAACAGAATTGAAGGAATACTCAATAAAATTTCTGTAAAACGCATCATCGGTTCATCAATCCACTCCGGTGCGATTCCACTGAAGGATCCGTAGATCACCGCAATCGTAGTCGATAACACGGTGGATATCAACCCGATAAACAGCGATATTCTACCACCGTATAAAATCATTGAAAAAATATCTCTTCCCATCGTATCCGTTCCAAAAAAGAACTCTTTATTCGGTGAAATGTTGCAGTTCTTCAGATCCATGTATGTAGGGTCTTTCGTCATAAAGAAACGACAGAAAACACAGGCAAATATGATGACTGCAAGAATACTTCCGGCAATGATAACGGTATTATTTTTTTTCGCTTTTTTCATTTTCTCCACCTTATACCCTATCTGCCTTTCCTGTCATTTTAAGTTCTTTCATTCTTGGATCGATCCATTCACTGACAGACTGTCCGATCACATTTCCTGCAATAACAAAAATACCGGTAAATACGCAAAGCACCATCAGCATATTATAGTCATGATATTTTGCACTTTCAAAAGAAAGCGTTCCGATTCCCGGATAGGAAAATACCATTTCCACGATATACGTCCCTTCGATCACATGCTGAAGTGAAATTGCCATCAGACTGATGAACGATGGCATAATATTTTTCACACAGTGAAAGAACAATACTCTTTTTCGTGACATTCCTTTTGCCTTTGCCAGTAAAACATAGTCTTTTCTAGTTTCTTCCAACAATCGGTTACGGATCAGATACGCATAATACCAAAGGTGGCTCAGCACAACAACTGTCAGCGGAAGAATCAGATGCGTCAATCTGCTCAACGGATTTGCCGATTGTCCGAAATCATATGCCCCACTTCCCGGAAGGAGCTTTAGATTCACACTAAAAATCAAAATCAATATAAGTGACAACCAGAATTCCGGAATACAGCTTGTGATTGTTCCCACCTTACGCAAAATCCGGTCTGGAAGCTGATTTTCATAATACACACAGAAAATTCCAAGCAAAAGTGCCAGTCCAAATGTCAGGATAAAACCAATTCCGCCAAGCAATAATGTATTGACTAAACGTCCCTCGATCACCGTAAGAACATCTTGTTTATATTTATAAGAGATTCCAAAATCCCCATGAAAAGCATTTCCAAGCCATTTCACATACTGAACAGGGATAGGTTCGTTTAATCCAAGTCGTTCCATTGCATGCTCATGTTCTTCCACCGACATTCTCTCCGCACGTTCTCCATAATAAGAAACCAGCGGATCCCCGGGTGCCAACCGCGACATTACAAACACAAGAAGTGAGAGCACAAAAACAGATAGCAAGATCAGTCCGATTTTTCTAAGCCATTGTTTCTTCATCACTCTGCTCCTCTCCTGAAATCTCCGGAATCGGAATCGCCTCCAGAAGTTTCTTCGTATATAAATGCTGCGGATGTTCAAACACCTGCTCGGTTTCTCCTATCTCCACAAGTTTTCCATCCTTCATCACTCCGACACGGTCGCACAACAGACGCACCATTGAAAGATCATGCGCAATAAAAAGGATTGCACAGTCATGTTCTCTTTGTAAATGCCGAAACAGCTTCACCATCTGTGCCTGTGTAGTTACATCCAACGAAGCGATTGGTTCATCTGCGATCAAGAGCTTCGGCTTCATTGCAAATGCTCTTGCGATTGCAACTCTCTGTCTTTGTCCGCCTGACAACTCCGGTGGCCACACGTGAAGCTGTTCTTCCTGCAATTCCACTTCTTCCATCATTTCACATAAAAAATCATGTTGTTCTTTCTTGTCAGAAAATACTTTATGTATTTCCAATGGCTCTGCAAGGATCTTCTCTACCTTCATTTTCTGGTTTAAGGAAGATGTTGAATCCTGAAAGATCATCTGCCGCTCTTTTTGCAGTCTTCTCGCATTTTTCTTTTTTGCTTTTTTATCAAGAAGATTTATCCCATCATAAGAAAATGTTTCTGCTTCCGGATTTAGAATTCCCATCAGACATTTTCCAACCGTTGACTTTCCAGATCCTGACTCACCTACCAGTCCAAAAATCTCGTCTCTTCTTATCTCAAAGGACACATCTTTCACCGCTTGAAACACCCTTTTTCTATCTAAAGGATAGAAGTAGGACAAATGTGAGATTTCTACCAGTTTTTCATGCAATTCTGATTCACTTATTAATTTTGATTCATTTCTATGCATATAATAAGGATGATCATGAATCAATTTCTTTGTATAAGAATGTTTTGGAGCTGTGAAAAGCTGTTTTGCTTCTTCCAATTCCACGATATTTCCATCCTGCATTACAGCAACCCGGTCTGCAATCTGAGCAACAACTCCGAGATCATGTGTGATAAACAGAATACTTAAATTCAATTCTTTCTGTAATTTTTTCAACAGTTTCAGAATCTCCGCCTGGATTGTCACATCCAAAGCTGTTGTCGGTTCATCCGCAATTAAAAGCTTTGGATTTGAGGCAAGTGCTATTGCAAGCACACATCTCTGACGCATTCCACCTGAAAAATGATACGGATATAGATCATAACGCTGCTCTGCGTCTTTGATCCCAACGAGCTTCATCAGTTCGATTGCCCGCTCTTTTGCTGATTCCTTTTTATTCTGCTTTAAAGCTTTTTCATGCAGCAAAATAGCCTCTTCTATCTGACTTCCAACTGTCATCGTCGGGTTTAACGTACTCTGTGGATCCTGAAAGACCATCGCGATTCCATGTCCTCGGATCTGCTGCATCTCTTTTTCATTATATCCGATCAAGTTCTGATCTTTATATTGAATGGCTTCGCCTGTCACAGACGCACTCTTGGGCAGTAATTTCAAAATTGATCGGCACAGTACAGTCTTTCCACATCCTGACTCTCCAACAAGAGCAAGGACCTCCCCTTGTCTTAACGACAAGGAGACGTCCTTTACTACTTGTTTCTTTCCATCTGAAGTTTGAAATTCAACTGACAAATGCTTCACTGCCAGTATTTCTTTTATTTTCATTCGATTGTCCAATCCTCTACATTCCAGAAAATTCCAACACCATGATGGCCAAGAACTGTATCCTTTGTAATTCCCTGGATCTTCTTATTCGTCACATAATCTACATCGCAATAACAGAAGAATGTATATGCCGGATCTTCTGCAAGTGCAACCTGAAACTTTGCATATGCTTCTTTACGCTCATTCTCATCACTTGTCTGTCTTGCCTGTGTCAGATAAGTGTCTACCTGTTCATTGGAATATCCACTGTAATTACTTCCTTTATCTGTACCAAACACTTTATATGTATGGTCATCAGCATCAAACGGGCTTCCCCATCCGATCAAAAATGCTTCCTGATTTGCCCAGTCGATTTCTGACTGAACCTGTGCTTTTGCATCAACTCCAACTTCTTTCAGCTGCTGACATGCGATAGCCGCAAGATCTGCGCGCACCTGATCACCTTCCATCACATTGATTGTAAAAGAAAGCTTCTCTCCGTTTCTCTCATAGATTCCGTCATCTCCCAACGTCCATCCAGCCACTTCTAACACTTCTTTTGCTTTTGCCGGATCATAAGAGTATTTCTCTACATCTTCATTATTATATTTATTTCTCTGAAGCGGACCATAAGCTACAATTCCTTCTCCCAGAAGAACACTGTCTACCATCTTCTGACGATCGATTGCATAGCTGATTGCCGGAATTGCATCTTTGTTCCTCTGCCAGAACTCATTATTAAAGTTATAAAGGATACCTCTGTAATCTGCTGTCTTCATATCATATACTGTAAAAGTATCATCATCTGTGAAATTCTGTGCATCCTTCGGTGTCACCTTTGCCAGATTGATCTCACCGGATTTTAACTGGAGTGCCTTTGCATTATCATCCGGTACAATCTTAAACACGATTGTATCAATCTTCGGAGCTCCTTTATAATAATCCTCATTCTTTACAAGTGTAATACTCTGTCCTTCATCCCACTCCTGAATCTTATACGGACCCGTTCCGATTGGATTATGGAAATATTCATCTGTCTGCATATCCTTGCCTTCCAGTAAGTGTTTCGGAAGGATACCAATTGTCATATAGTCAAGAAATGCCACATTCTTATCCCGAAGTGTAAAAGAAATCGTCTTATCATCGACCACATTGATTGCTGTAACATCCTCGTAATTAGAAGCAATCTCTGATTCATTGTCCGGATCCATGATTGCTTTGATCGTAAACTCAACATCATCTGCTGTAAATTTCTCTCCATCATGCCAATTTACATCATCCCTAAGATGGAATGTATAAGTATTTGTCGCGTCATCCAGCTCCCATGATTCTGCCAGTCCCGGTACTACCTCATTATTCTCATCATGTGCTGTCAGACCGTCAAACAGAAGCAAATTAATCTCTCCATGCTCATCAATAGCCGGATTGATCCTTGTGTAATCATTACTTCCATAGATTAATGTAGATCCGCTTTGTGTAGTCTCTTTATTTGCATTATCTGATTTGCTTCCACAGCCTGTAAGTATACAACCTGCCAACATGCAGACTGCTAAGGTTACCGCGATCACCTGTGATAGTTTTCTTCGTTTCATCGTTTTCTCCTCATGCTGTCTATTTTCTTTCAATGCAATTTATTGTATAAAAAACAGAATAAACCCACAAGCCAGGTGGGGGGATATAAGATGTTTTTATTGCTCAAAAAAAGAGAGGACTTCGTCTAAAAAGTCCTCTCTGTCTCTCATGAATCCTTCCGTGTTACTATTTTCTGAAGTTCACCATTCTTGATTTCTGTTCCACTTCTTGATTCTTTTTATTATCTTTTTCTCTTTTTCAGTACAACAACAATTGCTGCCATTGAAAGAATAACACCTGCTGCCGCCGGAATGATCGGTGTAACATCACCTGTCTTAGTTGCTTTTCCGTTTGTTCCGCTCACTGTGTTTCCGCCATTCTGCTTACCTGCTGTTGTCGCCTGATGTTTTCCATCAGAACCTGATCCATTATTCTTGTCAGATCCTGTAGCACCGTTTCCATTTCCACTTCCCGGTTTTGATGGGTTCGACGGTTTTGATGCATTATCTTTCTCATCATTCAGAGCTTTCATTGCGTTCTGCAGATCAAGAACTGCTGCGTCAACGATTGGCTGTTCGTAAACAGAAAGTTCCTCGTTTGCCATAACTGCTTCTGCTTTAGCAAGAGCCGCATTGAACAGTGCAACATTTTCTGCGCTGTATCCGGTCAGATCCATTGCTTTTGCTTTTCCAATGATCTCTTCCAGTACGGACTTGTCTGCTTTGTAACGAAGTGCTGTCATTGCTGATGTAAGAACTTCTTTTGCCTTGTCTACGTCTTCCTGTGTTGCAGACTCATCTGCAAGTACTTTCTTCGCTGCATCAAGTGCTGCTTCGAATGTATTCCATCCTGCGCTGAGATAATTCTCTTTCTTATAATCAGCTGTGGAATCTACCAGTTTCTGAAGAGACGTCTTGTCCCCTTTCTTGATCAATGCATCTGCTGCACGAAGAAGCTGCTGATCTGCCTCTACAACATCTGCCTCCATTGCATCACCATCTTCAATCACTGCTTTCGCATTCTCAAGTGCTTCTACAAATGCATCTTTTTCTTCTCCATCAATATACTGATCAAGATCTAATGCACTGTATAATGTATAGTGATTCTGCAGATTCGTCTTATCTCCTGCTTTAAATCCAAGTTTCTGGATTTCTTCAATCAATGCATCTCTCGTGCCATCAATTGTGCTCTGACTGGACTGGATATTTGCACTGACTGATTTTGCATAAGCAAATACCTTGTTAAAGCTCTCCTGTACACTCTCGATTGCTTCATCTACTTCTCCATTGTCCACACATTTCTGTGCTACAGAGATTACCTGATCCAAAAGACTCTTATCTGTTGTTACTTTGTCGCTCAGGTTAAACAGTCTGAATGCATCAATACCGATATAACCGTAGTAAGCATATTTCCATGCTTCGTTAATCTTAAGTCTTACTTTGTTGGACTCAAATTCATCGAATGTAAATACCTTGGAAATATCTCCTAATGAAGCTCCCTCAACTGCCGGAACCCATGCATCTCCATTCCAGTATTCGATATCCATATCTGTAATGTCATAATAGTTCTCATAGAACCAGTCTAATGCAACTTCTGCTGTATTTACCTTAACCGGTTTTTCAAACTCAACTTCAAGCACTGTTGGGAAAGTTGACGGATACCATGCTGTACCATTCTTTCCATCCAATGCATTTGCAATTCCTTCACTATCTCCTGATGTTTCGTTATCTGTAGCAGCAATGTAGTTCTCTTCAATGCCTTCTGCGGAATTTAATCCTTCTTCGCTGAGATATTCTGCTTCAAATACTTCACTCATCTGACGTCTGCCAAGGAACAGAGCAGCTTTGATTTTCTGTTTTGATTTTGTGAGTGCAAATGGTTTTGTGTACTCATCAGAGAACCACATTGGATCATTTCCATCTGTTGTGTATCTGATCTGAAGATCATTAAATTCACTTGTAATCTCAACTAAATCGTTTTCTCCAAGTGTCAGCTGATTATCTGGTGTGATTTTCAGTGTCAGTCTGTTCCAAAGCTCCGGAAGAGCATCTTTCGCATGATCAACACTTTCTTTCATCAGCTCTAATTCACTTACTGTTGCTTCTGTATCTTTCAGAAGTTCTACGGCTGCAGATAACTGATTGTTTAAATCTGCTGCTGTCTTAATATAACTTGCCCAGTCTTCTTCCAGATCTCTTCCATCATATACTTCCTTTGCAGGATAATAGGAATCTTTTAATGTCATTGCAGCTTTTGCAACCTGAATTGCTTTGCTGAGAATCTGTGACTGATTCTCATATTCGTCAGATTTTTCTTCTGAGATTGCTTTTTCTGCTGTCTGGATGAGTTCATCCAAATGTGCTTTCTGTTCAGCAAGAAGTTCATCTGTCATCTGTGCTGAAATTTCTTTTGCTGCATCGATTACACCCTGAAGTTTATCTGGTGATGCATTAAAGTCAATTGTATAAGTTTCTCCTGCCACTGTTGGGAAAGAGATCTTATTGTCTGAAAGAACCTGTACTTCTACTTTTGTTCCATCAGATTTCTTTACTGTATAAGCTGCAATATTGTCATATTCACCTGTGAATGTATTACCATTGTTTGAAGTAATTGCAAAACGGTCTGCTTTTCCATTAGACCATTT
>ERZ825137.6023-NODE-6023-length-10855-cov-3.326574_pt1 | contig 10855 bp, 14 predicted proteins | sample MGYA00519873_ERZ825137 | MGnify/ENA primary metagenome ERZ825137 (study PRJEB31778, sample SAMEA3449190) | human gut metagenome | biome: human gut; feature: human-associated habitat; material: faeces | place: United Kingdom | collected 2010/2012 ... | reverse complement strand
TTCCGGAAAAAGAGTCATGATATCAAATCTCATTGCATTCTCCTCTTAAATCAGTCCATTCAACAAATGGATAGTCATTTTATTTTCTTCTGTATTGATATCAAGAATACAGTCTTTAATTGCAGGAATCAATACTTCTCCATGCAATTCCGTAGAAATGATATAAACATCATTCGCACCGGTTTCCAAAATATCGGTCAGTTCACCGAATTTCTTACCTTCCTCTGTATACACGGTCATGCCGATGATATCTGCCATAAAATACTCATCTTCTTCTAATTCTACCGCATCCTCACGGGATACCAGAAGAGGGCATTTTGTATATTTTTCAATGTCGTTGATATTGTCGATTCCCTTAAATTTCAGAATGACATATTGTTTGAAGTATTTTACATTCTGGATTTCCAGAGGAAGCAGTGCCCGTCCGGTATCAAGCATGACATTCTCTAATTCTTCAAATCTTGCGGGGTCATCTGTTGTAGGAAATACTTTTACTTCGCCACGGATTCCATGTGTGGTGGTAATGACACCGACCTGTAAATAATCTTCTTTCTGCATACAAATCTCCATCTTTTATAGTAGCAAATATATGATGATAGTAATAAACCGCAGATAATATTACTTACCTGCGGTTTACGTTGTCAGGCACACGATAAAAAGGTCCGATGGACCTTTTTCGTACCCATACTATTGCATAATTTCAACTACAACTTTTTTATCTTCTTTTGCTGCGGCTGCTTTTACAACGGAACGGATTGCTTTTGCAATTCGGCCTTGTTTTCCAATTACCTTGCCCATATCGTTATCTGAAACACTGACTTCGATAATTGTAGTCTTGCCTTCCTGTTTTTCTGTAATTACAACTTTATCCGGCTCATCAACGAGTGCTTTTGTAATTACTTCCACCAAATTTTTCATTAACTCGCACCTCCGTGGAGCAGATTATTTTTCGATTCCAGCTAATTTGAAAATTTTTCCAACTGTTTCTGTTGGCTGAGCTCCGTTGTTTAACCATTTCTTAGCAGCTTCTGCATCTACTTTAAATTCGCTAGGATCCTTAGTTGGGTCAAATGTTCCGATTTCTTCGATGAACTTTCCATCTCTTGGTGAACGAGCGTCTGCTACAACGATTCTATAGAAAGGTGCTTTCTTCTGTCCCATTCTTTTTAATCTGATTTTTACTGCCATTTTATTGTCCTCCTGAAATTTTTCTATAAATTATTTGTATTTATATATATCGCATCTGCGTATATACCTAAGTTGTTAGAAAGGCATACGGAATTTTCCTTTTTTGCCTTTTCCACCGAGCATTCCCGGCATTTGTTTCATCATTTTCCGCATCTGGTCGAACTGTTTTACGGTTCTGTTCACTTCCGCAATATCTACGCCTGCACCTTTTGCAATACGGTGTTTTCTTGACGGATTCAGTAAGTCTGGATTCTGACGCTCAGCAGGTGTCATGGAATAGATAATGGCTTCAATCTTTGCCATCTTCTGTTCGGCTGCATCGGTATCAATGTCAGGCATCTTATTGCCTTTTCCTCCCAGTCCGCCAAGACCCGGAAGCATTCCCATAATACTGCCAAGTCCACCCATCTTCTTCATCTGTTTCATGCTTTCCAGATAATCATCAAAGTCAAACTGTGCTTTCTTGATTTTCTCTGACATCTTGCGGGCATCTTCTTCGTCAATCTCGGCACTTGCCTTCTCAATGAGACTTAAAACATCACCCATTCCCAAAATACGGGATGCCATTCTGTCCGGATAAAACTGTTCCAGATCAGAGAGCCGTTCGCCCATACCTACATAGAGAATTGGACATCCGGTGACTGCTTTAATGGATAAAGCTGCACCGCCACGGGTATCACCGTCAAGCTTTGTGACAATAACACCGTCAATACCAATCTTCTGATTAAAGGTATCTGCAACATTTACTGCATCCTGACCGGTCATAGCGTCAACTACGAGGATAGTCTGATGTACTTCTACGGCTTCTTTGATTTCCTGAAGCTCAGCCATCATATCTTCATCTACATGAAGCCGACCTGCTGTATCGAGGATGATCAGGTTATGTCCGTTTTTTACTGCGTGTTCCAGTGCTGCTTTCGCAATATTGGCAGGCTTTTGATTCTCACCCATGGTAAAGACATCAACGCCCTGCTTTTCACCGTTAATCTGCAACTGTTTAATAGCAGCCGGACGGTAAACATCACATGCAACAAGAAGTGGTTTCTTACCTTTTAATTTGAACTTTCCGGCAAGCTTCGCGGTTGTGGTTGTCTTACCAGCTCCCTGAAGCCCAGCCATCATAATGACCGTTTTCGCACTGCCCGGCTGTAATTTAATCTCAGTTGTTTCAGAACCCATTAAGTTAATCAGTTCTTCATTTACAATCTTGATTACCATCTGCCCAGGATTCAGTCCGTTCATTACATCCTGTCCAATGGCACGTTCCTGCACATCTTTAATAAATTTCTTTACAACCTTAAAGTTTACATCCGCTTCAAGAAGTGCCATCTTGACTTCGCGAAGGGCTTCCTTCACGTCATCTTCTGTCAGCTTTCCTTTCCCACGTAAATTTTTAAAAACATTTTGAAGTTTTTCTGTTAAGCTGTCAAATGCCATATTATAACTCCTCTATGATTTCACCGGACAACTTTTTTACCTGCTGAATCAGAACTTTCTCATCCTGATTCTCGTAGTTCTCCAGTAAGGTGTCAATCTGATGAACCTTTTCCCGTACAGACATGAACTTTTCTACCAGATGAAGCTTTTCCTCATAACCTTCCAGTGTCTTATTGCAACGCTTAATAAGGTCATGCACGCCTTGGCGGCTGATACCGCTTACTTTCGCAATTTCGCTGAGAGAATAATCTTCTAAAACTACCTGAGAATATATCTCTTTCTGATGTTCTGTAAGAAGTTCTCCGTAAAAATCATATAGTAATGTCTGTTTTAAAATTTCATCCATTTTTATCACCTGAGTTATCATATAACAAAAATAATATTGTGTCAAGTAAAAAAACTTGACATTCAAAAATTTTTTCAAGGGCATATTTTCATGCTCCATTTATCTTATTTCAGGAATTTTTCGATATTAAGTCTTCCGTGACCTTGACTGCTTTCCGGCATATTCATATCATCACCGCTTTCCCATAACCGCATTTTTACTTCTACATTTTCCATCTGCGGATATTTTTCCAGAAGAAGTGCTGCTGCACCTGCAACAGCCGGGGTTGCCATAGAGGTGCCGCTTTTGTGGACGTAGGCTTTTCTGCTCTTGTATGGATAGCGGTAGTTGCAGGAATAAATGTTGTTTCCCGGTGCACAAATATCAGGTTTTTTGACACATTCTTTGGTAGGACCACAGCCAGAATAGAAATTACGGTTCGGGTAATTGCGGGCAGCTATTTCATCGCATGCCCCTACGGTAATTACCTTTTTACTGACACCAGGAAGTGTGATACTGCCATAGTCAGGACCCATGTTTCCGGCAGCGGTAATAACAACGATTCCTGCATCCCACATTTTCTCTACCCACCAGATGAGTTTTTCTTCGTCCTGATTGTCAGCATGGTCTTCGGTTCCCAGGGAAATGTTGACGATACGGATATTCCATTTCTGCTGCATGGTTAAAATAAATCGGATTCCGGTAATGACATCTTGAATCTTTCCGTTTCCGGCTGCATTTAACACCTTTACACTGACAATTTTGGAAAAGGGAGCAATTCCAGAATAACGTCCATTTGAGCAGAAGCCATTGCCGGAAATGATTCCACTTACATGGGTTCCGTGTCCGTTATCATCATATATATATTGTCTGGCATTTACGCAGTCTTTCCATCCAAGAATCCGTCCCTGCAAATCCGGATGTGCGGAAATTCCGGTATCCAGTACAGCGATGGTAATGCCTCTGCCACTTAAATGATGAATCAGAATGTCCGGGCAGCGATAGTGAATTTTTTGCTTGAGTTCTCTCATTTTAAAATCTCTTTTTTTATTACCATATGAAAGATGATTGAAATTTTCTATCATTTGAAAGCAACAATGGCAAGCCTTACGTCATATGATGGAAGTGTAAAGAAAACCTATTGGAGGCAACAAATATGAGTGAACTTAGTGCAACAAACTGTGGATGTGGATGTGATAACAATACATCCAACTTAGGAGGATGTGGAATTTCTTCCTGCGCATTGATTCTCATTCTCCTTTTCTGCTGTAGCGGATTTGGAAGTGGATGCGGGAATGACAGAAACGGATGTGGTAATAACGACAGTTGTCTTTGGATTATTCTCCTTCTCATCTTCTGCGGTGGATGCGGAACAAATACACTCGGCGGAAACGGATGCGGATGCTGTTAATATGAGTTGTTACAAAATGTGTAAATGTCATGTTTTGCGTACACATGTTAAAAAGGGATGCTTACCGGCATCCCTTTTTGTAAGGCTGTTTTGTGCTCTCTTTTTTCTGTTTCGTTTCTTCTTGCTTTCTTTGCTCCTTCTGCTCTCTTCTTTTGATACATTCTTCATCTATTTCATAGACAGCTTTGCCATCAATCACTATTTTTCCCATATCGGTTCCCTTTTCTGTTTTGCTATACTATATGCAGTTGCATAAAAAGACTTGTCAGTACATATATTTTTATGAATTTATCTTCTGGAGGAAATGGAAAATGACGCAGAAACTGACACCTCTTGATATGGCAGTGACAGATGAAAAACTGCAGACGTTAAAGCTGATGCTGCCCTATGTTCCTTTAGAAGTTCAGCCCTTTTTGGGCATTTATGTGAAATTTGCAGAATTCCAGAATACGGTTTCCTATTTTCAACAGTTTCCAGACAGGTATTTTGGAAAATGCAGCAATCAGAATGTCTCAGTAGAATCCATCGTGGAGGATTTAAAGGAATATTATCCGGAGAAAAACTTTGAAATGATGGAAACATTTATGCAGGCAATGAATATGATGGAAATGATGCAGAATATGAATACGGAAGATATGTTTCATAATATGAATATGAACAACATGTTTCAAGTATTTCAGCAGGAAAGGGCGGAAGAAAATGAAAGAATGGATGAATCATCCTGCAATGAAGAATCTTGACCCAGTGAAACTGGAGCTGATTCGGAATGCCGCAAAACAGACGGAAGGAAAAACCGGAAAGGCACTGGCACCTGTCATGCTGTCTTTAATCGTCAGTGCCAACAAACGTGGAATCCGGTTTACCCCGGAAGAAACGGATTTGATTCTGGCTATTATGAAAGAAGGTAAATCGGACAGTGAGAAAAAACAGATTGACCATATGGTGGATTCGGTCAGAAAGACAAAAGAAGGAAGCTCTTAAGGCTTCCTTCTTTATATGCTGTATTTCTTACATTCTGCAAATAAAAACACGAAGAGAATAGTTGTCTAACTCTATTATGATTCTAAATATTTCATCATCTTGTTAAACTTCTGTTCCATGGTCTCATATCCGTGTTCATAGAATGCTTCCAACTTCTCTGTGTCCTTCTCAATTCGGTGAACCGGTCTGTGAGTAGGACGGATAACGAAGATTTCCCCCTTCTCCTCCAACCAGTCAATATAATTCATGGTAACATTGTATCGCTTGTTGCGGAGAATACAGGTTTTTACAAGTTCAGGATATTTGCTGTACATTTTCCGATATAACTCAATATGAGCTTTTGAAATCTTCTCTTTGCGATATCCTTTCTTGCGTGTCAAAATAATTACGATTTTCTTGGCACCGCGCTCTTTTACATGTTTTACCGGAACAGAATCAGCCAGTCCGCCATCCAGATATGGAATTCCGTCTACATTTACAATTGGGCATACCAGCGGCATACTGCTACTTGCACGGCACATCATCATCAGACGCTGCGGGTCAGAATCTTCGGTTAAATATTCTGCTTTTCCGGTATTACAGTTGGTTGTTACGATTTCGCAGTGTACACCAGAATGAAAATAGGTATCAAAATCAAGTGGAATCAGACTGTTCGGCATTTTATCAAAAATCATATCCATGTCCAGAATACTGCGCTCTTTGATAAATCCTTTCAATCCGTAATAATAATTATATTCTTTACCACGGTGAATCATACACTTCTTTGTACGTTCCGGCTGCTTTGCCACATACCCCACAGCATTGCAGGAGCCGGCGGAGACACCTGTTACATCTGAAAAGTAAATATCCCGCTTCATCAGATAGTCCAGTACACCGGAGGTAAATACTCCTCTTGTGGCACCGCCTTCTAAAATCAGACTTCCATTTATCATCCTTACACCCCTTCTTCTACTTTAAGATACCATAAGTATAACACAACATGGTTTTCTTGTCTTGCGAAAAAAGCATTCTCATGGTACGATATTAAGCGGTAAAAATAAACGATAGGATTATGTAAAATATGAAGGAGAAAATTCAATGATTAGTACAAGTAATGTTACCCTCCGTGTTGGGAAGAAAGCATTGTTTGAAGATGTAAATATTAAATTCACTGAAGGAAACTGCTACGGACTTATCGGGGCAAACGGTGCCGGAAAGTCCACCTTTTTGAAAATTTTGTCTGGACAATTGGAACCAACTTCCGGTGAAGTAATTATTTCGCCAGGAGAGCGCTTGTCTTTCCTGCAGCAGGACCATTTCAAATATGATGAATTTCCAGTGCTTGACACTGTTATCATGGGAAATGCCCGTCTATATGAGATTATGAAGGAAAAAGAAGCCATTTATGCAAAAGAAGATTTTACCGATGAGGATGGAATCAGAGCCAGTGAACTGGAAGGAGAATTTGCTACCATGAATGGATGGGAGGCAGAATCTGATGCCGCTTCTCTTCTGAACGGTCTTGGCATTGAGACCGAACTACACTATACGCTGATGCATGATTTGACCGGTGCGCAAAAAGTCAAGGTATTATTGGCGCAGGCACTCTTTGGTGCACCTGATATCCTTCTTCTGGATGAGCCTACCAACCATTTGGATTTAGACGCAATCGCATGGCTGGAGGAATTTTTGATTAACTTTAACAATACGGTTATCGTTGTATCACATGACCGTTATTTCTTAAATAAGGTATGTACACAAATTGCAGATATCGACTATGGCAAGATTCAGCTCTATGCCGGAAACTACGACTTCTGGTTTGAGTCCAGCCAGCTCCTCATCAAACAGATGAAGGAAGCTAACAAAAAGAAAGAAGAAAAGATCAAAGAACTTCAGGAATTTATTTCCCGATTCAGTGCCAACGCTTCCAAGTCCAAACAGGCAACTTCCCGTAAGCGTGCCCTGGAAAAGATCCAGCTTGACGATATGCGTCCGTCCAGCCGTAAATACCCATACATCGACTTCCGTCCAAACCGCGAAATCGGTAATGAAGTCCTTATGGTGGAGAACCTTTCCAAGACCATCGACGGTGTAAAAGTTCTGGATAACATTTCTTTCACACTCGGTCATGATGACAAAGTAGCTTTTGTTGGTGCCAACGAACAGGCAATCACTACTCTGTTTAAGATCCTGGTCGGTGAAATGGAACCGGATGAAGGAAATTATAAATGGGGTGTTACCACTTCCCAGGCATATTTCCCTAAGGACAACACTGCAGAGTTCGATAATGACCTTACTATTACAGACTGGCTGACACAGTATTCCGAGATCAAGGATGCTACTTATGTTCGTGGATTCCTCGGACGTATGCTCTTCCCCGGTGAAGACGGCATCAAACGTGTACGCGTTCTTTCCGGTGGTGAGAAAGTCCGCTGTCTTCTTTCCAAGATGATGATCTCCGGTGCAAACATTCTCATCCTTGATGAGCCAACCAACCACCTCGACATGGAGAGCATCACAGCACTGAACAACGGTCTGATCAAATTCCCGGGTGTTATCCTTTTCACCTCACATGACCATCAGTTCGTACAGACAACAGCCAACCGTATCATGGAAATCCTTCCAAACGGAACCATGATCGACAAGATCACTACTTACGATGAATATCTGGCAAGTGATGAGATGGCTAAGAAACGTCACGTATTCGAGATCAACGAAGAGGACGCTTCCGATAACTAAAGAATAAAATACAGGGTACGGCTTAGCCGTACCCTGTTATTTTATTCTGTCTTCATGATAATATCCGCCAGCTTTCCGCCTGTCACCTTAAGCAGATCAGCAAGGGGAACCTTCAGTGTCAGTCCGATACGGCCGCCACTCACATAAATCTCTTCAAATTCTCCTGCAGATGCATCAAACACAACAGGATAAGGTTTCTTCATTCCCAGCGGACTGCAGCCGCCTCTCACATATCCGGTAATCTTTGTGATATCCTTCACATGGATCATGTCCACTGTCTTCTCACCGACAGCCTTTGCAGCCGCCTTACGGTCAACTTCCTTTTCAATCGGAACTACAAAAACGAAATAACCGCCGCTCTTTCCTTCCATTACCAGAGTCTTAAAAGACTGGTCATAGGATGCACCGATCTTATCCGCACTGTGGATCCCGTCAATAAATTCATCACATTCATAGGAGAACGCCTCATATTTAACTTTCTGTCTGTCCAGCATTCTCATTGCATTTGTCTTAGCTTCTTTTGCCATCTTTTCTCGCCTGTCCTTTCTGTCCTCTGGCATATATTGATTCCCCCATGTCTCTGTCCTGAGACTGCTCAAAACTTTGGTCTTGTCTCAGTTCCTGATTTCGCCTGTAAATCTGCTCAGGGCTTTCTTCATCAACCGTTTCTTCATCCTCTTCATCAGAAACCGGTTTGTTGATAGCAAACTGGATCAGCATACCCAGAATTGCAAACCCTACACTCATTCCCAGACCATAGGGAATATCTGCCAGATTTCCAAGCTGTGCAAGGGAAACCCCTGCCATAATACCACCGATCAGACTTGTAGCCACGATCAACACTTCCCTGCAGTATTTCACTGCCATGGAACCAAGAGCCACGCCGATCAGAATACATGCAAAAAATACTGCGGAGCTGGTAGGATGCAGGAAATAAATACTGGCCGCCCAGCCGATACCTGCTGCCAGGATAAACACACCTGCTTTATAGATCAGAAATGCGATCACTGCGAACACAACTCCTGCCGCCAGTGCTGCGATCAGCATTGTTGATTTCTCCTGTATTCCCATTGTATGTACAACCACCAGCGCAAGGCCGCCGCCTACCAGAAAACCTCCCAGCATCATCCAGAAACGCAGAAGCCTGTATCCCAGAATACAGTTCAGCACTCCAAACACAAGGATCACTGCAAATATTACCATCATAAAACGGTTCACCAGATCTGAATCCATAAAACTCCCGGCAATACTCAACGCATTTCCAAATATATCTGTCATATTAACCATAATTTTCAGTCACTCCTTTTAGTTATATATTTATAGCGTTCCTTATCATCAACTGACACATTTCTCTTAGAACCGCCGCACATCCTCGCGGGGCGTTTATTTCAGTCGGAGATCAGACTGCCACTGAGATAAGTTTATAATCAACTCACTGATAGAAGCGGGAGTCTTCTCAACTGAACTAAACCCGTCAGAACATGAAGTATAAGGTCTTCATATTGTCGATCACGCCGTAATGATAGGAAATCTGTGACAGCCCATGGACTTCCATATAATATTTTGCGATATCCTGGATGTGATTACTGTCGATCAGATCCATATATGCCTCATCATAAGCCCCCTGGCTGCCAAACTTAAAGCGTACCACCGCAGCATCACTGTCAATGCGCAGTCTGCACAGGTCATATACACTGCTCCAGTCATAGGTATCAAAACAGGCGCCGTTTCTCACATAGAAATTCATGTCAGTCGCTGTACACGCAGGAACAGGAAACTCATCAGAGGCCGTATAATTCTCCTCGTACTCCTGTGGGAACGGACACAGATAATCATAGATCGTTGTCTTATGCTCTGCCAGCAGCGTGGCATCACCCTCCAGAAAGTCCGGCTGGTCCCCATTGGTGGCATCCACATAATAATACTGTCCATTCAGCTCTACAATATTCCAGGCATGTCCCTGGGTACTGTTTGCAGCATCACCCTCCACATAAATACAGGGGATATCCAGACGCTCCAGCAGATACTGCACTGCTCCCGCATAGCCCGCACATACCGCCTGTTTCTTCCAGAAAGCTCCTGCTATACTCTGGTCATCATCAGAGATCACATATTCTGTATTGTCTATGACATAAGTATAAACAGTCATTACCTTCGTGTAATCATCAGCACCATCCGGAATCTGCGATAACACCTCCTGATACGCATTCTCCATAGCCTGCGTGATCTCCTGTCTCTGCTCCTCTGTATAAGTATATCCCGGAGAAAACTGACAGTAATCTCTGCCCGAATAAGTCGTCTTATAAACTTTCTCCCGGTTATGTACCCAGAACAGCTCCGGATGATCCTTCAGCACTGCATGATACACTCTGTCTATCTCATTATCTCCTGAGAGAGACAGATAAAATTTATCCTCAAAGCTTCTGATCCCCTCCAGGATCTCGCGGTAGCCTCTCTGTTCATCCTCATTAAGAAGGCCGAAATAATACTCCTGATGTCCTTCATCCGTCTGCGCTACCTCCTGCTTTTTAAGAGTCCTTACTTCCTCCGGTTCCTGCAAAGCTCTTCCGCCGATGATCAGTCCACCGGCCAGAAGCACCACCACAGGCACCATAAGAATCAGACGCAGCCCGGAAAATCTCTTTTTGCTCATTCAATAATCCTTCTTGGTTATTATTCTATAAGTCTGATATTACATTATTATTAAATAAAAGTGATCCATTTTTTTCGGTTATGAATGAATTCACCACAGATTACACAGATTGACACAGATTCTATTTTACTGATTATTAGAT
>ERZ825137.6021-NODE-6021-length-10858-cov-4.306396_pt1 | contig 10858 bp, 8 predicted proteins | sample MGYA00519873_ERZ825137 | MGnify/ENA primary metagenome ERZ825137 (study PRJEB31778, sample SAMEA3449190) | human gut metagenome | biome: human gut; feature: human-associated habitat; material: faeces | place: United Kingdom | collected 2010/2012 ... | reverse complement strand
CCAGCATGATGAAGGCCGCAATGTCCATGTGGTCGTTCACCTTGCAGATGGTCAGTTCACGGGTCAGGCCCGCAACATTCAGGGTATAGGTCTTTGCCATAACAATTCCCTTTCTTTTTTCGATCCGTTATTTTTATGCGCGGCTCAGACAGGCAGCTTCTCGCCGCCCAGCACATGGAAATGCAGGTGCTTCACGGTCTGGCCGGCATCCTCGCCGACATTGGAGATCACGCGGTAGCCATTGTCCAGGCCGACTTCCTTGGCCAGCTTGGCGATCACGGCAAAGATATGGCCCAGCAGGGCACCGTCCTCCTCCGTCAGGGCAGCGGCACTCTGGATGTGCTTTTTGGGCACAACAAGAAAGTGCACCTTGGCCTGAGGGTTGATATCGTAAAACGCCACGACCTGATCGTCCTCATACAGCTTGTTAGAGGGGATCTTGCCCTCGGCGATCATGCAAAACAGACAATCTTCCATGGGAATTGCTCCTTTCGATATTTATAAACAGCCTCGCCCTCTCCGTCACGGCTTACGCCGTGCCACCTCTCCCAAAGTGAGAGGCCTTGGCAGTACGGTAAACCTTCTGGTTTTGCCAAGGGCTCCCCCTTTGGGGGAGCTGGCGAACGAACATGAGCCTGAGAGGGTGAGCCCGCTTTCACTCAGCCCAGCTGCTTCTCAACGATGCTCTTGACAGCGGCCAGAGCCTCGTCGATCTTGGTCTCGTCCTTCAGGCCGGCCATTGCAAAGTCGGGCTTGCCGCCGCCCTTGCCGCCTGCGATAGCGCTGATCTCCTTGACCAGCACGCCAGCCTTGAGGCCCTTTTCCTGTGCCAGCTTATTCACGGTAACGGCCATGGTGATCTTATCCTCAGCCTTGCCCACCAGAACAGCCACCACGGGGTTGACAGCCTTCTCGCGGATGCTGTCGCACATGCCGCGCAGGGTTTCGCCGGTGGTGCCGGTGAAGTAGGCAGAGGCGATCTTCACGCCGTCTGCTTCCTCGGCGTTGTCAAACAGGCTGTCCACCTTGGAGGCGGCGATCTTAGCCTTCAGCTCCTCCAGCTCGCGGCTCATGGCCTTGTTCTCAGCCATCACAGCCTCAGCACGAACAGGCAGAGAGGTGACGTTGTTGGCCTTCAGGGTGTTTGCCACATCATGCAGCATAGCCTCCTGCAGGTTTGCACGAATCAGCAGGTTGCGGCCGGTAACAGCCTCGATGCGGCGGATGCCTGCAGCCACAGAGCTCTCGCTGACGATCTTGAAGCCGCCGATCTGGGCGGTGTTCTTGACGTGGGTGCCGCCGCAGAACTCGGTGGACCAGCCCTCGATGTTCACAACGCGGACGACCTTGCCGTACTTCTCGCCGAAGAGGGCCATTGCGCCCAGCTTCTTGGCCTCCTCGATGGGCATCTCCTTGACGGTGACGTTCATCGACTCGTAGATCTTATCGTTGACGATCTTCTGCACCCGGGCCAGCTCCTCAGGCGTGACGGCGCTGAAGTGGGTGAAGTCGAAGTGGGTGATCTCCGCATCCTGATAGGAGCCTGCCTGATGGACATGGTCGCCCAGGACCTCACGCAGGGCAGCCTGCAGCAGATGGGTCGCGGTGTGGTTGCGGCAGACGGACATCCGGTATTCCTTGTCCACCTGAGCGTTCAGGTGGTCGCCCACCTTGACGATGCCGCTCTCCAGCACGCAGGTGTGGACGTAGTAGCCCTTGGGGGTCTTTTTCACGTCCAGCACACGCAGGCTGCACTCGGGGCCGGTCAGCAGGCCGTTGTCGGCCACCTGGCCGCCCATCTCCGCGTAGAACGGGGTCTTATCCAGCACCACCAGCACGCCGTCCTTTGCCTCCTCGTCGGTGGCAATGGCATCGGTCAGGGTCTCCTCGTCGCTCAGGGCAACCACAACGCCGGTGTCGTTCAGGGTCTCATAGCCGGTAAAGACAGTGGGCTCAACGGTCAGGCCGCCGAACAGGTCCTCGCTCCAGCCGGAGATGTTCTTCTTCAGGCGCTCGGCACGGGCGCGCTCCTTCTGCTTCTTCATCTCAGCATGGAAGCCGTCCTCGTCGATCTCAATGCCCTGCTCGGCAGCGATCTCCTTGGTCAGGTCGAGGGGGAAGCCGAAGGTATCGTTCAGCTTGAACACGTCCAGACCCTTGAGCAGGTGCTGGTGTGCCTTTTCCAGGCCGTCGATCATGTTGTTCAGGATGTTCATACCGGCATCGATGGTGCGGGCAAAGTTTGCCTCCTCGGTGCCGATGACCTTCTTGATATAGGCATCGTGCTCACGCAGCTCGGGGTAAGCGCTCTCGCTGGACTGGATGACCGTCTCCACCAGCTCCACCAGGAAGGGGCGGGAGATGCCCAGCATCCGGCCATGGCGGGCAGCGCGGCGGAGCAGGCGGCGCAGAACGTAGCCGCGCCCTTCGTTTGAAGGCAGCACGCCGTCGGCAATCAGGAAAGCGGCCGAACGCAGGTGGTCGGCAATTACGTTGTGGGAAGCTTTGAGCGGACCTTCGGGATCGGAGTTGGCAATGTCGGCAATCGACTTGATCAGATTGCGGAAAAGGTCGATGTCAAAGTTGGAATGCACGCCCTGCAGAATGGCGGCAATGCGTTCCAGCCCCATGCCGGTATCGATGGAGGGCTTTTTCAGGTTGATGCGGCTGCCGTCGGGCAGGTCTTCAAACTGGTCGAAAACCAGGTTCCAGATTTCGATGAAGCGGTCGCCGTCTTCTTCCGGGGTGCCGGGCAGGCCGCCCCAGACTTCCGGCCCGTGGTCGTAAAAGATTTCCGAACAGGGGCCGCAGGGGCCGGTGTCACCCATCTGCCAGAAGTTGTCTTTGGTGGCAATGCCGATGATGCGGTCATCGGGCAGTCCGGAAACTTTTTTCCAGATGTTGCGCGAAACTTCGTCGGTATGGAAAACGGTAACGGCCAGACGATCTTTAGGCAGGCCGAACTCTTTGGTAACCAGTTCCCAGGCATAGTTGATGGCTTCTTCCTTGAAGTAGTCGCCAAAAGAGAAGTTTCCGAGCATTTCGAAAAACGTATGGTGGCGGACGTCGTAGCCGACGCTGTCCAAGTCATTGTGTTTGCCGCCGGCGCGGACGGATTTTTGGGAAGTGGTCGCCCGTTTGTAAGGAGCGGTTTCGGCGCCGGTAAAAATGTTTTTGAACTGAACCATGCCCGAGTTGGTAAACATCAGGGTCGGGTCATTGTCGGGAACCAGGGAAGAAGAGGGGATTATTTTGTGTCCGTTCTTCTCAAAATAATTTAAAAAGGTTTTTCTTATTTGATTAACAGTGATGGTCATTTTTACTTCCCAATAAATTTAGCTTGTTTTAACCGTGCTAAATTAATGCAAAGTTCCTGATTTGTCCAGATAAAATTGCGAAAAAACCGCTTAAATTTCCACGCTTGCGCCGTTGAGCCAGACAAAGGAAATATTGAGCCACAGTGCAAAAAGCAGCCAGATGAAATAGGGGTAGTTCAACGCGGCGGCAAATTTGTCGATTTGAGCAAAGCTCCCGATCATGCGCCGGACTGTCCAGGCCAGGAAAAGCAGCACGGCGATGCCGGCTCCCGTGTAGCCGAGATAAAAGAAGCAGAAACACCAGACCATCTGAAAGAGCAGCTGGCTGAAAAACAGCCGTCCGGCTTCAAGCGTTTTGGCGGTGCGTGGTTTGCCGAGAACAAGATAATAGGAGAAAGCCATAAGCAGATACAGAATGCCCCAGATAATGCGGAACCATTCCGAGGGAGGTGTCAGCGGCGCCTTTTCGGCCATGCCATACCAGCCGGTTATGCCGGAAAGCGTGAAATAACTGCTCGCTGCCGCGGTAACGGCGACGGCACCGAATGAAATAAGTAAACGGCTTATCATGTTCATTTTTTTCTCCCTGACGGTTTTCTTTTAATGTAATTGCGGAAAAACAAATTTAAAGGCGCCCTTGTTGTGACAAAAAAATAATTTTAGTCTAATTTTGCGCTTGAATTTTGTCGAAAAATGTGCTTTTATAAGGTATCGTTAAATTTTCGGGGAACATCCATGGAAAAGCAGAAGATTTCGGCAGAGAGGGAAGACGGCACTTATATTACGCTGGTCGGCGGCAACAATGCCAGGCGCATCGGCGGCAACAGCTATGTTATTGAGGTGCTCAACGAAGGCAAGACCAGCAGGGTAATGGTTGATCTCGGTGCGGTAATAACCGGTTTTGAAACGGGTTATGAATCGGCTTTTCCCGATGTGAGCCGTTTTTTTGACCGTATTGATCCCGAAACGGAGAATTTTGTCGAAGCCGCGCAGCCGGTTGACGCGCTGGCCGTTACGCATTTGCATGAAGACCATGTCGGTGCCTTGACGCATTTGGCCAAAATGGGCTACATGCTGCCGCCGGTTTACACCTCAAAGCTTACCCGCAATGCTGTTCGGATTATGTTTAACAAAGCCGGGCTGCCGGAGCCGGACATCAGAGAGGTTAAGCCCGGCGAAAACGTCAAAATCGGCGAAGATCTGGTTATGGAAGGATTTATGGAGGCGCACAGCGCGGTCGACGCGATGGGGTTTCATTTCCTGTCGTTTAGGGGAGACAAGGCTGACGCCGGAATCATTACGCACGGCGACTTTTTTGACAATGAAAACATGCCCTACGGCCCGGTCGATATGTGGAAAAGTCTGGAAAGTCTGGCTTCGCGCAAACCGATAACGCATATTCTGCTTGACTCGACCATGGCGCCCTACGTCAGCCGGGCGCAGGAAAAAGCCTGTGAAAAACCGCGCCTCGGTTATGAGCAAAATGTTAAGAACGTGCTTGACGTTATACGGGAAAACCCCGGCAAAATCGTGGTTTCGCCGGTTATCGGCCGCAGTTTTAACCAGTCGTATATTGATTTTGCGGCAGCGAAGGAACTTGGGACGAAGGTCTTTTTGGACGGCGACTGGCTGGTGTCGATGAACCGGGCAATGCTGCTTTCCGGCCACAAGGATTTTGAAGAGCTTATTTACAAGGGCGGTATGGCGGAATATTTGCAGGACAGGAAAGTTCCGGTCAAATATGTCGTTTGTACGGGTGCTTTTGCCCAGGGATTGCAGGAATATGAGACGCTGATGTCGCCGGGCGCGAAAATCCCGCTGGCTTCGGCAACCAAAATGGCATTGGGCATTCATCCCGATTTGAAAGTCGGCAGCAATGTTCTGGTTTTGGCCAGACAGCGGATTATTGACGACATTAACGGCAAAACGGGGCCGAAAATGCTGCAGCTGCTGGCTCAGCAGGGGGCTACGGTGGTTATGAGCCCGGGCGATAAGAAAATTGCCGATTTTAAAGTGGTGCCGATGCAGGATTCCGGGCATATCAAAAACGGCGAAATGCGCGAATACTATCACAAAATTACCAAACTGGCACCAGAGGCCGCGTTTATTTCCATTCACGGCAGCGAAGCCCAGCTGAACAATACCAGGCGCGTTATCCGTGAAGAAGGCGGCGTTTGCCATGTTTTTGCCAACAGCGACGTCATCAGAGTCGGCGGCGGTCTGACCGAGGCAAGGGAAGACGAGCGCGTACCGCAGGAATGGATTGGCGCGGCGAGGGTTTATCATAATCCCCTGAAGCCTGACGACAATATTCCGAATGCGGGCATTCTTGAGTATTACCGCATTGACGATAATTTTGTGAGACTTGCGGAAGAGCCGATTTTCCGCGATGCGATGTTTGCGGTCCGGGCAAGCCGTCCGGGCGACAAAAACTATTACGCCAATCATCCCGAAATCAGGGTCGGCGGCGTTTCGTCCGGCGTGATGGTTAATCCGTACACCGGCAAACCGGTCAGAACCAAAAGCGGCAAACCGCGTAAGGAAAATCCGCTTAAGAACAAACAAAGGAACAAAGGAAACGGTCGCGGTTTCGGCGGCGAAGGCCGGTAGTGATTTACGATGAAAATCCCGTCTGAACTGTGTTTGTTCAGACGGGATTATTTTATGCGAAGGCAGGTTAATAGCTGTAATTTCTTTTTCGCAGTTCTGTCAGTCCGATGCAGAACAAAGCTATAAAAGCACAAATTCCGGCGGTTATGAAACTGATTGCCGAAATGTCAAGCCGGTCATTGAAACCTGCAATCCAGAAAACTACAATTCCCAGTTCGCTCAGGGTTAAAAAACTCCACTGAATTTTTTCAAGTCTCTTCATAATATCTCGGGTTTGTTTATTGAGGAGATGTCCTTGGCATGTCCCGCATCCTCATTGTTAATAATATCTGTTTGCCTTAAAAGTATCATATTTTCGGGAACAGTGCAATTTTTTTTGTCAAAAAAATGAAATCAGAACAAATATAATTTGTCCGGACAGTTATGATTTGTTAAAACATTCTTTGTAAAATAAACCGAGATTTTGCAGAAAGGAGAAAAATTTGGAGTTCGGCGACAGGTTAATCCGAGGAGAAATTGTAAAATCATATAAAAAGCTTATTCTGGACGTTAAGTTCAGAGAGGGCGGCGTCGTGCCCGTGTTTTGTCCGGAACTGGACTATATGCAGAATCTCTATGTGCCGGGAACCGAAATTTGGGTCGTCAAAAACCGCGACCAGCGCCGTCGTCTTCGTTACGAATGCCAGATTGTCAACAGCGGCGGCGGTTTGATTATGGTCAATCCCAATCATGTGGACGCGCTGTTTACGGAAGCTTTTGAAAAAGGTATGATTGAGGAACTGAGAAAATATACCGGCATTGACCGTGTGGACGGGAATTTTGCCACGCGTAACATTAATTACGAGCTGAGCAACGATGCCGGCGAGAAATGTTATGTTTATCTGGTAAGCATTTATAACAAAAAAGGGCCGAACGTCGTATTTCCGACCATGCTGAATTTTTATGAGATGGAGCTTTTTGACGAAATGCGTCACTTGCGCGAAAAAGGCGCCGAAACGGCGGTCTTGCTGCTGGCGACGCGAATGGACTGCCTGGCGGCGAAATTTTCGTGGGAGGTTAATCCGATTGCGGCGGCGAAAATTTATGATGAGGCAAAAAACGGATTGAAATTCTTCTGTTATGGTTGCAATATTGACAATAAAAGTATATCAATTACTAAAAAGATGAAGATTTTGTACTAGGAGTTTGGGCAAAGTGGCTGAAAAAAGGAAAAACGGCATCAGAATATACGAGCCGGCAGAATTTGAGGGAATGAGGAAAGCGGGGCAGGTCGCCGCCGAATGTCTGGATTATATTACGCCGTATGTGAAGGTCGGCGTTTCGACCGGGGAACTTGACGACCTCTGCCGCGAATTTATGATTGCCAAAGGCGCAATTCCGGCGTGTTTGGGGTATCATGGCTATCCGAAGTCGGTCTGTATTTCAATCAACCATGTCATCTGCCACGGTATTCCGTCGTATGAACGCAAACTGGCGGCCGGCGATATTTTGAATATTGACGTGACGGCAATCGTCGACGGGTGGTACGGCGATACCAGCCGCATGTATTATGCCGGCAAGCCAAAGCTGAAAGCGGCCCGTCTGTGCGAAGTGACTTACGAGTGCATGATGCGCGGCATTGACGTTGTCCGGCCGGGTGCACGCTTCGGCGATATCGGCGCGGTTATTGAGGAATATGCTCACAAATACGGCTATTCGGTCGTGGATATGTTCTGCGGCCATGGCGTCGGCAAAATCTTTCATGATGCGCCGAATGTAATGCACTGCGGGCGCAAAGGCACCGGACCGGTTATGGAAGAGGGAATGATTTTTACGATTGAGCCAATGATTAATATCGGCAAGAAAGACGGCATTATATTGCAGGACGGCTGGACGTCGGTAACTCGGGACAAATCTTTGTCCGCGCAGTTTGAGCATTCGCTGGCGGTAACCAAAGACGGTTATGAGGTCTTTACCTATTCGCCGAAGGGGCTGGACAGACCGCCTTATAAATTGGACTAACTTTTGTTTGGACGGCTTATGGCAGAGAATGTGACTAATGATGAACCGGATTATCTGGGGCATCGCGAAAGGCTGCGGCGGAGATTTCTGCTCGGCGGCGGCCGTGATATGCCGGACTATGAACTGCTTGAGCTGCTGCTGACTATTGCCATTCCCCGGCGGGACGTCAAACCGCTGGCAAAGGAACTGATTAGGAAGTTCGGCAGTTTTGCCGAGGTTGTCAATGCTCCTTTGGAAGAATTGATGCTTGTTAAAGGCGTTAAGGAAAATACGGCGGCGGTTTTGAGAATTGTCCGCGAATGTTCCGTCAGAAGTTCGTGGCAGAGCCTGAAAGGCATGGATGCGCCGGTCATCAGCGATTTTGACGCGATGGTGGACTACTGCCGTTCGGCGATGGCCTATCAAATGGTGGAGGAGTTTCGGATTATCTTTCTGAATTCAAAACTTTATGTGATAGGCGAAGAGATACAGCAGCGCGGAACCGTTGATCAGGTTGCCATTCATCCCAGAGAAGTTATCAAATCGGCAATGATGCACGGTGCCAGTGCTATGATTTTGGTTCATAACCATCCGTCCGGTATCGTTACACCGTCAAAGGCGGATATGGAAATAACCAAAAGAATCAAGGAAGCGGCCGAAGCCGTGTCAATCAGACTGTTTGACCATCTGATTATCAGCAAATCGAGCGTATACAGTTTTCATAATCAGGGTTTTGTATAAAAGGCTTGCAAAATAAAAAAAATTGGGTAGTTTAATGTAGCTGACCGAAAGTTTGGCAAACGAGGTGGGCGAGCAAAGCCTTTGAATTATTATGACAGAGTTTGAAAAGATATAACGGGACATAGCTCAGCCTGGTAGAGCGCTTGCTTTGGGAGCAAGATGCCGACGGTTCGAATCCGCCTGTCCCGACCATAAGAAAGCCCCTTAACCGAGGGGCTTTCTAAGTAAGTAGAATTAGGATTCGAACCGTCGAGAAGACAGTTTGACTACCAGCAATAGGCGAGACGGGCGTATCGCCGGTTTTGCCGAAAGGCAAAAATTGCGCCTGTGCAACTTGAAGCGAAGCGTAAAGTAATCCGCCTGTCCCGACCATTTGATTGATTTTTGACTTGACTTGGCATTTAGATAAGTTTATATTCCGTTCCAGAATGAAAATCATCCATGCGCCCTTAGCTCAGCTGGATAGAGCAACAGCCTTCTAAGCTGTGGGTCAGACGTTCGAATCGTCTAGGGCGCGCCATAAAAAAAACTCCCCACCGGGGAGTTTTTTTATGGCGCGGTGCAGAATTGTCAGCAAAACGGCGAAACGAGAGTGAGCCGATGAGCGTTACAATTCAAACGACTACCGCGCAGTTAAGCTGTGCAACAGCTTTTTACGCAGCGGTACGCCATTCCCCGGCGGGGAGTTTTTTTATGGCGCGGTGCAGAATTGTCAGCGAAACGGCGAAACGAGAGTAAGTTGTTGTTTTAACGGGGTTTGCAACCGCAATAATTTTGCGAATAGAGCTGCAGTTCTTTAATCAGGTTCTCCCGGAGTTCCTGCATGCCGTGTTTGCGGCCTTCAATATGAAAATAGGAAACGCCTGTTTCTTCCGAGGCTTTGTCGGCGGCGGCATTGACCTGATTCAGGTTTTTGTAGCGGGAAACGCCCAGGACGGAGGCAACGGCATCAAAACCGTTGGCTTTGGCGTATTCCATAACTCTTTTCAGCCGCAGGTAAAAGCAGACGGAACAACGGGCACCGCGTTCCGGTTCGTTTTCCAATCCTCGGACGGCTTCGCACCAGCGGGAATTGTCATATTCCAGTTCAATAAAGGGGATGTCGTAGCTGCCGCAGACCCGTTTGTTTTCTTCCAGACGTTTGAAATATTCCGCCTCCGGGCGGATATTCGGGTTATAAAAGGCAACCGTCAGATTCATACCGGTTTCGGCCGCTTTGGCGATTACGGCGCAAGAGCAGGGCGCACAGCCCTCAACACCGGCCGCCCCCGTACCGCTTGCCGTGGCGCAGCCTGCCACCAGTACAGCCGACGAAGACATATTTGCCCCAATTAGCCTGCAATGACCATGAATCAAGCGCAACCAGCTATCAAAACCATGAGCAAAAAGACCACAGCAGCCAAAACAAAGAAAAAGTCCGGGGAGGCCCAGTGATGACAGAGGTAAAGGTGATTGGCGCGGGCTTGGCAGGCTGCGAGGCGGCCTGGCAGCCGGCCAAACGGGACATTCCCGTTCGCCTCATGGAAATGAAGCCGGAGAAAATGACGCCTGCCCACCACAGCGGGGACTTTGCCGAGCTGGTTTGCTCCAATTCCCTGCGGGGCGACCGGCTGGAGAATGCCGTAGGCCTTCTGAAGGAGGAGCTCCGTCATTTGGACAGCCTGATTCTCTCCTGTGCGGATGCAACCCGGGTGGAGGCCGGCGGCTGCCTGGCGGTGGACCGCCATGGTTTTTCCCAGCTGGTGACGGAGCGCATCCGGAGCCATCCCCGGATTACGGTGGAGGCCACTGAGGTGACCCAGGTTCCCCAGGGACCGGTGATTGTGGCCACGGGGCCCCTCACCTCAGATGCCCTGTCTGCGGGCATTGCCCAGTATTTTGGACAGCAGGAATACCTGCATTTCTTCGACGCTGCGGCTCCTCTCGTGACCTTTGGGTCCATTGATATGGAGAAAGCCTGGTTTGCCTCCCGCTACGACCGGGGAAGCGCGGATTACATCAATTGTGCCCTGGACCGGGAGCAGTATGACCAATTCTGGAAGGCCCTGACGGAGGCCCAGGAGGCGGAGGTCCACGGCTTTGAGGACCGGAATGTGTTTGAGGGGTGTATGCCGGTGGAGGTGATGGCCCGCCGGGGGTACGACACCCTGCGGTATGGCCCTTTGAAGCCTGTGGGACTGAAGGACCCCAAGACCGGCCGGGAGCCCTAC
>ERZ825137.6016-NODE-6016-length-10863-cov-4.252498_pt1 | contig 10863 bp, 9 predicted proteins | sample MGYA00519873_ERZ825137 | MGnify/ENA primary metagenome ERZ825137 (study PRJEB31778, sample SAMEA3449190) | human gut metagenome | biome: human gut; feature: human-associated habitat; material: faeces | place: United Kingdom | collected 2010/2012 ... | reverse complement strand
CAGGGGCACCTCTTCAGCCACTTGAGTACTTCTCCAAGAATATTTCCAGAATACTTATTTTTTAGAACAACCTACGTTATCCGTAACGCCCGTTTATAATAACATGGATAAAAACTTATTGCAAGCAAATTTTTTAAAAAAAATAAAAAAAATTTAGAGGTCAATTTTTGACCTCTAAACTCTTACTTTCCAAACAATGTTTTGTTGTCTACTTCAGCTTTAAATTTAGCTAAAGCTTCATCTAAAGATAATGTAACACTATCCTTTTTACCACTCTGACGAATTGTAACTGTATTGTTTTCTTGCTCTCCATCACCAACTACGATTTGGTAAGTAACCTTTTGTAGCTGTGCCTCACGAACACGATAACCCAATTTTTCGTTACGAGAATCTACTGTTGCACGCATTCCTAATGCTGTTAATGCATCACATACTTTATTTGCGTATTCAACATGTTTTTCGTGGTGTACTGGAATTACAACAAATTGACGTGGAGCTAGCCATAATGGGAAGTGTCCACCAAAGTGTTCGATCAAGATACCAATGAAACGTTCAACTGATCCATAAACTACACGGTGTAACATAATTGGAGTTTTCTTTGTTCCATCTGCATCTACATATTTACATTCGAATCTTTCAGGCAAGTTCATATCCAACTGTACAGTACCACATTGCCATACACGTCCTAAGCTATCTTTGATATGGATATCCAATTTAGGTCCATAGAATGCACCATCTCCAGGATTTACTTTATATTCTTTACCTGCATGAACACAAGCTTGTGCCAATGCTTTTTCTGAAGCATCCCAGATTTCTTCAGATCCAATATATCCACTTTCTGGACGTGTTGATAATTCAATTTCATATGGTAAACCAAATACAGAATAAATACGATCTACCAATTGTAATACTTTTTTAACTTCTTCTTCCAATTGATCAGGAGTTACAAATAAGTGCGCATCATCTTGTGTGAATGTACGCACACGGAACAATCCATTCAATGCACCACTTGCTTCGTGACGGTGTACTTGTCCTAATTCCCCTAAACGCAATGGTAAATCTTTATATGAGTGCAAAGTTGAGTTATATACTAATAAAGCTCCTGGACAGTTCATTGGTTTGATTGCGAATTCACGATCATCGACCATTGAAGTGTACATGTTGTCTTTATAGTGATCCCAGTGTCCACTCAACTCCCATAATTCTTTTGACATCATAATTGGAGTCTTAATGAATTGATATCCTTCTTTTGTGTGTTCTTGGTACCAGTATTGTTCCAAGATGTTACGTAAAATCATTCCATCTGGCAAGAAGATAGGCATACCTGGCGCAAATTCACTAATTGTGAATAAGCCCATTTCTTTTCCTAATTTCTTGTGGTCACGTTTTTTAGCTTCTTCTAAAGCTTCTAAGTGAGCTTCCAATTCTTCTTTTGTATCGAAACAAATACCATAAACACGTTGAAGCATTTTATTGTTTGCATCACCTTTCCAGTAAGCACCAGAATGTTTCAACAATTTAAAGTTTTTACACATCTTAACAGTCTCAACGTGAGGTCCACGACATAAGTCCGCAAATTCACCTTGACGATAGATTGTAATATTTCCATCTTCTAATCCGTTGATCAAATCAATTTTATAAGGATCATCCTTGAACATTTCTAAAGCATCTTCTTTAGAGATTTCTTCACGAACAATTCTTTTTCCGTCTTTGGCAATTTTCTTCATTTCTTTTTCGATTTTTGCCAAATCCTCTTCTTTTAATTTTACATCTCCTAAATCCATATCGTAGTAGAAACCTTCAGAAATAACAGGTCCTACCCAGAATTTAGCATTTGGATATAAACGCTTAACAGCTTGAGCCATCATATGAGCACATGAGTGGTTCAACATAGATAAATGTTCATTTTCTAATACATTCACTAATTCCATTTTACTTTCCTCCATTTTTCCATATAAAAAGCGACAGCCATCAAAGGACGTCTGTCGCACGCGGTACCACCTTTGTTTATACAATTACTGTATACACCTCAAACCTTTTAACGCAAGAATTACGGCACACTTTTTCAAGGGCAATTCAAAGGGAGTAAATACATACATTCGCAAAGTGTTTTCACCAACCACACTCTCTCTACATTTGAATAGAATGTATTCATATCCTTATCACTATTGTTGCCTAGATTATAGACCGAAATACGAGGTGTGTCAAAAGAAAAACTCAAGAATTAATGACAATGTCCACCACATGAATGACTTTCGCCAGAATCATGTTTTGTACAAGTCACATCCGTTGTAAATTCTAGTTTTCCACTTAAATATTTCTTAACAGCCTCATCCGCATTTCCGGTTACTCCACCAAATGAATGAATCCCAAAACTAGCCAATGCAGTTTTAGCCCCTTGTCCAATACCACCACAAAGTACAATGTTTACATTTTGTTCTTTTAGAGCATTCGAAACACTAACATGTCCATGTCCTTCGACTGTAATCACTTCACTCTTAATAATTTCATTATGATTGGTTTCATAGATTTTAAATTCTGAGCTATGCCCAAAATGTTGGAACACTTCTCCATCCTTATAACTGACTGCAATTCTCATACTATACCTTCTTTCCATTCCATTATATATGGTTTATCCAAATAATTGAAGGCATGAAAAAAACGCCCTGAATAGGCGTTAATAGTCTTTGGTGGAGATGAGGAGAATCGAACTCCTGTCTAAGCAAAGTCCCACGAGACAGCGTTTACAGCTTTTTCCATCTAGTTATCCAAAAGTTTCGGATGGAAACAAAAATTCTTTTGGGTTAGCTATAGTTGATTCAAAATAAGCAGCTAGCCAATACTTATTTCTATCTTCTTTTCTTTATTCCCTAATATTCTTATATTAGCACCTGTCCGAACAGATTCCAGTTCTGTTAATGCTTTGACCATTTCTATTGTATTTTTTCCTTTCATTCTAGCCATAACATGAACAACAGTCAATAAAGAAGATGATTTATCTACTTTAATAGGATCCCAGTCTCCATCCTTCTTATCGCATGAGATCATAGAAAGGGTGAGTAGCAAGTACAATGTTGAATAATAAACTGCTCTTTTCATATTTCACTATCTGTTAAGTCTATTGTTTTGTTATTGTCGTACAAATATAATAATTAGTTTTTGAATAGCTAAGGATTAACGTATTGTTTTAAGATTGTCCTGGTGTAGCTATATACTTTTCTCGTTTTCCATTATATGTGAACAAATCTCTATGTAATCTGTATTTTAGTCTATGGACGTGTGTGGTATTTTGCGCTAGCTTTGCCACGAACAGATAAATAGACGTACTATGAGATATAGAATCCTCTTTTTCTTTTTGGCTTTTATCGGAATAAGCCAGTTCGTGACATCGTCTGATGTCCGTAATAAATATAATTTCAATTCAGACTGGTTGCTTTATGTGGGCGATGTTCCCGAGGCAAAGCAGCCGCGTTTTTCTGATTCGGAGTGGAAGAAAGTGACTTTACCGCATGCCTTCAATGAAGATGAGGCTTTCCGCCTGAGCATTGATGAACTGACCGATACGATTATGTGGTATCGGAAACATTTCCGTCTGCCTGCCGACAGCAAGAATAAGAAAGTTTTTGTAGAGTTTGAAGGAGTCCGTCAAGGGGCGGATTTCTATATAAATGGTCAGAATGTCGGCCTGCACGAGAATGGTGTCATGGCTGTCGGTTTTGATCTGACTCCTTATATTAAGTACGGACAGGAAAATGTAATCGCAGTCCGCATCGACAATGACTGGAATTATAAAGAACGGGCGACGGGCACGAAATACCAGTGGAGCAATAAGAACTTTAATGCCAATTATGGCGGTATCCCCAAAAATGTATGGCTGCACGTCACCGACCGTCTGTATCAGACTTTACCTTTATATAGTAATCTCAAAACGACCGGAGTCTACATCTATGCCGAAGACATCCGTGTGAAATCGCGCAAGGCCATTATTCATGCGGAATCTGAAATCAGAAACGAATATAACCGTGATAAGCAGGTTTCCTATCAAGTAGAACTGATAGACCGTGATGGTACATCGATCCAAACATTCGAAGGAACAAAGGCGGTAGTGAAACCGGGTGAAACAATCACGCTGAAAGCGGTATCCGAAGTGGATAACCTGCATTTCTGGAGCTGGGGATATGGCTATCTGTATACAGTAAAGACAAGCCTGTGGGTAGATGGCAGGAAAGTGGACGAAGTTGCCACCCGCACCGGATTCCGTAAAACGCGCTTCGGTAAAGGAATGATCTGGCTGAATGACCGTGTCATTCAGATGAAGGGCTTTGCCCAGCGGACAAGCAATGAATGGCCGGGAGTCGGGATGAGCGTACCTGCCTGGCTGAGCGATTATAGCAATCATCTGATGGTGGAGGGCAATGCGAACCTCGTGCGTTGGATGCATGTCACTCCGTGGAAACAGGATATCGAGTCGTGCGACCGTGTGGGATTGATTCAGGCTATGCAGGCGGGAGATGCCGAAAAAGATTGTGAAGGACGTCAGTGGGAACAGCGTACGGAATTGATGCGCGACGCCATCATCTATAACCGTAATAATCCGAGTATCTTATTTTATGAATGCGGCAATGAGTCCATCAGTCGTGAACACATGATTGAGATGAAAGTGATACGTGATTTGTACGATCCTCACGGCGGCCGTGCAATCGGTTCCCGTGAAATGCTGGACATCCGCGAAGCGGAATATGGAGGCGAAATGCTGTATATCAATAAGAGTGCGCATCATCCGATGTGGGCAATGGAGTATTGCCGTGACGAGGGATTGCGCAAATACTGGGATGATTATTCCTATCCTTATCACAAGGATGGAGACGGCAGCAATTCTTATAAGTCCACCGTTACCAACAAAGTACAGAAGAAAGTGGATGCCCGTGTCTACAACCGTAATCAGGATTCCTTTACCATCGAAAATATCATTCGCTGGTTCGATTACTGGCGTGAACGTCCGGGAACGGGAGACCGTGTAAGTTCGGGTGGCGTGAAGATAATCTTCTCTGATACCAATACGCACTATCGCGGAGTAGAAAATTATCGTCGTAGCGGAGTAACTGACGCCATGCGTATTCCTAAAGATCCTTTCTTTGCACATCAGGTGATGTGGGACGGCTGGGTAGATACGGAATGTCCTCGCATCTATATCGTCGGTCATTGGAATTATAATGATACGGTACTGAAACCGGTATATGTCGTATCGAGTGCCGATAAAGTAGAATTATTTCTGAATGGTAAGTCTTTGGGCAATGGTGAACGGGATTATCATTTTCTGTATACCTTCAAAGATATCGCTTTCGTACCGGGCAGACTGGAGGCCGTAGGATACGACGAAAAAGGAAAAGAATGTTGCCGTACTCAGTTGCAGACTGCCGGCAAGCCGGAACAGATTCAATTGAGCTTCATCCAGAGTCCCGAAGGATGGAAAGCGGATGGTGCGGATATGGTACTGCTTCAGGTAGAAGTCATGGATAAAGACGGCAACCGTTGCCCGCTGGCAAATGACTTGATACACTTTGAAGTAGAAGGACCTGCCGAATGGCGTGGCGGCATCGCACAAGGAGAAAATAATTATATCCTTTCAAAAGACTTGCCGGTAGAATGCGGCATCAATCGTGCTTTGATCCGTTCGCTCACTACTGCCGGAAACGTCCGTATCACAGCGAAGGCCGACGGATTGAAGCCGGCAGAAATCAGCCTTACTTCCTCACCTGTCGAAGTGAAAAACGGTTTGAGCAACTATATCCCCGGTGATGAACTGGAAGGCAGGCTGACTCGTGGCGAGACTCCGCAGACTCCTTCATACAAGGTCTCAAAAGTGGATGTCGGTATCGTTTCCGCCATTGCCGGAGCCAATAATGAGAGTACAGTCAACAGTTTCGATGATAATGAACTGAGCGAATGGCGGAATGACGGGAAGGCAGCTACCGCATGGATTACCTATAAGTTGGAACGTGCCGCACGGGTGGATGAAGTCTGCATGAAACTGACCGGATGGCGTATGCGCAGTTATCCGCTGGAGATATATGCAGGCAAAGAACTGATATGGAGCGGAGATACGGATAAGAGTCTGGGATACGTCCACTTGGATGTAAAACCGGCACTGACCAATGAAATTACCATCCGGCTGAAAGGTACAAGCAAAGAAGGAGATGCCTTCGGCCAAATAGTAGAAGTTGCCGCCCCCGTTGCCAATGAACTGGATTTGTTTAAAGCGAAGGATGGGGACAAGACCGGCCATGAATTGCGTATTGTAGAAATAGAGTTCAAGGAGAACTTGTTGAAATAGTTTTTTAGGGTTTGTATGATTGGTTTTCCAAGGACCGTCCATCGTACTGTCAGTATAGTGACATCATCTGTCTTTTTTGATCGGAATGGAGTCTCCTTTACTGGCAGACTGAAGGACGTTGTTCCTTGATTTCAACCTTTGAATTTAGCAATAAGATGGAACGTTATTAAAATATTTTCTCTTTCTTTGCAATAACGAAAAAAACATTGAACCTTATGGATTACCCATTGAATAATCAGCCGGCTACTGATCGCTACGATCGGATGCAATATAAATACTGTGGCAAGAGTGGCTTGCAACTGCCTCTCATCTCTTTAGGATTGTGGCATAACTTCGGTAGTGTAGATAACTTTAGTGTAGCGACCGACATGATTAAATATGCCTTCGACCATGGCATCACCCATTTCGATCTTGCTAATAACTATGGTCCTGTGCCGGGAAGTGCCGAAACTAATTTCGGACGGATTCTCAAAGAAAACTTCCAGGGATATCGGGATGAGATGATAATCTCCTCCAAAGCCGGCCATGACATGTGGATGGGGCCTTATGGCGGCAACAGCTCCCGCAAGAATCTGATGGCAAGCATCGATCAGAGTCTGCGCCGGACAGGGCTGGAGTATTTTGATATCTTCTATAGTCATCGCTATGACGGAGTCACTCCGGTAGAAGAAACCATTCAAACGTTGATTGATATTGTAAAGCAAGGAAAAGCTCTGTATATCGGAATCTCAAAATATCCTCCTCTGCAAGCGCGGATTGCTTATGAAATGATGGCAAAAGCAGGCGTTCCTTGTCTTATCAGCCAGTATCGTTATAGTATGTTCGACCGTGCGGTTGAGGCTGAAAGCCTTCCTTTGGCTGCCGAATATGGTTCCGGCTTTATCGCCTTTTCTCCTTTGGCGCAAGGATTACTGACGGATAAATATCTGAATGGCATCCCCGAAGGCTCACGCGCGGCACGTCCTTCCACTTTTCTGCAACGTTCGCAAGTGACGCCTGAAAAGGTAGAGGCTGCCCGACAATTGAATGAAATCGCCCGTCACCGTGGACAGACGCTGGCAGAAATGGCTTTGGCATGGGTGCTGAGAGACGAACGGATGACATCGGTTATAGTAGGAGCGAGCTCAGTGAATCAGCTGGCAGACAATTTGCAGGCTTTAAACCAGTTGGAATTTACTGCTGAAGAATTAAACGGGATAGAACGAATTTTGTGTAAAGTCTGATGGCTCTATTGGGATAATTGGACTGTCATTTGCTGAGAGTGATTAAAAGATTATTAATCATAATTGGCGCACCAAACTTATTTTTTTATACATTTGCAACGGACTCTTCCGCAGAAAGCCTCCGGGTGGTGGGGGAGCCGTGTATATAGAGAAGACGTTTACAAGCGTTTGTCTTTCGTGTTTCAGAACTTCGCAAACTTTGACCACCGGAATGACGAATAGCAACTAAGACGTCCTCCTGATGTGTATTTATATACATCCGTGCCTCTTTTTGAGAAAACAAAGGGAGGTTACGGGTGTTGTACATATCGGCGTGGGCTTTCTGCGTTGTTCGTTCTCGGTGGTGGGCATTGCGAAGGCCTTGAACATGGAACGGACGAAGGTAAGATTCCCACGCTTTTTTATATATTCCTTTCATCTTACATTTATCCGTTTACCCGGTGGGAGTCAGGGGGACACTCATAGGAAGATTGGGCATGATTCATGCGGGACAGCTTATCGAACGTACGCTTCACGAACAGGGACGCACAGTTACCTGGTTCGCCGGACAGTTATGCTGTACACGTCCCAATATATACAAGATATTCAAGAAGGAAAATATCGACATCCATCTTCTTTGGCGCATTTCGTGCATACTCGATCATGATTTCTTCCGCGATTTATCCGATAACATCCGTATCGGTACTTCTTCATGTGTATCCAAATAAGATACATTTCTGTATCCTATCCGGAACTATGATTTCTCCTGCTGGTATACTCCTTTCGCATACCTTTGCGGCATATTAACATAAAATCACAAAAGAATATGAAAAAGCTGATTCTAATTATGATGCTGGTTTTCGGTTGTGTCATTGGGACGTATGCGCAAAAGACTGTCTTTAAGTTTCGTGATGCGCAGGCACGTGCCGGAGATGCAGTAACCGAAGTTTGTGTAAAGCCTACAGTTGTAGAGGTGAAAATTCTTGAAGAGAAAGGACGAATAAAGGATGTATGGACACTGAGCAGAGAAGAGGTGGAAGTTGCCATGAAGGGTGAGCTTGATAACATCCGTGCATGGGGAACTTATTTGTCCACTATCAAGAACGATTGTGATGTAATCATGGGAGCCACTTTTAAGATAGAGGATGATGAAAAGTCGGGAGGATATACGGTTACGGTCGTAGGTTATCCGGGCGTGTTCACCAACTGGCATACTGCCACGACAGAAGATTACGAATGGATACGTATCCAGAAACTTTCGGGTGCCGATGATAGAACCAAAATAGCACCTGTCATAAAGAACAAGAATTAATAACCAAAAAACATAGACAATAATGAAAAAAGTATTATCAATTGTTGCTGCGCTTTTGTTGTGCGTAGGAACACAGGCACAGATTGTATCATCCAGAAGTGCAATCGTCAAGACTCAAAAGCAAGCGAGTAACACACAATGGTTCCTGCGTGCAGGCCTGAACATCATGAACCTCAACGGTGACGGAGTTGAAGCGGATTCAAATATTGGCTACAATGCTACATTCGGCTATCAAAAGCCTATGGGCGGTGCCGGAGCATATTGGGGAATGGAATTCGGCCTCGGTTCCCGTGGGTTTAAAGCCGATGAAATGAAATGTATCGCACACAATATTCAATATTCACCGTTCACTTTCGGATGGAAAATTGGAGTAGCGGACAATCTTAGCATCGATCCGCATTTGGGTGTTTTTGCCAGTTATGACTATACCAGCAAAATGAAAGAAAGTGGTGAAAGCATCAGCTGGGGAGATTTTGCAGATTATCTGGAAGTGGATTACAATCATTTCGATGCCGGTATGAATATTGGCGTAGGACTGTGGTATGACCGTTTCAATCTGGATTTCACTTATCAGCGTGGATTCATTGACGTATTTTCCGATCTCGATGGAATCAAGACTAGTAACTTTATGATCCGTCTGGGTATTGCTTTCTAATTGAGACACATAGTTTAATCATATAAATTTCAGCATTTGCGCTCTTTTCTTTTGATGGAAAAGACGTGAATGCTGTTTTCTTAAACATAGCAGCGTATGATAACAAGACTGAGACTTTGGGTAATTGTATTTTTATTGGGTGGAGTACTGCCCTCTTTGATTGCACAAACTTTTACTGAACAAAAGAATACTTATCCGCTCAGTGCGGACGGCAGCAAATATGTAGTCAACGGATTTATTCCTTTCAGTCCGATGATCGATGAAAGTATTTATGCTAATGCTCTGTTGTGGACTATTAAAAACGTTTGCTCTGCACAGCGTGACGGAATAACAGAAGTAAGCATTCCTGCCAAGAGTTTTAGTTGTAACCTGGTGCTTACTTCCCAGGCGGATGCCAAACAAAAGAATACGTACTATTGTACGGCCCAATTTCAGGTAAAAGATGGGAAGCTGGTCTATTATCTTTCCAATATTCAGATAGAATCATCGGTGGTTATAATGAAGAAAGTCACTCCGATGGAAAAACTACAACCTGAGAAGAAGCCTTCTCACCAGGAAACCATGGATGACTTTGTGCAAATAGAATCGCAGATGCTGAACAAACTGTTTGATTTTGTCAGCACAAACCAGCTTTCTCCTATCACCCATTGGAATGAAATAAATATCGGCAAACCGGTAAAGGGGATGACAGAAGATGAATGCCTGTTGGCTTTTGGCAAACCACAAACAATCTCAGAATCAAATGGTGAAGTGCAATGGATGTATTCCAGCTCTTTCTATCTTTTTTTCAAAAACGGGTGCGTGGAAACGATTATAAAATAAAGAAAAGAAGTAATCCCGAAATTGCTTCTCGTGTCTTATCATCTTTCTATTGATCGGCTATTGTGTATGTCTTTGGTAAGAGGAAGTCAGTGTGTGTGATAAAATGATCTGAAAAGTAGTGAGGATTTACTAGAAATTCTATCGCCCTTATGATGAACTTGAACTTGGGGAGTTGTGATTTGTTGTTGATGTTTATTGTTTTAGTGATAGTTCCTGTTTTTAAGCTTAAAACTTTGACAATAAGCCTGTTTTTTATTTTTATTTGATGGTGATATATCTGTGATTGTGTATGAATATGTATAGTGTTTAAGCTTGCTATTACTAGTTGAAAGGATAATAAAAGTGTTGGGTATTTGAGACTTTTTTTCGATATCTTGTTATTATATATTTGTGCACATTGACTCTTTGTTTATCTTAAAGCGGAACTTATATTTGAGATAAACAAAGGTTCTATTTGAAATGAACAGACATTTTGCTTTATGCTTTCTCCACAGTAATTCAACGCGACTTTTGCTCTCATGCCCTAACAGATTGTCTG
>ERZ825137.6012-NODE-6012-length-10865-cov-10.546346_pt1 | contig 10865 bp, 9 predicted proteins | sample MGYA00519873_ERZ825137 | MGnify/ENA primary metagenome ERZ825137 (study PRJEB31778, sample SAMEA3449190) | human gut metagenome | biome: human gut; feature: human-associated habitat; material: faeces | place: United Kingdom | collected 2010/2012 ... | reverse complement strand
CAACTTCCCAACCCCAAATCTTCTGCCTGCAACTGGATCATTATGGAAGCAATTGACGCATCTTCAATCCAGACATCACTAGCCAACGGATCAGCCATCACAACTACAGCCATAGCAGCATCCGCTAGGAAAGCCGCCCCCATCTCCTTACAATGGGAAAGTTTTTCCAACATATCCTTATCATCTACCACAATAAACTGCCAGCAATTGCTACGTTTAGAAGACGGAGCCATCAAAGCAGCCTTCAACAAAGCAACTACCTCTTCCTGTGTCAACTCTTGATCCGTGAACTTACGCATGCTGCGTCTGTTCTTTATTAAGTCACTAAATTGTTCCATAATATACCCTGTTAATTTATTTTTCTGCACAAATATACAACTAGAATGTGGATTGATAAACAAAAAACAATAAATTTGCAATTAGAGATGCCTGTCAGATTAAGTACATATCGCAAAGGAAATGCCATTCCCCCTCTGCCGGGAACAAACATTTTCCATTCTACCGAGCTGTTTCATGTCTTTGAAATGACCCGGGGATACGAACCTTTGCTTATCGTAGCCTATATAGGAAACCGTCCTGTAGGCAAACTGCTGGCAGTCATCCGGAAAAGTGTGCGCCTGTTCCCCCCTGCAATCATCAAACGATGCGAAATTTATGGCACAGGCGAGTATTTTGATGAAGAACAGAATAAGGAAGACCTGTTCGGGGAAATATTGGAACATCTCACCAACGAAGTATTATGCAAATCGTTCCTCATCGAGTTCCGCAACTTGGAAAATCCGCTATTCGGATACAAAGCCTTCAGAAAGAACAACTATTTCGCCATTAATTGGCTAAGAGTACGTAATTCACTGCACAGTAAAGCTCCTTACGAACGGCTGAGCATGTCTCGCAGAAGACAAATAAACAAAGCTCTGAGAAATGGTGCCATCATGGAAATAGCCGACAATGAGAAAGATATACAAGATTTCTCACGAATGTTGAAAAAAGCCTATTCCTCACAGATAAGAAAACATTTCCCGGACATCGGCTTTTTCCGGTTATTAGCATGGCAGAACCCGGAAAAAGAATTAGCCAAAGTGTTTCTTGTGAAATATAAAGGCAAAATCATCGGTGGTTCTATCTGCCTTTTCTCAAAAGAAAGTGCCTACCTGTGGTTCTCAGGAGGCATGCGGAAAACCTATGCTTTTCTTTACCCCGGTATTCTGGCCGTATGGGCACCTATTACCTATGCTTACGAAAAAGGATATGCACATTTGGAATTCATGGATGCAGGATTACCGTTCAAAAAGCACGGTTACAGGGACTTTGTACTCCGCTTTGGCGGCAAGCAGAGCAGTACACGCCGCTGGTTCCGCTTCAGTTGGAAGTGGCTGAACAAACTCTTGTGCAAATTCTATATTTAACTCATTTTTGTCTTTTTGTCTAAAGTGTTGTGAAGCATCTTGCAAATAAGAAATAAAATTGAAGAAATATTTCTTTATTTAACTCGAAATTACTTTCTTTGTGCAGTTTTATCTGAAAACTTGAGTATAAAACCAAACTATTAAAATTATAAGATCATGAAAATCTCACACATTGAACACCTGGGCATTGCCGTAAAGAGCATTGAAGAGGCCCTGCCGTATTATGAAAACGTATTAGGTCTGAAATGCTACAATATCGAAACAGTAGAGGATCAGAAAGTTAAAACCGCTTTTCTGAAAGTAGGTGATGTTAAAATAGAACTGCTGGAACCTACAAGCCCCGAAAGCACTATCGCAAAGTTCATTGAAAAAAATAATGGCAACGGTGGTATGCATCATTTGGCTTTTGCAGTGGAAGATGGTGTGGCAAATGCGTTAGCCGAAGCTGAAACCACCGGCATCCGTCTCATTGACAAAGCTCCGCGTAAAGGTGCTGAAGGTTTGCAAATTGCTTTTTTACATCCCAAATCAACTTTGGGCGTCCTGACCGAGCTTTGCGAAAAACCATAAAACACGAGATCTGACTATTCACGATTGAAGTCAGTATATTTAGTCTGGTTCAAGCGTAAATAGAATTATTTTTTAATCGTAAATTGTAAAATCATAAGTAAAATGAGCAATCAACTTGAAAAAATAAAAGAGCTTATCGAACGCCGGGCTACAGCACGCATGGGTGGAGGTGATAAAGCAATTGCAAAACAGCATGATAAAGGAAAATATACAGCCCGCGAACGCATAGCCATGCTGCTGGATGAGGGCAGTTTCGAAGAAATGGATATGTTTGTGGAACACAGATGCACCAATTTCGGCATGGAGAAAAAACATTATCCGGGCGACGGTGTAGTAACAGGTTGTGGTACCATAGAAGGACGTTTAGTTTACATCTTTGCACAGGATTTCACAGTTTCTGCCGGTTCTCTTTCAGAAACAATGTCTCTGAAAATATGCAAAGTAATGGATCAAGCTATGAAAATGGGTGCTCCCTGTATCGGTATCAACGACTCAGGTGGCGCACGTATTCAAGAAGGTATCAATGCATTGGCCGGTTATGCTGAAATTTTCCAACGCAATATTCTTGCTTCAGGTGTTATTCCACAGATTTCAGGTATTTTCGGTCCGTGTGCCGGCGGTGCGGTTTACTCTCCTGCCCTGACAGACTTCAATATCATGACCCGCGGAACAAGTTACATGTTCCTGACTGGTCCGAAAGTTGTAAAAACAGTTACAGGCGAAGACGTTACACAGGAACAATTAGGTGGCGCAAGCGTACATACGACCAAATCCGGTGTGGCCCACTTCGCAGTCGATACGGAAGAAGACGGTTTACAGTTGATCCGCAAATTGATCAGCTTCCTGCCGCAGAACAACCTGGAAGAAACTCCTCTGATCGAATGTAAAGACCCGATCGACCGTCTGGATGACAACCTGAACGACATCATCCCTGACAATCCTAACCAGGCTTACGATATGTATGAAGTTATCGGAACCATCATCGATAACGGCGAATTTCTGGAAGTACATGCCGACTATGCCAAGAACATTATCGTCGGTTTCGCCCGTTTTAACGGCCAGACTGTCGGTATCGTAGCCAACCAGCCGAAAGTAATGGCAGGCTGTCTGGACAGCAACGCCTCCCGCAAGGCAGGCCGTTTCGTCCGTTTCTGTGATGCTTTCAACATTCCTTTGGTTACATTGGTTGACGTACCGGGATTCTTACCGGGTACAGGCCAGGAATACAACGGCGTTATCCTGCACGGAGCCAAATTGCTTTACGCTTACGGCGAAGCCACAGTGCCTAAAGTAACTGTAACATTGCGTAAATCTTACGGTGGAGCCTATTGTGTGATGAGCTCCAAACATCTGCGTGGCGATATGAACTACGCATGGCCGACAGCCGAAATCGCAGTTATGGGCCCAAGCGGCGCTGTAGAAGTGATCTTTGCAAAAGAAGTGGCTGCCTCGGAAGATCCGAAAGCTTGCGCTGCAGAAAAAGAAGCCGAATACAAAAAAGCATTTGCAAACCCATACAATGCAGCTCAATATGGCTATATCGACGATGTTATCGAACCTCGTAACACTCGTTTCCGTATTATTCGTGCTTTACAACAATTGCAGACCAAGAAGTTAAGCAATCCTGCCAAGAAACATGACAATCTGCCTCTATAATTCTTAAAACAGGAAATGAATATGATTAATAAGAAAATAGGGGTATTGCTGCTGTTCGCGTTGCTCGTTTCATTCGGGGCAAAAGCACAGCGTGCAACCTCCATGCGAATAAATGAAGTGCTGGTCATCAACGAAGATAACTTTGTTGATGATTACGGCAAACGCCATGCCTGGATCGAATTGTTCAACAATTCGGCCGGTTCGGTCAATATCGCCGGTTGCTACTTGACTAATGACAAGAGCAACCCGAAAAAGTATCCGATTCCGAAGGGCGACGTTCTAACAGTAATTCCTCCTCGCCAGCACACTTTGTTCTGGGCAGACGGAGAACCGGATCGGGGAACATTCCATGTCAATTTCACGCTCGACCCATCAAAAGAAAATTACATTGCGTTATACGATGCAGACGGTAGAACTCTGATCGATGAGATCGTTATCCCTGCTTCACAAAAAGCAGATGTCAGCTATGGTAGAACTTTAGACGGACAAGGTGAATGGACAGCTCTGACAAAAGTTACACCCAGCACCAATAACGTAACATTGGATTCTAACGAGAAAATCGAGAACTTTAAAGAAAATGATTCTTGGGGTATCGGTATGACCCTGACTGCCATGGCAGTTGTGTTCTCCGGATTATTCCTGTTGTTCATCATCTTTAAACAAATCGGAAAGCTCTCGATCGCGGCCAGCAAACGCAATGCACAGAAAGCGGCTGGAGCGGCTGTTATTGCAGACAATGCAGGTCAGGAATCCGGGGAAATCTTTGCGGCTATCGGTGCGGCTCTATACGAAATGAGCGACGACAACCACGACATCGAACATACGGTTCTGACGATCCGCAAGGTTCAAAGATCTTATTCTCCGTGGAGTTCCAAGATTTACGGTCTGCGTGAAGTTCCCAAAAAGTAATTATCTCTAAAAACAAACAAGAATGAAAAGTTTTAAATATACTATTAACGGTAACGTATATAAAGTACATATCAGCTCGGTAGTGGATGACATCGCTGAAGTAGAAGTAAACGGTACTCCCTATCAGGTAAAAATGGAGAAACCGGCAAAAAAACAGATGGTTACACTGAAACGCCCGGCTCAAGCTCCTACAACGGCAAGTGGCGAACCGGTTATTTCCCGTCCGGCAGCCTCAACCACCAAGGGCGCTGTCAAATCTCCGCTGCCAGGTGTAATCCTGCAGGTTAACTGTAAAGTCGGTGATACTGTCAAGAGAGGCCAGAATCTACTTGTCCTCGAAGCCATGAAGATGGAAAACAACATCAACGCCGACCGTGACGGCAAAATCATTGAAATAAAAGTAAACAAAGGGGATTCCGTACTGGAAGGTGCTGACCTCGTCGTAATAGGATAATATTATGTTAGGATCAGTATTATTACAGGCAGCAGGTACGGCTCATGAAAGCTTTCTCCAGTTCTTGGGAGAAAACTTGGAGTTGTTCCTCACTTATACAGGAGTCTACAACGCGACACCGGGTCACCTTATCATGATCCTTGTCGGTCTGTTGTTCATCTTCCTGGCTATTAAATATGAATTCGAGCCTATGCTCCTTATCCCTATCGGATTCGGTATCCTGATCGGTAACATTCCGTTCAAAGATGCAGGATTGCAGGTGGGTATTTACGAACAAGGTTCTGTGCTGAACATCCTCTACCAGGGTGTAACCTCCGGATGGTATCCGCCGTTGATCTTCCTCGGTATCGGGGCCATGACCGATTTCTCCGCATTGATCTCCAATCCTAAACTGATGTTGATCGGTGCAGCGGCTCAGTTCGGTATTTTCGGAGCATATATCATCGCTCTTCAAATGGGATTTGAACCGAACCAGGCCGGTGCAATCGGTATCATCGGTGGTGCCGACGGCCCGACAGCAATCTTCCTTTCTTCCAAGTTAGCTCCGAACTTGATGGGTGCTATTGCAGTATCGGCATACTCTTATATGGCGCTGGTTCCTATTATCCAGCCTCCGTTCATGCGCCTGCTGACGACTCAGAAAGAACGTCTGATCCGTATGAAACCGCCGAGAGCCGTTTCTTCCACGGAAAAGATCGTATTCCCGATCGTAGGCCTGTTGCTGACTTGCTTCCTTGTTCCTTCCGGTCTGCCTCTGTTGGGTATGCTGTTCTTCGGAAATTTGTTGAAAGAAAGTGGTGTAACACGTCGTTTGGCTGAAACAGCCCGTGGTCCGCTGATTGATACGATCACGATCCTGTTAGGTATTACGGTAGGTGCTTCTACTCAAGCAACTCAGTTCCTGACATTGAACTCCATCAAGATCTTCGGTTTGGGAGCGTTGTCATTCGTGATCGCAACTTGTGCAGGTATCCTGTTCGTGAAGTTCTTCAACCTGTTCTTGAAAGAAGGCAATAAGATCAATCCGCTTATCGGTAACTCCGGTGTGTCTGCCGTGCCCGACTCTGCCCGTATCTCTCAGAACGTAGGTCTGGAATATGATCCGACCAACTACCTGTTGATGCACGCCATGGGTCCGAACGTAGCAGGTGTAATCGGTTCTGCCGTAGCAGCCGGTATCCTGTTGGGATTCTTAGGATAATTCACTTATTCTACATAAAAAGGAGCTGAACTCCAAGTCATCTCCAAATATAAAAACTTACCCAAGTTTACGGACTTTAACGTATTCTTGGGTAAGTTTGTATATGCGCACAACGATTCATCAGAAGTATATTAATGGCTGCATCATAAAAAACTATTTACGACACAGCCTTCCTTTTTATATCCGACCTTATCAGATATTTTGTTCGACGGTCATCGGATCTGTCTCTGGATTTGCCTCCTGTTCCAATGTTGTCCCCAAAAACAACCAAATCATTAACAGGATAATCGCGATCACCACACCAAAGACCAGCAGTACATTCGTATTCTTTCGTCTCATGTCTATTCTTCAATATTGATTTGAAGATTAAACAAGACACCCCCTTTTTTGGTTTAACCGTTCCTTACTTTTGTTCTTTATTTAACTGAGTAAATATTTTAGAAAGAATGTTTTTTCTTCACTTACAAATACAATTGGAAATAGACGATCCAACTATCATACCATCATAATTGGCAATAACCCACTATATATCAACACAAAACAGCCATGACAGTTCGCAAAACAACTGTCATGGCTACTATCATACCATCATACATAAAATTAGTCAATCAATTATATATCAACCATCTACTTCTTCCACATAATAACAAGTCCCCCTCATCGTCCGCTTATTCGGCACGCTATTCCGCTTCAAAAGCTTGCCGAAATTAAGGATCATCGTTTTTGTAATGTTAAAACCGGGTTGTTTCTCCGCGATCATATCCAGTATCTCGGACGCCAGAAGCGGCTTTGCCTCTTCAATATCCTCCGCGATCTTGAAATAACGCAGGAACAGTTGCTCTTCAGCCGGCTGCTGCTGGAAATCCCTGTTGTTTTCAGTGATCAGCGCCTCTTCCTCCAGAGTAAACCAAAAACGTTCTCCACGCCTCAACAATTCTTTCGCTTCCGCATACAACTGATCATAATCGATCGGCTGGGCATAATCGATCCGCCCCTTCACCTCCACGCAAATGAAACGGCGGCTACCGGTCGGATCCGTCAGCAAATCATAATTGTTGCTGGTCGCGATAAACGTGGCATAGCGACGCAAGTTACGGCTCGCACTCTGATAAGGCAAACGAGTGTTCACAACCGCTTTTTGCAGGATATGCTTCAAAAAACTTTGATGAGAACTTTTCACTGAATCAAATTCATCGATATTAATCAACGCATACCGGTGCAAAGCCAACTCCGCCCCACGGCGATTGCCGAAATCGATACTGTCCGTATAATAAGGACGCAACACTGGTGGCAACAAATTCAAGCAAAACGTGGACTTCCCACACCCTTGACCACCGACCAACAGAGGTGTCGTACTATTCCCGTGTTCCGAATCCAGTTCCATCCAATGTGCCACCATGCTTAGGAACCAGCGGTAAAACAAATCTCCCCATACCGGATTGTCACAAGGGACACGCCCGGCTAATGCCCTGATGCGTTCTTTTCCGTCCCAAGCCGGAAGATTCCCAAGAAAATGGTCGATAGGATGATATATCGGAACACGATCGGAATTGACATACCGGTCGATATCCTTGTCCCATACATTCAACCCTTCCTGCTGGGCTTCCAGGCAAATGGAATTCCGAACTTTCGTCGTATAAGGCTTGTAAACGAACTGTATCATCGAACGGTCCAAATATTCCACTCCACCGCTCATCTCATTCGTCCGGAAGAAATAACGCCGGTTCATAAACTCGTCCAACCGCAACACCAACGACATGGATGGCGGGACGGAAGAGAGCGGCTCCGCACGGTTTGAAACATTCTCCAACGTATATGCCGTACGGAAAGCCATACGGATGTCTATCTTATATTTTTTCAAAGCCTCATAGCGCAATGTCCAGCCCACCGCCTCTTCCTCCGGTATTCCAAGCCGGCAGCAAGCCTGCGCCAAGTCGATGAACAGCAGTTGGATATCATCTTCCGGGCTTTCTGAAAACCGACGCGTCATCTCCATCAGGATAACACTGAACAGCGTGGCGATCTGCCCGTTCCGATCCGCTCCCGGAGCCATCATCTCCAACGGATCCCGAACCGGAGAAGGCACGATCTTCAAGTCACCCCCGTCCGGCATCTGCAAAGGTTGCTCGATCCGGATCGCCACCGCATCCGGATTGTAATAGGCGTCCGGATCCACACTCATCCGGCACCCCCGCGACAGGAACGGTTCTTTCAACGATATAATGCTGCCCAACTGCGGCTGGTAATGCCGCACCGCCAGCTGATAAGCCGCAGCATGAAACATACGGGCCTGCTCCTCTTTTTTCGGCAGCGAGCCGTCGGGCAGCACAAAAGGAACCACGATCTTGACCGAACGCCCGCTCAGCCCGACGAACGCCAGCAAGGTCTGCGGCAGGGCGGCAGCTTCACGGCGGACGGCCTCCGCCTCACTCTGGCTTTCCAAGCCGTTCACTTCCAACAAGACATACCCGTTATAGCGCCTCAACTGTATTCCATCGCCATTCTTCTTGAACGTCGAGCCAAAAGCCAGAACCGGTAGTTTTCCGGACAAATCCGTGGTTCGTGCCAAAAACGCCATATTCAATTTTCGACGAACCGACAGTATCGCTTCCGCATCTTTGCCGTTTTTCAGCAACCCGACAATATATTCCATATCACGCGAGTGCATCCGCAACACGCCTTTTTTATGCCTGTAATATGTGATTTGCATTACCAAGGATTTCTTTCGAATTTGACAAATTTCATGCTCTTTCTCACACAGGGAGCCATCCTGAAACAGACACGACGCGCCTTCACCCGATGGGGAGTACATTTTTTCGGATCTTCGAAGCCTTCGCTCCCTGCCGAAAGATAAAAATCACCCAACCCGTCCAACTCCACGGAATAGCCGTCTTTCAACAATTCAAGAATCATCCCTCCGATCTCGCAAACCGAAGCGAACACATCACCTCGGCTCAACGAGCAACGATCGGCAACCAAATCAGCCAGCTTTTTCGTTGAAACCCGCCCGCACGTAACCGGAACACCATAATAGCGTACTTTATCTTCCGCTCCCGTCTTGTCCAGTTTTTGCCGGACTACATAGTAATGTGCCATAAATAACAGTATTTTTAATATTAAACAACCAGATATTCTTCTCAAGACGCCCATTTTAACACTTTTGACACCCCCATCTGAACGGTATCAGCACCCGGGTCTCACCCCTTCCGACACCCGGATGACGGGCTTCTTTTCTTATTACAAATATACAAATAAAACATCTATAATGCAAATATTTACAGCACTTTATTCAATTATATCTACACTTATTTTTCCCCAGCATAAAGACAGAAGCATGTGATATATGACATGATAGTATGATAGTATGAAATGATAGTTGAAAATAGATACTATCATATTTTTATAAACTAATATACAGACATTTATAAGAAAATATGATAGTATAATAGTTGGATTTAAAAAAAATCATATGTATATAATAGGTGGATGTTTACAGCAGCTTATTTATATTGCTTGCAGGAGGAAGACTTACATGGATGGCAACCCTAAATAACACATCGTCCTGTTTCCATGTTTGACATTGCAGCTATCAAACACAAGAAACAGGACGATTTTGCATATCTAAGTTCTTTCCCGATTGACCGGACTTACAAAAAATTTCGACAAACGTGCCATTCCGACATAGTACACAACTATATCATCGAGCTAAAAGCACCTTATTTTTTGCAACCGTCGCCTGAAACTCTTTCAGGTAGAACGGTTCGAAATAGGCGGTGTCTTCAAACTTGCCGGTGGCAAAAGCTTGTTCCGAGAGCGGAATCATGTTTACGGCAAGAGGATGGATGTCCTCGATAAAGATGGCGTTCGGAGAAGTGATGACCGATTTGCATTTGGAAGCACCGTTGCCAAAGAAACAAACTTTCCCTTTTTCCAGATAAGAAGCATACGTACCGGCTTCCACAATATCGGCCTTCGTCTCGCGGACAGGCTTTAAGGAAGCATCGTAGATAGCGGCATAAACCTCCATACGCCGGGCATCCAACATAGCACAATAAAGGCAATCATCAGTAATAGAGACGATTTGCGAATCACCCTTACTATTGACAGTAGCAGCCATGATGTCCAACGTATGAATGCCGATCAGAGGAATACCGAAACCAAAGCAAAGACCTTTAGCGACAGACACTCCGATACGGAGTCCGGTATAAGAACCAGGACCGCTACTGACCGCTACGGCATCCAAGGCTCTCTTCCCCTTCTTTTTCAATACGGAAAGAGCTTCTTCAACAAATACGCCTAATAGGGCTGCATGCGAAGGGCCGTCGAACGAAGCCTTCGCAAAAAGGACTTCACCATCCATAGACAACGCTACAGAGCATACAGAAGTCGATGTTTCGATATTTAATATACAAGACATTTTAATTGACAATTGACAATTGACAATTGACAATTAGAATATGTGTCAAAAGCCAATCGGTTGATAATGGATGCAAAAGTATAAAACATAACTGTAATCTCATGATCAAAACCGATTTTATTAAGGCTGACACGGATGGTTTCGGCTTTTTCCCAATTATATTGTCAATCGTCAATTGTCAATTATCAATTGATTAGCTATCTTTGCACAAATTTTTAGAACAATGATACAATCAATGACTGGATTCGGTAA
>ERZ825137.6011-NODE-6011-length-10867-cov-2.206992_pt1 | contig 10867 bp, 15 predicted proteins | sample MGYA00519873_ERZ825137 | MGnify/ENA primary metagenome ERZ825137 (study PRJEB31778, sample SAMEA3449190) | human gut metagenome | biome: human gut; feature: human-associated habitat; material: faeces | place: United Kingdom | collected 2010/2012 ... | reverse complement strand
CAAACTGGACACAGCACCACACGGCGGACGCCTCGCCGCCGGATGGGAGCGCCGCAAGAGCAGCACCGATGCTTCGATACTCTACAGAGCGAAGCATAGCGAAAGAAGTCGAGAGAGCTCGCGCGGTTCGGGTCGGCAGGTGCGCCAACACCCCCGGCCCGGTTAGAGGAAGTCGTTCTAAGTTTCATACAAGTCGGCCCTCGCCGTTCGCTTTTACTCTACCATATACCGCACCGAAACGCAAAGGAGGCGATCTCTTTGAGACGCGGCAAGAAGCCAACCAGGAAGCAGAAGATCCGGCTCGGACAAGCGGGCCTCTCGCCGGAGAACTGGCTCGTCGTGAAGCAGAAGCAGAACGGGGAGCTCGTCATCCTCCACAAGCACACGGACACGATCCGGGTCGTCCCTCCCCTGGGACAGTGACCCCCACACACAGAAAGGAAGGAACAGCAGCATGAGAAAGATGAAGAAGATCAACGGCTACCTCGTCGTTAAGTTCAACGCCCGGGAGCTCCGTGAGTACGCGGGGACGGCCCTCGGCGAGTATGGCGTCATCGACGCCGAGCTCTACACCGGCATCCTGGACATCGACCGGGGCGCGATGGAGTACGACAACGCGGGCAGCATGGAGGAGGCCGTGGAGCTGGCCCGGGGCCTCGAGTCGGAGCTCGACGCCGAGGAGCCAGAGGTCAAGGTCACGATCGTCAAGGAGACCGACGAGACCACCGAGGAGGAGGAAGTCGACGCGCAGCAGATGATCGCCGGATGGGAGAACGTCCTCCGGGGGCAGGTCGCGAGCGCCCACTATAAGGACGTGGACGAGCGCACGGCAGCGCATGAGCTGTACGGCTACAAGGTCGCCCTCCGCGACCTGGGCCTTCTGGATCGGGAAGACTGCTACGTCCTCCCGGACACCTTCGGGGAGGCCCCGGGGCCGCTCCCCAAGAAGCCGGAGGAGCTCCTCGCCTATGTGTGCGACGATCTTTGTCGGCACCGCCGCCCGGAGATGACGCAAGAGGAGCTCGACGCGGTTTGTGAGAAGTGCTCCCTCGAGCGGCTGGCGAACGAGGCCGACGGGGGAGATCTCCGAGCCCGGGAGAAAGCCCTCGGGGCGCTCTATGGGCTCATCGACCGCATCCGAGACCGAGAGAGCAGCGCCGATGCTGACCGAGTCGGCGCAGAGGCCCGGGCCTATCTCCGGGCGCTGGCGACTGTCCAGGTCATCACGGAGCAAGAGCGGGAGTCCTTCGCCGCAGCCATTGAGGACGCGGTCAAGGCCCGGACGGCTCCGGCGGAGCGGAAGACCTTCGAGCACCTCCACCCGGATCTCAAGCGGCACCGGGAGACAACGCAGATCTACGCCCTGGGGCTGGCGCTGTCCAAGAACTGCCCGCCCAACGATTGCCGGGTCTACCTCAACATCTTCAACGCGGCCCGGGAGCTGGACGCCGCCCTGGACAACCTGGACGCCTACGGCGCTCCGGCGCTGGCCTTGCGGAAGGAACTCCGGGAACGGGTCGGAGAGCTGGCGGAGATGATGGAAGACAACTACGCCGTCGAGCAGTACCGGAAGGGAGGCGGGGCGAAATGAGAGCGGAGTTCAAGCGAGCCGCCGACCTCGTCGCCTTCCAGCGGCGCGAGGCCCTGTCTCGGAAGCGGCTCTCGGGAGACCCCCGGAACCCCTTCCGCCCCCGGTATGGCGCGGAGCTGACCTTCGCCGCCGCGTCGCAGGAGGCCGAGACCCTGGGCTATATTCTCAAATTACTTGAGAAGGAAGCGGCCCGAGAGTGTGCGAGGCGGGTCTTCCCCACGCTGGACGCGATCCTCGACTTCGTCGTCGGCCTGGGCCTCATGGCCCTCGGGGGCCTGGGGCTCGCCGCCGCGTGTGTCGTGGCAGGAGCGCCGGACAGCTTCACCCGTGCGGCGGCGCTGCTGGGCCTGGGGTTTATGGCAGCGGTCAACCTGCACCGGCAGAAGCGGAAGTAAATCTAAGAACGACTACACAGGAAGGAGGACAGCGGTGAAAAGCAACGGTAAACTTTGCCCCCTGGGGAAGCTCGTCGTCAAGGCGCTCACCGACCAGGACAAGACGAAGACGCAGCTCGCCGCCGAGATCGGCACGTCGCCGCAGTATCTAAGCTACATTCTCTACGGCGTCCGGTCGGGCGAGAAGTACCTCCCGGCGATCATCGCGGCCCTCAACCTCGACCCCCGGAAGGTCGAGAAGGTAACGGCAGCGTAACACCAGGAAGGGAGGGACAGGAGTGCCGGACGTATTCATCACCATGAAGGAGGCGGCGGAGTTCGAGGGCGTCAAGTACGGAACTTTCGCCCAGCGCATAGCCCGCAACCCCAAACAGTACAAGACCAGAACGCAGCCCCAGGAGAACGGCGGCAAGGAGCAGGTGCTCGTCTCCGTCGACTCCCTCACAGCCAAGGGCCGGAAGGCGTGGCGGGCGGCACAGAAGATAGACGGGAGGGATGTCGTCATAGAGAAGCGAACAGAGTCCGCGCCCTGGTATGTGGGCGTCGACCTCAACCACTACACCGAGCAGCACAAGAAGGCGTTCTATGAGGCCGTCGAGCTGGCGGCGAGGGTGCAAGACTTCATCGACTACGACGGCCCCGACCGCACGGCCTACGCCGAGCGGTACGCGCTGGGCCTGGGAGTGAGTCTCCCGACCCTCTACCGCTACGTCGACAACATCCTCAAGGCGAACGCCTGGGCCCTCAAGATGGAGAAGGAGGACGGCCAGAGCCGGGACTATTTCCGGGCGCTGTCCTTGTGTCGGAAGCCGAAGGCGACCGCCACCTTCCCGAGTCTCACGGATGAGCAAAAGGCGCTCATTCAAAATATATGGTTCGACCGGCGCTTCGCGGCCAACCTGGGAACGATCGAAATGCTCTACGAGAAGTTCGAGGAGGTCGCCGAGGGCCGGGGCTGGGAGAACTACCCCAGCATCAAGACGGTCGCCCGGTACATCAAGCACCTCATGGACAGCCGGGGCGGAGAGTCGGCCCGCTACCTCGCGGCCAACGGCTCCCGGGAGTGGAAGAACAAGAAGATGCTCAAGGGCAAGCGCGACGCGACGAGCCTCAAGGTCATGGAGTACGTCGTCGGCGACGAGCACACCTTCGACTTTTGGGTTCAGTGGGTCGCCCCGAACGGGAAGATCAAGGCCGTCCGCCCGAAGCTCGTCGCATGGATGGACATGCGGAGCCGGGCGATTGTGGGCGACGTGGCTTGTGTGGACGCCAACAACCAGACCCTCAAGGAGAGCCTCGTCAAGATGCTCTACTCCCACCCGGGCGGCGTCCCCCACATCCTCCATGTCGACAACGGCAAGGACTACACGGCGAAGACCATGACCGGCCAGAGCCGCAAGAAGCGGAACATCGACTTCGAGTTCGACGCCGAGACCGTGGGCTTCTACCAGAGCATCGGCATCGAGGAGGTCGGGCGGTCGCTCCCCTATCAGCCGTGGGACAAGCCGATCGAGCGCTTCTTCTCGACCGTGTGCTCCAAGTTCTCGAAATGGTTCGAGAGCTACACGGGCACCCTCACCGGCTCCAAGACCTACGCCAAACGGCAGAAGGACGTCGACGGTATGCTCGAGCGCGGCGAGCTGCTGACGATGGAGGAGTTCTTCGAGGCGTGGACGAAGTGGAAGAACGAGAAGTACCACACCCGGGAGCACCGGGGCCTCAAGGACGCGGGTGAGAAGTGGATCACGCCGATCTCCCTCTTTGAGAACGGCGAGCGCTATGAGAAGGCAGCTCCGCCCCGCGAGTATGCGGCGATGCTGCTCATGAAGGCCGACACCGCCCGCGTGACGAACCAGGGGATCAACAAGTTCGGCACCCTCTACACGGACTACGAGCTTTGTCACTACGTCGGCAAGCATGTCGGCATCAAGTGGGACATCGACGACGTCACGAAGCTCTACGTCTTCGACCAGGAGGGCCGGAAGATATGCGAAGCCGTCTCCGCCGAGCTGCTGGCCTTCGGGCCTCACTGTTCGCAAGCAGCGCTCGAGCGCCACCTCCGCGACCAGAAGCGGCAGGAGAAGGAAATGCGGGAGATCCTGGACAGCATGACGCGGCCCTACGAGCTCCGCGTCCAGGAGGGCGGACGGCCCTCCGAGGCGGTCGGCATGATCGACTTGACCATCAAGGCGGATCGGCCCTCGAAGCTCATCTCCCTCCCGAACGACAAGGAGTTCCGGGCGGAGATGGCCACGAACCGAAAGACCGGGAAGAAGGCATCCGGGGACGAGTTCCTCGGGAAGAAGGCAGACGACGCCCTCGCTCGCTTGAGGGCTATGAACGAATAGGAGGAACAACATGGAAATCACAGCAGCAGCGGCCCAGGCCACAACCTACACCACCGGCAAGACCCTTGCCGAGCAGATCAACGACTACCTCGCAGTCTCGAAGACCAGCATCGCCACCCTGGCGAGCGAGATCCCGGGCTATTCCCGCCCGACGATCTCCCGCTATCTCTCCGGCAAGTACGAGGGGGACATCTCCACCATCGAGAAGCTCCTCGCGGACTGGCTGGCCCCGCGCACTGGCGAGGCCGTGGCGCTCCCGGAGCCGGGGCGCAAGACCGGACGGAAGCCCGTCTTCTATGAGAGCCGGGACGCCCTCAAGGTGCTCGGCGTGTGTCAAAGCTGTCAAGAGTACATCGGCCTCGGCATCGTGGTCGCCCGCAGCGGCTACGGCAAGACCTACTCCCTCCGGCAGTACGCGAAGCTCCCCCGGGTCGCCTACATTGAGTGCGACGACACCATGAGCAGCCGCGATCTTGTGGAGGCGATCGAGAAGTCCCTCGGCATCCCCAGCGGCTACGGCACTATCTGGCGCAGGGTCAACGGCATCCGGGACTTCTTCAACACGAACAAGGGCTACCTCCTCATCATCGACGAGGCGGACAAGCTCGTCTCGAAGTACACCCAAAAGAAGATGGAGATCCTCCGGGCGATCTTCGACCAATCCGACGTGGGGCTCGTCATCGCCGGAGAGCCGAAGCTCGAAGCGCAGATCAAGACCTACCTCGCCCGCATGGCGAACCGGGTCGACTTCTATGTCTCCCTCAAGGGGCTCGACCCCTCGGAGGTGGAGGGCTACCTCGAGGGCTTCGAGGTAGATCCCGACGCGATGGTCGAGCTCAAGGCCCGGGCCTGCAACATGCAGACCGGATGCTTCCGACTCCTCGACCGAACCCTCTCCAACGTCACCCGCATCCTTGAGGAGCGCGGCGAGAGAGTCGTCACCGTGAAGATCATCGAGCAAGCCTCGAGCCTCATGATGCTCTAACACGGAAGGGGGCCGGGACAATGAAAATGAGAAAGCAACGTCTCATGGGTCTCGCTATGCTGGCGATCACCGCCCTCATCCTGGTCATGGCCCGAGGCGGGAAGACGCCGGAGGACAGCGACGCGACCGCCGCTCTCCTCACCGGGCCGCTCGGCCTCTATATGCTCCTCTCTAAGACCTACATCCTATACGAAGACAAGGAGCCGAAGGAGGCCACCGAAGCAAGCCGCAGCGGGGAGGCAACTCCCCGGGCATATATCAACAAGCACAGAAAGGAAGGAGCCTACACATGGCAAGGAAAAGAGTGGTCGAACCCTCCGGGGTCAAGACCTGGGAGGACGCGAACGACGCCCTCCGTCAGATTGCAGAAGCGCAGCTCGCCGTCCAGGACATTGAGGGCGAGATGAACAAGCAGATCCTCGGGGCCAAGAAGGCCGCAGAGGAGCAGAGCAAGCCCCACAAGGACAGGATCGCCAAGCTCGAGCGCGAGCTCAAGGACTTCGTCACCGAACACCGGGCGGACATGGGGAAGGCGAAGTCGAAGATCCTCACCTTCGGCGAGGTCGGCTTCCGGCTCTCGACCTCCGTGTCCCTCCCCAGGGCGAAGGAGAAGATCGAGGAGATCATCCGCCGCCTCAAGAACCGGCAGATGATGGACTGCATCGTCGTCAAGGAGGACGTCTCGAAGGAGGCCCTCAAGAAGTACGGCGAGGACACCGTCAACGCGGTCGGCGCTACCTGGAAGCAGCAAGACGTCTTCGGCTACGAGCTGGACTTCGCGAAGCTGGAACAGGTCAAGAGCGGCATGTAAGGGGGCGGGCTTCATGCGGGTCGACATCACCACCACGAGAAAGAAGTACCGGGTCATCTACGCCGACCCTCCATGGAAGTTCAGCAGCAAGGAAGCAACTGGAAAAACGCGCGGGGGGTAATTTCTACCACCTATAAACCCCTCGAAGCGGTCTATCCGACCATGACCACCGAGGCCCTCAAGGAGCTCGACGTCGGGCGCATCGCCCACCGAGACGCGGCGCTCTTTATGTGGGCCACCGACGCCCACATCCCGGACGCCCTCGAACTCTATCGGGCGTGGGGGTTCCGGTATGTGACCGTCGCCTTTGTGTGGTCGAAGAAGACCGTCAACGGGAAGACCGTCTCGAACCTCGCGCCCTGGACGCTCAAAAACTGTGAGCTTTGCCTCATGGGGACGCGGGGCCGGATGGTTCAGTACAAGCAGAAGAACAACATCCCGCAGCTCGTGGAGGCCGTGAGAACACGGCACAGCGAGAAGCCGGAGGAAGTCCGCCGCCGCATCGAGGAGCTGTTCGGGGACGTCCCCCGGATCGAACTCTTTGCCCGGAAAAGGTTCCACGGCTGGGACTGTTGGGGAAACGAGGTGTAAATCATGGCAGCAACACGCAGCGGAAGGAAGCTCCCCTCCATCCGCACACTATGGGCGATCGCGAAGTCGCCCGAGCTCCGGCTCTCGGACGAAGACCTTCACGGGGTCGTGTACCGGGAGACCGGCAAGGAGAGCATGAAGAAGCTGACGCAGGGCGAGATCACCGACGTCGCCCGCGTCCTGCAAAACATGAAGGACAGCGCCGCCCGGAGTACCGGCGGCAAACGGACGGACGAGGGCGGAAACCCCACCACCGAACGGCAGCGCCGGAAGATCTACGCACTCACCGAGGCCCTGGGGTGGAACAACGACAAGCGCCGGATCGAGGGCTTTGTGAAGCGGATGACCGGCATCGACCGGCTCGAGTGGCTGAACACGGCCCAGTGTGAGAAGGTCATCGAGGGCCTCAAGGCGATCCTTGCCAGAGAGCAGCGGAAGGGGGCCGGGCGGGATGGATAACGAGAACCAGCAGGAGCTCGATGTCCTGGCCGCGCTGGAAGGCATCCACCGGATGCAAGAGAGCATCCGGGACACGGAGCTGGACATGGTGGTGGAGACCGGGATCATCTTCCTCCGCTTGCACTATCAGCGGCTCCCGCCCGGAGTGGCCCGCCGTCTGACGGAGATCTCGCCCCGGGACGTGGCGGAGGTGTCGGAGGTCATCCGGGAGAATGGCGCGACGCCGGAGCAGCGGCGAAGCCTGGGCGACCGACTGGCGAGCGACGCAGCCGTCGCCCAGGTCATCCGGGCGGCGAATGTCTACCGGGAGCGGCTGGGCTACGGCCCGCTCGAGTCGGAGGTGGAGGCGTGAGCGGGCGGAAGGCTGGGGCGATGGGGCTTGTCGAGAGGCTCGCCGCCGCCCTGGCCGTGAACGAGATCGTCCGCTCCCGGCGCTTCCTGGGAGAGCGCACCAGCAAGGAAGACCGCGAGGAGCTGCTCAAGCTCACGGCCTCCGAGCTCACCTCGACGGCCCAGGTGCTCGCCTCCGCCGTGCATCTCCGGCAGCAGGTGGAGACGGCGGAGTTCACGCGGGCCCAGAAGTGCCGAAGATCACGCCGGAGCAGATCGGCGTCTTCAAGACCCTCAAGATCGCGATCGAGCTCGACAAGTTCCTTCGACGCCTGGAAGCGGAGGGCCGAAAACAATACACAATCGGGGAACTGTTCGACGAGGTCTTCTTCCCCGTTTGGAAACTATAAGGAGGTAAACAACACACCATGAAGTACAGCAAAAGCAACCCACCCATGACGTGCATGATGACACAAAGCTCTTGCTATAAGGGCACCGAGAAGATGACGGTCAAGGGCATCTTGTGGCATAGCACCGGAGCAAACAACCCGACCCTCAAGCGCTATGTCCAGCCGGACGACAACGCCGCCGACCGAGCCGAGCTCCTGTCCAAGCTGGGCACCAACGCGAACAAGAACGACTGGAACCACACGAATGTCCAGGCGGGCTTGAACGCCTGGATCGGAAAGCTCGCGGACGGGAGTGTCGCGGCGGTTCAGACTATGCCCTGGGACTTTAGGCCGTGGGGATGTGGGAGCGGCAGCAAGGGATCGTGCAATAGCGGGTGGATTCAGTTTGAAATCTGTGAGGACGCCTTGACGGATGCCGACTACTTTGCCGCCGTGTATAAAGAGGCGTGTGAGCTGACGGCGTACCTTTGCACCCTCTACGGCATCGACCCCAAAGGAACCGCTGATTGCTCCGGCGTCACTGTCCCGACCATCTTGTGCCACGCGGACAGCTATAAGTTGAAGCTCGGCAGCAATCACGCCGACGTGACACACTGGTTCCCCAAGTTCGGGAAGTCGATGGAGACGGCCCGGAACGACGTCGCGGCCTTGATGGAGGGCTCCACCGCGCCGAGCACCGGAGATAATACCGAGATCATGGGCAAGGCCCAGGCCACCGCGTCGCAGATGGCCGCGTTCTGCTTGAGCAAGAACGCCTCCCCGCAGCTCCCGAGCTGCACCGTGGAGGAGCTGGCCCGCATGTTCATCGAGGAGGGCGAAGCCGAGGGCGTCCGGGGCGACGTGGCCTTCGCGCAGAGCCTCCACGAAACCGGCTATTTTAAGTTCGGCGGGATTGTCCTCCCGACTCAAAACAACTACGCCGGGATCGGAGCCCTCAACGGAAACGCCACCGGACAGGCGGCGAGCTTCCCCGACCCGCGCACCGGCGTCCGGGCGCAGATCCAGCACCTCAAGGCGTACGCCTCCACCGAGGCCCTGGTGAACGAGTGCGTCGATCCTCGCTTCTCCCTGGTCGCCCGTGGCGTCGCGCCCTATGTGGAATGGCTGGGCGCGGCGGACAACCCCCAGGGGCGCGGGTGGGCTGTGCCCGGCGCGGGATATGGCGCGAACATCGTGAAGCTGCTCGGCCAGATCCTCGCCTACAAAGACCCGGGAGACGGCTACCCAGAGGGAACGCCCGCATGGCAGAAGGAGGGCTTCGAGATCCTGGTGCAACGCGGGATCATCAACTCCCCCGACGTGTGGAAGGCTCGCTTCAATCAGCCGATCATGGTCGGCGAGATCCTGGCGATCATCGGCAGACTGTAACCGGAAAGGAGGGCGCAGGACATGGATGAGCTCGTAAAGGACTTGACCCTGGACATGATTTCCGAAGGTCTCTATCGGATGATCGCCGAGGCAATCGGGACGGATAACTTCTACAAGCTGGCCGAGATCGTCGGAGGCACTACGATCTATATCCCGAAGCCCGAGAGCCTCACCCGCCCCGTCCGCGACGCCCGCATCAAGAAGGAGTTCACCGGCTACAACCACCAGGAACTCGCCCGGAAGTACGGCGCATTTGCGGCCCCGGGCAAGCGGAAGGGCAGATCGGGATCTTCGACTACCTGGAAGACCCCGGGGACGAATACGAGGACGAGGGGCCTTGTAATTCTTAGAAGCGCTTCGTATATCAAATTCCATAAAACGACCCTAAAATAAGACTACAAGCTGTGCTTGTAGTCTTATTTTTTATGCTTAGAGAAGGAGGCAAAACACACATGAACATGGAACTCATCACCAGCGCAGCGAGCGACGCTCTCGTCAACGTCGTCCTCGCGATCATCGCCCTCGCCGGGGCCTACGGGGTCTACTATATCCGGCTGGGCGCGGCCAAGCTCAAGGAGCAGACAGCGCAGATCAAGGACGAGGCGGGCCGGAAGGTGCTCGAGGACGCCCTTGACGACGTGGTCAACCTTGCGACGGTCTCCGTCGGCGCGATGGAGCAGACCACCGCGAAGGCGCTCCGCGACGCGGTCAAGAACGGCACGGCAAGCCGTGAGGAGCTGCTCGCCCTGGGCAAGCAGGTCTTTGACGAGGTGAAGGCGGCAATCGCACCCGAGGCGCAGCAGGTCATCACCGACAACCTGGGCAGCTTCGACAAGTACCTCACCGCCGTCATCGAGGACGCCGTCCTTCACATCAAGAACGAAGACCCCTATCTCACCCTGTCCGGGGAGCTGCTTGACGGCGTCACCATCGGCGGCGCGGAGGATGGGGTCTCCCAGCGGTAAGGAGGGGGACGCATGGACGGAGCAACGATTGCGATGTTCGTCTTTCAGACGGTCATCACGGCGATCATCGGCGTCGCCTCCTGGGGAGTCAAGAACGCGATCGGCGAGATGAAGTCGGCGATCACGAAGCTCGAGGCGGCGGACAAGAAGAACGCCGAGGACATCGCCGCCGTTCGAGGGGAGCTCGGCGATCTCAAAGCCGACCTCCCCCTCATCTACACGACCCGGGAGGACTTCATCCGGGTCTCGAACAACATCGACCAGAAGCTCGACAAGCTCCTATACAGGAGCCCGGCAAAGGAGGGATAAAAGACCATGGCTTTTTTTGACGACATGACGGAGCAGGAGATCCGGCAGAACAAGGCGATCCGGGGCTACATCGTCCGGGCCCTGGCGAAAGGCAACCAGAACTCGCTGCTCGTGCGGCAGGTGACGAACGCGCTTCTCGCCGACAACCTCATCACCGTCCCGGACATCTCGAAGCAGCTCTCCTATTTGGAGGACGGCGGCTACATCGAGTTCACGGACAAGAGGGCGACGGCCTACAACGCATACCGCCGGGACGCCGTCATCCAGCTCACGAAGGCGGGCGTCGACCTCGTGGAAGGCACGAG
>ERZ825137.6009-NODE-6009-length-10877-cov-3.348180_pt1 | contig 10877 bp, 10 predicted proteins | sample MGYA00519873_ERZ825137 | MGnify/ENA primary metagenome ERZ825137 (study PRJEB31778, sample SAMEA3449190) | human gut metagenome | biome: human gut; feature: human-associated habitat; material: faeces | place: United Kingdom | collected 2010/2012 ... | reverse complement strand
CAGGTCAGAAAACTCGATAAAGACGTCACCGAACAGGCAAACGGCCATAATTGCAAAAACATAAAAGAAAACCGCCATAACCAGCAGCATGGCCATAAAATTCGGCAACAAAGCCAAAAAGGTGTTAATCATCTGCTTAAGGCGCGTAAACTTGTTGACATAACGCAGCAGGCGAAACAGACGAAACGTTCTGAAAATGATAAACCAGCTGGCAAACGGTACCGAAGAAATCGCAATGACCGCAAAGTCGAACACGTTCCAGCCCGATTTGAAGAACTTTTTGCCGAAAGCAAAAATCTTCATAATCATTTCGATAATGAAGATAGCCATAAACAGACGGTCAAGAATAAACAGCCCGCCTTCAAAGAAACGGTTCATCGCATCGGATGTCATCAGCCCCAGAATGACCGCGTCCATACAAATCAGCGACATAATCAGAAAGTCGAAGTTTTTGCCTTCCACCAGTTTTTTCACTCTGCGTCTGTCGGTTTCAACTGCATTTTTCTTCATGGTCAATATCCTCAAAAAACTTACCGGTTTTTCATTTTAGCCTAGAAAAAGTAAAAAGCAATCATTATTGCGGCAATCGTAATCGCCGGCCCGAAAGCGCCGACCCGCATCCGCCGTGCCAGCGCATACAGCACAAACAGCACGCTGGCCAAAATCATCGTATATATTACCAGCTCCATACCCAGCCAGGCGCCCAGCGCCGCCAGCAGTTTGATGTCGCCGCCCCCGAAAGCGTCCTTGTTTTTCCAAACCAGAAACGCGCTGGCAACCACCGGCAGCATATAACCGGTTACGGCGCCGAGCACGCTTTCCGCCGGAATAACCCACTGGCTGACAAACACCGAATAGGCAAAGCCGGCAATCAGCAGCGGCACGGTCAGAATATCCGGCAGCAGCATCATGCGGTTGTCGATTTCGGTCAACAGCAGCAGCGTCCAAATCAGTCCCAGATACCAGACGATATAAATATCGCTGAACCGCTCCGCCGCCAGATAGCTGATTGCCGCGGCAACGATTCCCCAGCCGATGCTGCGCATGCGGTATCTGGTCATCAGCCGCCGGTATTCCGGATTGCCGGCGCGTTTGGCACGCGAAACGCTGCGAACCGGCTTGAGGATTCGATACAACGCATAAGCCGGCGTTGCCGGCATAAACTTGCTGAAACGCCGTGCCAGATAAGGGATAAAAAGGCCGAAAACAAGGCCGTAAGCCGCATAAATCATTGTAATTTTCCTGTTTTGTTACTCTGCCGGAAGCATAGCGCCAAAAGATTAAAATCAATTTAATGACCGAATACTGATTGCAAAATAGTTTTTTGCTTTTATAATCAGTTTTGCCATAAGAATGGTTAGACTTATGGCGGAGCCTTCAAGCTCCTTATAGAGAACCGATTATAACCTCCATCTGTGGAGGATGACGCGAAATAAGCCGCTTTTGCGGACGAATAAGCGTGCTGTCTCTATACAGTTTGAAGCTCCTCCGCTCTCATTTTGGGAGCGGTTTTGTTTTTAGCAAAACCTTGCAAAGGAGGAAGTTATGGGAAACAAAATCAGAAAACAAAATTTACGGCGATTGCGTTCAGAGTACGGCGAAAGTTTCCGCCGGGCTTTGGCGGAATTGAAGCTGACGCCGGAAGAGTTCAGCGCACAAAGTAAAATACCGCTGAAGTTTATTGAAGAACATTTAAGCGGCGAAATACGCTTTTTGGGACATCTGAACTATATATCGTTTCTATTGAACAAGCGCATAAAAATAGAACTGGTCGACTGAAACTTGCCGACCGGGCAAACTGAAAAGTCCCGCCGAAGCGGGACTTTGTAAACTAAAACGATTTGAGAATATACTCGCTCATCTTCTCGCTGTAAAAAGACGGGTCGCTGATACATTCGCCTTCGGCAATTTTCGCCTGATCCAGCAGCAGCCGCGCTACTTCTTCGACTTTCGGCTTCAGGGCTTCGTCGCCCATTGCCTCTGCCAGCCGGATAATCAATGGATGATACGGATTCAATTCCAGGATTCGCGTGCTGGCAAATGCCGTCTGTTGCTGATGGTTGCGCATCAGCCGCTCAAGATGAATGCTCATCTGCCCGGCCTCGACCGTCAGGCTGACCGGAGATTTGGTCAGTTTGTCGGTGGTCGTGACCTTGCCGACCTCGTTTTTAAACATTTCGCCGAGCAAATCGGTCAGCTTCTTCAGGTCACCCTCTTCCGCCTTTTGGCCTTCGCGCTTAAACGACAGGTCAATATCTGCCTGCGAAACATGCTTAACGGCAAAAGTCTTGTATGTTCCGAGCGTTTGTGTCCAGAACTCGTCAATCGGATCGGTCAGCAGCAAAACTTCCAGACCTTTTTCCTTAAAGGCCTCCAGCTGCGGATTATTGACCAGCGTCTTGACGTCATCGCCGGTAATGTAATAAATCGCCTTCTGTTCCGGCTGCGCGCGGCCGATATAATCGTCAAGCGACGTCAGCTTCTCGGTGTCGTTGGTCGAAACGAAACGCGACAGGCCGGCAATTTCCTCCCGGTTGGCAAAATCCTCGTAAATACCTTCCTTAAACGCAATGCCGAAAGCGTCCCAGAACTTTTTATAATCCTCATAATCCTTGCTGCGTTTTTTCAGCTCCTTGAGGATTCTGGAAACCGTACCCTGCCGGATTTTGGCAATCAGCGGCGACTGTTGCAGCATCTCGCGGGAAATGTTCAGCGGCAGATCCGACGAGTCGATAATGCCGCGGACAAAGCGCAGATAAGAAGGCAGCAGTTCCTCAACCTTTTCGGAAATAAACACGCGGTTGACATAAAGTTTCAGCCCCTGTTTGCGATCCGGCTGAAACAGGTCATACGGCGCCGTTCCGGGAATATAGAGCAGCCCGGTATACTCAATGCTGCCCTCGGCCTTAAAATGCAGCGTCATCCAGGGTTCGTCAAAATTTTTGGAAACGTGATGATAAAATTCCTTATACTGTTCCGGAGTAATTTCGGCCTTATTGCGCGTCCACAGAGCCGAAGCGCTGTTGACGGTTTCTTCGCCGGCCTTGCCCAGACACAGCACGATCGGATAGTTGATGTGGTCGGAATAGGTGCGGATAATCTGCCGCAGATAAATGCTGTCGGTGTAGTTTTTCTCGTCCTGTTTCAAAAACAGCTTGATTTCCGTACCGTTGGTCTTCTTCTCCGCTTCACGGATTTCAAAGCCGTCCACGCCGTTTGAAACCCAGAACCAGGCTTTGTCTTCGCCGGCGCGCCGGGTCAGGATTTCGACCTTGTCGGCCACCATAAACGCCGAATAAAACCCGACGCCGAACTGCCCGATCAAATCTACCGCCGAACCGTTGTCGGAAGCGTTTTTCACAAAATCGGCCGTACCCGACTTGGCAATCGTGCCCAGATGGTTAATCAGGTCGTCACGGTTCATGCCGATACCGTTGTCGGCCACTGTCAGCGTGTTTTTCTCCGCATCCGGCGTAATCCAAATTTTCATTTCTCCGGATTCTCTGGCAATGTCCGGATGCGTCAGCGCCATATATTTCAGCTTGTCGCAGGCGTCGCTGGCATTCGAAATCAGTTCGCGCAGAAAAATCTGCTTTTCCGAATACAGCGAATTGACCACAATATTGAGCATTTTGCTGACATCGGCCTGAAAATTCAACTTGTCGCTCATTTGTTCTTTCTCCCGAAAAATATTTCTTCCGATTTATCCTAATATATGGGAAGCGGCGCGCCGTTTCGCAAGTTTGCCGGGCAAAAAAATCCCCCTCTGTCTTTTTTGCTTGCATTTCAGGATAAAATTGCTAAATTGGAGCCGATGTTTAAATGAACTAAATTAGGAGTTATATTATGGTTTCTGTTGTTAATGACGCTTGCGTCAAATGCAAATCCTGCGTAGACGTTTGCCCGGTAGACGCTTTCCATGAAGGCGAAACTCAGCTGGTTATCGATCCCGATACCTGCATCAGCTGCGGCGTATGCATTTCCGAATGCCCGCAGGAAGCAATCACTCCCGATGACGAAGCTGACGAAAAATGGGTTAAATTCAACGCCGAAAACGCCGCCAACTGGCCGAACGCTAACGAATAATCCGTTTAGTCGGAGCAATTTTCTGAAAAAAGGCCTTTGTTTATAAGGTCTTTTTTTATTTGCCCCCTTGCCTGTTTGCCCAAAGCATATTAAAACTCGGATAAAAGCAACTGAATTTAGGACAACAAAATGATTAACAAAGATTCCACCCTTTATGATGTCGTCGGCATCGGCAACGCCATCGTCGACGTTCTGGCCAAGGTCGGCGACGGCTTTCTCCGGGAACGCAGCCTGCCCAAAGGCGGCATGACGCTGGTCGAAGCGGCCGACGCCGGCAAAATCTATGCCGACCTCATTCCCGAACGCGAGGTTTCCGGCGGTTCGGCGGCCAATACCGTTTCCGGCCTCGCCTCGCTGGGCTCCGACTGCGCTTTCATCGGCAAAGTCCATGACGACGAACTCGGACAGGAATTCCAGCGCAACATCGGCGCCGCCGGCATCGATTTCTTTACCAGGCCGCTGACCGAAGGCCCCTCCACCGGCCGCAGCATTGTTCTGGTTACGCCGGACGCCGAACGCTCCATGTTCACTTATCTCGGCGCCTCCAAACGTCTGACCGCCGACGACATCGACGAAGAAACCATCCGCGCCGCCAAAATCACCTATCTGGAGGGCTACCTGTGGGACGAGGGTTCAGCCAAGGAAGCCGTCATCAAGGCCTGCGAACTGGCACACAAACACGACCGCAAAGTCGCCTTCAGCCTGTCGGACAAATCCTGCCTGCTGCGCAATAAGGACGAAATCGTCAATTTGATAAAAGATCATGTCGACATTCTTTTCGGCAATGAGGAAGAACTCAAAACCCTGTTTGCCGAAGATAACTTCTACAAAGCGCTCGATTTGGTCAAGCCGCTGGTCGAAATCGCCGCCGTTACCCGCAATGCCAAAGGTTCGGTCGTTGTCAACGGCCGCGTCAAAATCTTTGTCGAAGCCGAAAAAGTCGACGACGTCGTCGATTCGACCGGTGCCGGCGATTTGTATGCCGCCGGTTTTCTGTACGGCATAACCCAAGAACGCAGTCTCGGCACCTGCGCCATGATCGGCGGCATCTGCGCGGCCGAAATCATCAGTCATTACGGCGCCCGTCCGGAGGTTTCGCTGCGCGGCTTTGTTCGCAACCGCCTCCGCCAATACGGCAAAAGAGCCTAAACTAAAGCCCTCTCCAAGGAGAGGGCTTTTTTTGACAGCGACATCTATTTCCAAAATCTCATCCGCCGCCAGCCGATTAAAAGAACAGCGGCAATTATGGTCAACAACAAAATACAGCATACGATAACCAAAACAATCAGAAGAATAACAGCAATTACCACCCGAAACAAAACGCAGCATAAGTCGACCAGAAACTGCGACAAAAAAATTACCACCCTGACCGACAGAAATGCAGCTGCCAGAGACAGAACCAGCCCCCCGGCAAACTGCATGGCGCCGGCGGTAAATATCTCGGCGTCGGGCGCTGCGGTCAAAGACAAAAACAACCCTAAGATCGTCAGACATTCAACCAGCGCAATTCTTGGCATTTTCGGCACCAGTCCGGCATCGAAATAATTGCGAAGCACAAACAAATCGCCGTCTCTGCGTTCGGACAAACCGTTTCCTAACACTTCGCGAAAACGCCTGTATGAGCAGTATCCGCCCAAAATAACCAAGATGCACGCGTAAACCGCTGCGGCAATAAAAATAATTGAATCCATAAAGCAAAAATATTTAAGTGAATAAAAAATTTCAGCTAAATACAAGCTTCTCGGGCCGAATAATATCCAGGCTCAGAAAAATACATTTTAAATCGCCAAAGATTTAACATCATTGCACAAACTTTTCAATCAGATATTTCACTAAAATCTTGAATTTTAATTTTAAAGCGGTATTGTAGGGCGAATTTAATTACTGCCGGAATTTGAGTGCACATTTTTCCTTACGCAACGGCTCCGTCAAAAGAAGCGCCGCAATGTGCACAAAGGCAGCGCATGGGCGGTTAAGCCCATGACACGACAAGTTTTTAGGAAAGAAAAAACATGAAGAGAAGAAACATTGCCATTATTGCCCACGTCGACCACGGCAAAACCACTTTGGTTGATGGCCTCCTGAAACAGAGCGGCACCTTCCGCGAAAACCAGAAAGTCGAAACCTGCGTCATGGACAGCAACGATCTGGAAAGAGAGCGCGGCATTACCATTTTATCCAAATGCACTTCCGTTCAGTGGAAAGATACGCATATTAATATTGTCGACACCCCGGGCCACGCGGATTTCGGCGGCGAAGTCGAACGCATCATGTCCATGGTTGACGGTGTTGTCCTGCTCGTCGATTCGTCGGAAGGCCCGATGCCTCAGACCAAGTTCGTTCTGGGCAAAGCCTTAAAAGTCGGCCTCAAACCGATTGTCGTCATCAATAAGGCAGACAAGTCCGACGCACGCGTCGACGAGGTTCTGAACGAAATCTTTGACCTCTTTGTCAGCCTCAACGCCAGTGACGAACAGCTCGACTTCCCGGTTCTGTACGCTTCGGGACGCAACGGCTGGGCCGTCAAGGACATGAACGACGAAAAGAAAGACCTTACCCCGCTGTTTGAACTGATTCTGTCTTATGTGCCGGAACCGGTCTGCGAACCCGACAAACCGTTCTCCATGCTGGCTACCACGCTGGAAGCCGACAAGTTCATCGGCCGCATTCTGACCGGAAAAATACACTCCGGCAGCCTGAAGGTCAATGATTCGGTCAAAGTCATCAACGAACAGGGCGAAGTCGAACGCACCCGTATTACCAAAATTCTGGCTTATGAAGGCCTCAACCGCGTCAGCAAAGACGAAGCTCATGCCGGCGATATCATTGCCGTTGCCGGTATTGTCAAGGGAACGGTTGCCGACACCATCTGCGCACCGGAAGTTTCCGAAGCCATTCACGCGCAGCCGATTGACCCGCCGACTCTGGCCATGACTTTCTCGGTCAACGATTCGCCGTTGGCCGGACGCGAAGGCGACAAAGTTACCTCCCGCATGATTTGGGACCGCCTTTGCAAAGAAGCCGAAGGCAATATTGCCCTGCGCATATCCAAAACCGATTCGACGGACTCTTTCGAAGTCGCCGGACGCGGTGAGCTTCAGCTCGGCGTTCTGATTGAAACCATGCGCCGTGAAGGTTTCGAACTTTCCATTTCCCGCCCGCGCGTTCTGATGAAAAAAGATGAAAACGGACAGTTGCTGGAACCTGTTGAAGAAGTCGTCGTTGACGTTGACGAGGAATTTTCGGGCGTCGTTGTTGAAAAACTCGGACAAAAACGCGCCGAACTGATTGAAATGATTCCCTCGCAGGTCGGCAACAAAGTCCGCCTGATTTTCCATGCACCGTCCCGCGGCCTTATCGGCTATCACTCCGAATTTCTGACTGATACGCGCGGCACCGGCGTCATGAACCGCATTTTCTATGCTTACGAACCTTACAAAGGCGATATCGACACCCGCCGCAACGGCGTGCTTATCTCCAGCGAAGCCGGCACCGCCATCGCCTACTCGCTTTGGAAACTGCAGGACCGCGGTCCGATGTTCATTGACGCCGGCGTTCCGGTATATGTCGGCATGATAATCGGCGAACATACCAAGTCCAACGACTTGGAAGTCAACCCGACCAAAGCCAAACAGCTTACCAATATTCGTGCTGCCGGCAAGGACGAAGCGATTGACTTGGTTCCGCCGCGCAAACTCACGCTGGAACAGGGACTGTCTTATATTCAGGCTGACGAACTCCTTGAAGTCACGCCGAAAACCATCCGCCTGCGCAAACGGATTCTGGATCCGATCGCCCGCAAGCGTGCCAAACCGGATCTGGCCTCTTAAACCAAACAAAAACAGCCTGATTTAATCAGGCTGTTTTTTTAAAGCGACGGAAGAATCCTCTCAATAAAACGACGATTTCGCGCTATTCTTTTTTGCTCTCTTTCTCTCTCTTTCTTTTCCCGTTTTTTTCGTTCCACACGAGCCTTGTCTTCACGTTTTTTGTCCGTTAAAACACCGAAGTAATTCAAGAGCTTTTTCATCTCTTCGCTTCTTGCGCAACCAAGAGGATATACCTTCTTCTCAATCGTACAAATACCGTCGGGATCCGCAGGGTCAGGCCATCTACTTGTATGAAAATCATACACATTGGCACCGGCTTTGAGTACGACATACGCAGTTTCCAGATCATCACTTTTCACCGCATCCCACAACATCTGGTTTAATTTTCCTGATTTCAGAAAGAAGAAAAAAACCGACTTTCCAAGTAAAAATAATTTTTTCATAATTAAGGTAATTTATAATTAAATATGATTTACAATATCATACTTCAGATATACTGCCAATATTTTTTGGACATATTTTGTCAAGCCATTGTTTCACTTTACACATAATAAAAGACCTGCTTTTCAGCAGGTCAATTTTTCATATCAAAGAAGATTAGTCTGACAGCGGTTAACTTAATTTCTTTCTGCCTCTGCCGCATTGCTGAACGACATTTCTTTGCTCTTGCGCCTGTCATGCTCCGCCATTTTGTCGATTTCCGAAGCTTCCAGTCCTTTGACAATTCTCAAATTTCCAATCGGCGATTTGCTCTTTTCATCATTATAGGGATTATCATTGCCGGAAGGGTATCTGCCCATCACATTTCCCCAAACCTTGTTGACGCGGGCAATAAAATATTCGCCGCGCTCGGCCTTTTTGCCAACAGCTTTGCCATCTTCCTGCAGAACGGTCGTCCCGACATGCTCCACCATTTTATTGATGAAACGTTTTCTGTATACCTTTTCCTTGGCCTTTTCGGCTTTTTCTTTTAAGTCAGACATAAAACTTCTCCCAAATATTCTCTGCTTCTTTTTGTCTATTATCGCAATATAATCCTGTTTTGTCAACAACAAACTTGTCGGAAACTGCACAATATAAATAGATTATTAGCTATTTATACAATATACTACCGGCAAATCAATAAAATTGTCTTAACAAATAACAGTTTTTTAGAAAAAATCGACGGAAAAACATGTCACTTTTCAAATCAATCGCCGCATTCGGAGGCTTCACGCTCATCAGCCGCATTACCGGTTTTGTCCGGGATATGGTTTTGGCCAACATTCTCGGAGCCGGCGCCGTTTCCGACGCTTTTTTTGTCGCCTTCAAACTCCCCAATTTCTTCCGCAGTCTTTTCGGCGAAGGCGCCTTTACGACCGCCTTCGTTCCGATGCTCTCGCAGAAACTGGCGGTCGGCGAACGCGAAAACGGCATCAGATTCGCCGCACAGGCCATTTCCGTACTGGTATTTTTTCTGACTCTGTTCATTATACTGATGGAAATTTTCATGCCGGCGGTTGTCGTCGCTTTAGCGCCAGGATTCGCCGAAAGCGGCGGCAAGGTTGAACTGGCGGTTGTCCTGTCCCGCATAACCTTCCCCTTTCTGCTGTTTGTTTCCATCGTTTCTTTTCAGTCCGGTATTCTGAATTCGCTGGGACGCTTTGCCGCGCCGGCCGCGTCGCCGGTTATTCTGAACCTGATGATGGCGGTTTCGGCTTTTCTGTTCGCTCCTTTCGGTATTTCGCCGGCCCACGGCATCGCTGTCGGCGTCACGGTTGCCGGCTTTCTCGAAATCCTCTGGCTAAGCTGGTTTCTGCGGCGCGAAGGCGTGTTTGTCCGCCCCCATTTCAACATCGGCCGGCTGGTTCGCGACCCCGAAATCAAAACGCTGTTTCGCCGCATCGCTCCCGGGATGCTCGGCGCCGGCGTCTATCAGATTAACATGTTTGTCGACACGGTTCTGGTTTCGCTGGTCGGCACCGGCGCCATATCCTGGCTTTATTATGCAAACCGCATGCAGCAGCTGCCGCTCGGCGTCGTCGGCGCCGCCATCGGCGTCGCATTGCTGCCTATTCTTTCCCGCCAGCTCAAAACCGGCGACAATGAAGAAGCCCGCCGCACACAGGACAAAGCCGTCGAATACGGCATCCTGCTTTCGCTGCCCGCGGCAGTCATGCTGGTTATCCTCGCCGAGCCGATTATTAACATTCTCTTCCAGCACGGCAAATTCGGCGCGCATGATACGGTTATGACCGCCAACGCCCTGATTGCCTATGCCGTCGGACTGCCGCTTTATGTCGTCGTCAAAGCGCTGGCCCCCAATTTCTTTGCCCGCGGCGACACCAAAACGCCCGTCAAATATTCTGTCGTCGTACTGATTGCCAATATTGTTTTTGCCCTGCTGCTGATGAAGCCGTTCGGTCACGTCGGCATTGCCGCCGCCACGACACTGGCCGCCGTCATCTCGCTCTGGCAGTATGTCCGCGGTCTCAAAAAACGCGCTTATTGGCGGTTTTCACCCGAACTTGTCAAAAAAATCCTGCTGATTGCCTTGTCTTCGCTGCTGATGGGCATTATAATGCTTGGTATTCAGACCGGCATCAATTTCGGTTTCGGCAACTGGCTGGCTTTCCCCGTTCTGCCTAAAATCGCCGTTTTAGGGCTGTTGGGCATTTTGGGGCTTGCAAGTTTTCTGCTCTTCGCTAAACTGACTCGGGTGCTGGACATCAGCGAAATTCTAAAAATGTTAAAAAGCAAGAGGAAAAATAATGCCAAAGTTTCAGTTTAAAGACCTGACCAGCCGCACGGCAGCCTTTTTCAAACAAAAAGTTTTGCCCCGGCTTTCGCGTCTTCCGGACTATCTGGTTTTGTTCGTCAGTTCCTGGTGGCATGTTATTCTGATTGCTTTTGCGGCACTGGTTTTTCTCTATTACCCGATTGGCGGCCTGATGGTCAGCAGCATCGACACCAACACTTCTT
>ERZ825137.6008-NODE-6008-length-10878-cov-3.550217_pt1 | contig 10878 bp, 12 predicted proteins | sample MGYA00519873_ERZ825137 | MGnify/ENA primary metagenome ERZ825137 (study PRJEB31778, sample SAMEA3449190) | human gut metagenome | biome: human gut; feature: human-associated habitat; material: faeces | place: United Kingdom | collected 2010/2012 ... | reverse complement strand
CTGATTGCCTTTATGATACCTATTCTTGGCGCACTCATTCTTCAGGCCGCATATGGCGCAGTGGATTTACTTGTCGTCGGAAGATTCGGTTCTACCTCCGGCCTTTCTGCGGTTTCAACCGGAAGTCAAGTATTGAATCTTGTTACCTTCGTAGTCATTCAGTTTGCCATGGGAATCACGGTTCTGATTGCACGTTACTTGGGGAAAAAAAACCAGAGCAGATTGGAAGTGTAATTGGTGGTGCCGCAATTGTGTTTACCCTCATTTCTGTTGCCTTGTTCCTTATTATGGTATGCTTTGCACGCCCGATTTCCGTACTTATGCAGGCACCAACTGAAGCAGTAGACTTAACCGCCAGTTATGTGCGTATTTGTGGAAGCGGTATTTTCTTTATCGTAGCATACAATCTGTTATCTGCTATATTCAGAGGCTTAGGAGACAGCCAGTCGCCTCTTTTCTTTGTTTTGGTTGCCTGCATTGTAAATATTTTTGGGGACCTGATACTCGTAGCCGGATTCCATATGGAAATAATAAAACCGTATGGGTGATGGCTCAGGGAGTGATTCAGACTCTGCTCGTACGGCTTCCTTTTGCATATTACATGAGCGTTCTGCCAAACACCAACCTTACGAAAATCGGTCTGGCTGCTCCGGTATCTACAATTGTAGGAATAATCTTAAATGTTGGATTCTATCTTTATCTGAATCATGTAGCGCATAAAAAAGCTCAGATTTAATTATTTACATCCAGGTTAAATAATTTATCTAATTCTTACACAAGCTTGTTTTTCATTTCTTTTAATTCTTCATCTGAAGGTCTGTTTGCATCATCATACATTTTTTCCATCGGATACCACCAAACAGGTCCCTTCCCATTATTCCCATAATTTTCAATATCGCCTTTTCTTCTCGGAAATAAATGCCAATGTAAATGGGTATCTCCATTTCCTAACAACTCATAATTCATCTTTTCCGCATTGAAAGCCTTTGACACTGCTTCAGCAACAATAGACATTTCCTTCAGAAATTTCATTTTCACGGAATCATCCAATTGAAATAATTCGGTCTTATGCTCTTTGCAAAGGAATATCGTATACCCCATAAAATGTTGGTTATCCCCGAGAACTACACTTTTACAGGACACAAAGCGAGCAATGCCCTTTATAAATATGTATGAGACGTATTATGTCTAATGATTCATTCTGTTTTCAGCTTCTGCCAACCGGGTAAATCTCTATATTCTCGTCGGATTATCCAATACATAATATAATGAAAGATGTTCTTCCCCATTCGTCATAACCCGGGAACTTTCTTTTACAAACCGGAATCCGCATTTTTCAATCACTCTTTTCGATTGGTTATTTGCAACAGAATGGCTACAGATTAAATAATCATATTTTTCATTTTGAAAGCAGTATGCAATCACAGCTTTAACAGCTTCCGGCATGAGACCGCGTCCCCAATACGCTTTGCTTAGGACATAACCGATTTCTCTCCCGGCAAGGTTGTCATATTCTCCACCTAGTGAAAGACTCATTTTCTCAAGTCCCAATGAACCTATTACCTTATGATTTTCTTTCAATTCCAGTGCAAATTCATTCTTGCCCTTTATAAACATTTCCAAAATAGTTTTTGATTCCTGAACAGACTGATGTGGATTCCAGCCCGCCATCTGCCCCACACCATCTACTTTTGCATACTCATAAAAATCTTCTAAATCCGTTTCTTTCCACGCTCTGATGATTAATCTTTCTGTTTCAAACACAATGTTGGTCAAATCAACTTCTGCATTTATCATTTCATCCTTCTCCCATTCTTTTCTTCTTCAATCCATATTTTTCAAAAACTCATCCACTGCTTGATTAAACTCGTTCGGGCACTTATTAGCAATAAAATGATTTCCTTTGATTATTTTCAATTGCGAATCAGGAATGTTTTCTGCTATTTCTTTCGTATGAGACTCTTTTATCATATCCTTCGTTCCACATATGACAAGAGTTGGAACTGCAATCTGCAGCAACTCCTCCGGCTTCATATCCGGTTCATTTACCATCAGTCCAAGCAATTCCATATTTTTCTTAGCATCCGGTGATTTGGACGCAAATCGTTTTACTATTTGATAACCTATTTCGATTGGAATCTGCGTTCCCCATTTTACACCTTTCGAATTTAGGTTTCCGCCATTCAGGATTAATGCTTTTACCTTCTCCGGATATTTCATCACAAATTTCATCGCAATATTAGCACCATCTGAAAAACCCAAAATCACTGCCTCTGGAATTTCCATCATTTCCATAAAATCATATAAATCGTCCGCAAACTGCTCAATCGTAAAAGGTGCCGTGCCTCTTGGTGTCTTTCCATGTCCCCTTGTATCTACTGCAATAACCCGGTACTGCTTACTGAAATACGCAATTTGATGTACGAAATAAGTCCCGTCCTCTCCATTTCCATGCAGAAGAATAAGCGGCATACCCTTTCCTTTTTCTTGATAATGCAATGTAATCTCCATGATTCTTCTCCTGTAAATGTCGTTTTCTTCCAACACTGTTAATCCATTTTCATATATAGCAGCGGTTATGGATTTCCTTTTCCGAATTTTGGCAGTTGATTAATTAACAATTTTATTTCTTCATCATCGGTCACTCCGCTATCCGCCAAAATAATAATATTGTAATAATCTTTATTTTTGAAACTTTTTAATCCACCAAGTTCATTACAAACATAACAATCTGCAATCTCATTGGCTTTCTTCTGGTTGTAGTTAATTCCAAATTGTAATATAGCTACTGCTCTTTGCTTATATTTATCCAAATGTTGTAAAGCATGTCTTAAACAATTATTGATAATCGGATTAATGGAATGATATGTAACAGAATCAACCTGTTTTCTTCTTTCAGTATTTCCTAATTTCAGTGTATATGGCTTTATCTCAAATATAGAATTAAATAAATTATCGTTATCCAATATTAATTCCAAATATTCTTTTTGACAAAAAATACACTCATCACTGCCATAATGACCATTTGTAAAAAACATATGGTAAGAGTCATAAATATCATTGAATAAATCAACGTCATTCATACTCGCCACAAGACGTGCAAATGCGATACCATTTTCAAAGTGAACCCAGGTAAATTCTTTTGTTTTACGAAATTCAAACTGATTATGATACCATTTTAATTTTATTCCGTATTCTTCATGCAGATATCTGACCCCATTCACAGAATGATATTCAACTACATAATTAAGAAATGTTTTACCGAATTCGTCGGTTTGAGTGAGGATAGATTTGCCATCCTTTGTAGGTAATAAATCAAATTCCTCTCTATATAATTTGGGGTCATCTAAATATGCGTAATATCGAAATCCTTTATCAAACGGCACATTTTCCTTTTCCAAAGGCAATTTATATGCTTCTTCATCTAAAAGTCTTGCCAATGAAACGCCAAATATTTTTTCCAAAGGAATAATAAAATCATATTTAAGCGGTCTTTCGTCTTTTAGCATTTTTGAAAAGTTAGATTTTTCTTTCTTTGCAAACGTATACACTTCTTGTCCACTAAGTCCTGATTCTTTAGCAATGGCATGTAACAGATGACTGTATTTCTTTATTCCTTTCAATTCCATATAGTGGTCAATATTGTCTTTTAAGTTTCCCATGATTCTGCCTCCACGACTTTTTTTTCATAATAGCATAATCATCTCTCTTTTTGTAGTCATTTTCGACAACTTTTGTTGTCTATTTTGACTCATACAAAAATTCATTTCAAAACCATACCATCCGATTTCTGACAACTTCCTGTTTTCAAACAACATTGTTCTTTTCTTCAAATATATTTTTTAATTCACGTATTTATAAACCTTATTTTAAATAAACATACAAAGCATTGATAACCACAAAAAGAACAATCACAATTTCCCATACCCATTTACGGCTTTTTGAGGATAAGGTAGTGTTCAATATTCCGGCTCCGCTGAAAACAAAAAGCAGGCCGAGTATTCCCGGATAGTGGACTCCACTCGTTCCTCCTGACCAAAGAGGAAGTCCAACTACAGAAAAGATATTATCTCCAATGCAAAATCCTGTACTATTCCATGTACCGCCAAACACAATTCCTAAAACCATAATCGCAACTGCAAAAATCCTTGCTGTCAGTTTATTTTCTCTACTCATTTCATCACCTGTTCCTTCATCTCATGGGTCAGCTTGTAATTACATTTCATCTATTAATTCAATTGCTTCTTGTATCATGTGGTCGCAATGGGTCTTTTTATCTCCGCCTTTTGTTGCATTTGCACGCAGAAGGTCTACACAATTAAGATAGCCATCGTGATTTTCTGCAATTTTTTTGCGAAATGCATTCAGTTTTGATGGCTCAACAATTCCTTTTGCACCAAGGACCATCAATGCACTGGTGACTGCTCCGCAGACGCTTCCACATTTCATCCCACCGCCAAAATTAGCTCCGATTTCGTCTGCCTGCTTTTCTGACAAACCTAATTCTTCTGCATAAGCCCGAAGAATTGTCTGCGCACAATTACAGACCATCGGCTCTGCATTTCTAAGTTCCATCGCTTTTTTTACATGTTGATTCATCACAATTACCTCTCTTTTGTTTTTCATCTGATGTATTAAAAATATTATGTAATACATCATTATATCTATCGCTGTCTTCATACTATCTTCTGCCTCTGAAAAAGTCAACCGATATACCGGCTTTCTCAGAAAGTATGTTTCTATATGCATATCAAAGTGCCTCCTCTTTCCGCATTTTTTCAATTCGAAATCAAAAAATACAATAATCCGCATTTAAAAATCTGCAGCTTATTGTATCTTTTGTCAGTCACATTTTTGTCCTCGAATTGCTTATTTAACTGTTCTCCTCTACCTGATATTGTGTAATTGAAAAGAAATGTAGGATGCAATTTCCGTTTATTAGATGCCCTCTAGTTTACAAAGGAAGGTAATTCCCTATGAACACAATGGACGTACTCACTTTATTGCTAGTAGTTTTTGCGGCTCTGTCTTACATAGATATTCATAATAACAAAAAGAAATAGCATTCCAACCAACCAAAGTTAGATGCTATTCCAAAAATAGTTCTCGCCTGAGGGCAAATCGGATTTTGTATCCGATTTACTTTCTAAGTAAATTATCCAGTAGGGTACTTGAATTTTCAAGTTCCCTTTTTTCTTTGTCCTCTTATATCACCTGATGTTCCATCCATTTTCTGCTATGGAACCGGTATGTAAATACAATTGCTCTTACGGTCCAGTCCGCAAACATTCCAATCCAGACTCCCATCGGTCCGAAACCAAAGCCACGAATCAGTACAACACATAAGCAGAACCTGCACAGCCACATAACAGCACAGGACGTAATCATAGAGAACTTCACATCTCCTGCTGCCCGCAGTCCATATGCCGGTACAAATGCCAATACCCATACCAGAGGTTTTACCACTGTAATCCATTTCATCATATAGATACACATATCTGCACTGGCTTTCTCCATACCACCGAGCATTGTCACTGGTTTTGTCGCTGCAAACACAAGCAGGGAGCTTACAATAATTGCCCCTTCTGCGATTACGGTCAGTTTTTTAATATAATAAGCCGCCTCGTCTTTGCGATTGGCTCCCATGCACTGTCCTACAATGGTCATAAGCCCGATTCCGATTCCTCCTCCTGCAATTCCACTCATATTTTCCAGAATATTAGTCATAGCCTGAGCTGCTATCGCAACGGTTCCAAGTGTCGATACCGTTGACTGGATTGCAAGTTTTCCAAGCTGGAACATACTGTTTTCAATTCCTGACGGAATACCGATTCCAAGAATTCTGCCAATCATCTTCCAGTTTGGACGTATTTTCAGATACTCACGCACCACTATCATCTGACGGTCTCTGTGAAGTTGAATCAGTACTACCACTGCACAGAAAATACGGGAAACCAATGTAGAAATGGCTGCTCCTGCAACTCCCATATGAAATCCCCAAATCAGAATCGCATTTCCCACAATATTCATCACGTTGGAAATCATGGAAATTACCATTGGTCCTCTGGTATTATCCTGCGCCCTGAAAATAGATGCGGCAGAATCATACATTGCAATAAACGGGAATGACAATGCGGTATAAAAGAAATAAGTTTCTGAAGCAGTCATAACCGCTTCCTCTACCGAGCCAAAGATTAACCGCAAAAGAGGTTTCTGGAATACAAGGCATATTACACTTACAAGCACCGATATCATAGTGATGATAAACAGAACCTGTCTTGCAGATTCATTTGCCCGCTCTTTGTTCTTCTGTCCAATATATTGTGCACAGACAATCGCACCGCCTGCTGCCAGTGCGGAAAACGCCTGAATTACCAAAACATTGATAGAATCCACCAACGATACAGCCGAAATCGCTGCTGAACCAATATTGCTTACCATCATCGTATCTGCGGTTCCCATGATAGAATTTAATAATTGTTCCATCACAACCGGAATCAGAAGATTTCGAATCATACGATTCGTGAACAAATGCTGTTGTGCATTATTCATATTCTTTTCTTTCGTTTTCATAATACTGTCCTGTTACTGCATTCTCTTATACTCTTTCCAGAATGCAATTGTTTCCTCTAAATCTCTTTCATTATATTATAGCACAAAAAAAAGAAGTATCCCAACATCTGAGATACTTCCTCTTTCGAATTTCCATTTTGAACAATTTCTATTTTATCAATCCGCTTTCTTTCAGCAGAATTTCTACATCCGTTCCTTTGACTGCTTTTAAAACTGCTTTTAAGAGCATTTTTTCTTTGAATGACAATGGAACTTCGTCAATAGTTTTCTTATCAATTGCATAATATGCTGCACGAAGCAGTTCTCTTACATCGTACTTAGAACCCCAGACTTCCGGCACTGCCCTGTCCACATTAAGAAGAGTATATACGGCTTCCATACCGGTACGGATAGAGTATTCCGTTGTGAAAATAGTGTCTCTTGGCGTTTCTGCAAACTGTCCAAGAAATGCAAAGTTCACTGCTCCTTCCGGTACAACCAGTGGTCTGTCTTTTTCCTTTCTTGGCTGGAAGAATGCGTTGATATAAGGCATAAAGCAGGTCGTAGTATTGCAGCGGTTCTTTGCCCAGTCATCAATCTTATCCTTCGGTGCACCAATATGATACAGCCATTCACGGCAAACTTCTTCACCGGTACAGTTACGCATCGCTTTCTTAACATAATTTCCTGCCTTGTTGGTGGAAAGTGCATAAACCCATACCAGAACAGTATCTTTATTCTGCGCTTTGAACTGCGGCTGACGGTTAATGGTCCATGAAAGATACCAGTTATCCATACTGTCTTTAACGGTAACAATACCACCCGTTGTAACCTTTCCTTCTCTTGGGTCTCTCTTGCAGATACCGATAATCTTCTGTATAATTTCTTCATCTGAAGTCTCAACAGTTGCGCTCATCCAGTTGGTTGCCTCATAATCACTGCAGAATTTGTCCGGATTACCATATTCCCCATGTTTCGCCTGCACAGCAATATTTTTCCACAAATCCCACGACTCACCTACACCATTTTTGATATTGCTGAGGTCCGGTGCTGTATTCTGATCCCCATAACAGGATGTATCGGTACAGCAGCCATTTGTGATAAATACCAGATCATCTTCTACAAGGTCAATGGTATCGGTCTTTCCGTCTTTTTCATACACAATCTGAGTTGCCACTTTTCTGCCATTTTCATCCTTGATAATAACATTTTTCACATCCATTCCGTATTCTACCGTTACACCATGACTTTCCAGATATTTTACAAGCGGAAGAATCATACTCTCATACTGGTTATATTTCGTAAAACGAAGTGCTGTAAAGTCAGGCAGTCCATCGATATGATGGCAATATCTGCATAAATATCGCTTCATTTCAAGAGCAGAAGACCATTTCTGGAATGCAAACATGGTCTGCCAGTATAACCAGAAATTGGTACTCCAGAAGGAATCCGGAAGTACTTCACTAATCTTCTTATCCTCAAGGTCTTTTTCCGGTGTCATAAATAACTTTGAAAGAGCCATTGCTGATTCTTTGTCCAATGTGAATTTCTTGTCTGTATGTGCGTCCTGTCCACATTTTTCTGAGGCACGACACAGAGAATAGTTCGGGTCATGCTTGTTTAACCAATAATATTCATCAAGTACGGAAATACCCGGTGTTTCGATAGATGGCACATCACGGAACATATCCCACATACATTCGAAATGATTATCCATCTCTCTGCCGCCTCTCATGTAGAAGCCTTTTCTGATATCCTTTCTTCCATCACAGCTTCCGCCTGCAAGGTCAAGCTTTTCAAGAAGATGGATACGTTCCCCCTTTACCTGTCCATCTCTCACAAGATAGAATGCAGCTGACAGTCCTGCAAGTCCGGTTCCGATAATGTACGCTGATTTCCGGTCAGCTCCCTCTGGTTTTTCTGGTTTTGCAAATGCTTCATAAGTTCCTGCTGAATAATACATATAAACACGCTCCCTTTCTTTTCCATTTCATCTATGCTGGGGTTACCTCCTCAATTGCGATGCATGTGGATTGCTCCGTGCTTCGCACTCTCACATCTACGCTTCGCTTCGGTCGGTACTAAGTATGTGTCGCTGGCACATAGCGCCCACTTGGCGTCTTTCATATCCATAAGTATATCCATAAAATCCAGAAATAAAATACATAAAAAAGAAGAACTGTCATAGATAACGACAGTCCTCCAACATTGCAGGAGAATACGACAAACTTACCATTCTGTCGTATTTCCATATTGACCTACATTCTCATAGTTACAATTTACATTCTATTTTTATCCAATCTGGCATTGCTGAGTGCATGGCTAAAGTTTCCCTGAATCAGGGAATTTAAACGCTCAACGATAACCTTCGGGTCTTCTCTCATTCCTTTGTCAATCCATTCCAGCACAAGTCCTACAAATCCGTATTTATAAAAATTAGCGATAAACGCCTTGTCTTCTTCCCGTACCACCATGCCTTCTGCCTTTTCTTCCAGCACATTATAAAGAAGCTGATATGTTACCCGGTACAGATAGCGGTATAAGTAATCCTTAGGAACGTGATGATAAATATTGACAATAAACGCTTTATCTCTGTTTATCATTTCGAACAGCGCATAAAAGCCTTCCTGCCAGGTATCGTAAGTCCGGTTTTCTTTTATAGCGCGCTCCGCATCCTCATCGCAAATCCATTCGGTCAATTCCAGTATATCATGAAAATGATAATAAAAAGTCTGCCTGTTCATCTCGCATTTCTCAGTAATATCATTTACCGTTATCTTGTCAAACGGCTTTTCTAATAACAATTCTTTAAAAGCATATGCAATCGCAAGCTTGGTAGTTGCCTTACTCATCGTTCACTGCTCCTTTAATGACTCATATTTTGTCACATCACGATTTTCCCGCCCTCAGTCTGTATCACTATATCTGCCTCTTGAGCAATTTCCAAATCATGTGTTACCATAATTAAAGTCTGTCCAAACCGTTTTGTCAACTGATTTCAGGAAAATACTACGTCCAGTACCATCATCAGACAAAAACCAACCATAAATGCAATCGTTCCTTTATTGGAGTGCTCTCCTTCTGCCATCTCCGGCACTAATTCTTCGATTACTACATACATCATTGCACCGGCTGCGAAGCTGAGCAGATACGGCATTACCGGAACAATCTTCCTTGCAAGAAATACAGTCAGAATACCGGCTGCAGGTTCTACAGCCCCTGACAAGATTCCCCAGATGCAGGCCTTTCCCTTTGACATTCCGGCATCATGAAGCGGCATAGATACAATCGCTCCTTCCGGAAAATTTTGAATTGCAATCCCTACCGACAATGCCAACGCAGCCGTTTGGGAAACGGAAGAGTTTTTCGCAAGCAGACTGGCATAAAGCACGCCTACTGCCATGCCTTCTGGAATATTGTGAATGGTAATTGCCAGAATCATCATAATAGATTTGCTAAGCCCGCTAGGCGGTCCCTCTACCGTTTCATCCAGATGTATATGCGGAGTAACGTTATCTAAAAATAATAAAAAAACCATCCCAAGCACAAATCCGGCAACCACAGGAATAACCCGGTATTTTCCCATGTTTTCAGCCTGTTCAAGGGCCGGAATCAGTAAACTCCACACAGAAGCTGCAATCATAACTCCTGCAGCAAATCCACTTAATACTTTTGTTGTACCTTTTTGGAAGCCCTCACGCATAAAAAGTACACATAGCGCTCCCAATGTCGTTCCTGCAAAAGGAATGAAAAGTCCTGTCAAAATTGTCACACCCATGAAAATACTCCTTTATTTCATATTCTTCACTCTTTATTCTACTTCTTTCAGTACTTCTACCATTTCAGTCCGCAACATGATAATCCTCTCCTTTCGGAGCTAAGGTAAATCACATCTGCTTCAGTCTCATGCCATTCGTTCTTCGTATACAAATGCCAGTATATGTTAGCTCCCACAGATACATGTAAGATCTTCTGCATATTCTCGGGGGAAGTGTAACTATTCCCTTTTTCTTCTCATCATACTTGACATTCTCTACCTTCTCATATGCGTTATTATACAGGAATAATTTTTATTATATCTAACTAATTTAATGACATTATATTATTCTATTCTATCATTTTTGTCAAGTTTCTTCCTATTATATATATTTTTTGCAAAATATGAAAATTGCATTTTTTATTGCATTTTTTTTAAAATTTTACCACTTTAAAACATTTTTGTTCTATTTTTACTTCTATTTGCCACTTTTTTACCACAATTTGCTTGCCAAAAATGCATGAAAGTAGTATAATAAGCATATACAAAAAATAAAGGCAGGAGAATAT
>ERZ825137.6005-NODE-6005-length-10881-cov-4.180214_pt1 | contig 10881 bp, 5 predicted proteins | sample MGYA00519873_ERZ825137 | MGnify/ENA primary metagenome ERZ825137 (study PRJEB31778, sample SAMEA3449190) | human gut metagenome | biome: human gut; feature: human-associated habitat; material: faeces | place: United Kingdom | collected 2010/2012 ... | reverse complement strand
TCCGACGACGCTGACCATGCTGGTCGCGCTGCCGTTATACTATTTTCAGATTCATTTTCCGCCGACCGTGGGCAGTATCGTATCGCTGTTGGGCACAATGACAACGCCGCTGTGCATGGTTGTGCTGGGGATGCGCTTAGCCTCCATGCGGTTTATGGAGCTGTTCAACCGCCCGTTTGCGTATGCCGCCTGCGGGCTGAAGTTGGTGGTGTTTCCGCTGTTTGCCTATCTGGTGGCCTGCGTGTGTCCCGGCCTGGATGAAACCTTTCGGATTTGCCTGATGGTGCTCAGCGCAACGCCCTCCGCATCGGTCATTTTGTCCATGGCGGAGCTGCACCGCTGCGAACGGGAGCTGTCAGCCAATGTTGTCCTGCTGACAACGCTGCTGTGCGTGGTGACACTGCCGGTGCTGATGTGGATTGTACAGCGCTAAAGCCACAAAAGGATAGATGCCTGTCCGCAGGGGCGGCGAAAGCATAGCAATAATAAGGGCTCTATGTCAATAGTTGAGATAACGAAAAAAGCATCAGGTCGTGCCGAGAGGGGAACCATCGGCACGACTTTTATGCATGAGAGAAGAGAATTCTATTTCTGAAATTACGGAAGTTCTGCATGCTGCAGCAGCCCGTTTTAAGATTTTGGTCTTATTGTTGCAGCCCTCTAATGTCCCAATGTACCCCATCCGATCCGTATCCAATTTAAGCCTATCCGCCCATTAAGAAAGCTCCCACGCGAACGGTACGAATTATTCAATACCCGAAGGCTTCCCGAACCGAACCTCAAACTATCAGGCCGCCCCCTTCGTCAGTTTCACTAAATTCCGCCGCCGCATTTCGTCATTTTGGCGGATTGACAAAAGCCTAAGCACATAGTAAATTTAAATCAAAGGACAGGCTCTGCTAAGGCCGTGGGTATGCCGGCAGTCGAGCGCCGACACAGTCGGGAAAGGACAGGTGAACTCCGATGGGTCAGAAAATCCGGTAAGCGAAACTTGACCAAACCGTCTCCACCGAAACACCCCCCACACCTTTACAGGAGATCCTTTCTATGCCGAAACGGTCTGTTTTTTCAGTACAAATATTTCGTCGGATTCTGGCCCTGACCCTGTGTCTGGCCTTGTTTTTCAGCGGCAGTCAGCTGCCGGCGTTAGCCGAGCTGTATACGCCGTCCTATGATATCGAGGAGCGGAAGGCGCTCCATGAAGCGGGAGAGACCGCCGGGGAAGTGACGGTCCTGGCGGAGCTGACCGATCGCCGGGAAGAGAACGTCAAGCAGTTCCGGATGAGCGACCGCAGTATCCGGGCCATCGTTTATGCCCAGCCCGTCCACTACCAGGAGGACGGGGAATGGAAAGAAATCAATAACAGTCTGCAGCCGGACGGAACCGGACGGTACGTCAACACGGCCAGCGACTTTGAGGTCAGCCTGGCCGGCCGCAGCAACAGTCCGCAGCTGATCGGAATCCGGCAGGGCGACTATGCCTTAAGCTGGAGCTATGTGCAGCCGGAGCAGATCGGCAGCGAAGACGCCAGCATGCGGGACGAACTCACGGCGTCCGTGCTGGAGATCGAAGAGCCGCCCGTGTCGGTTTCGGATTATGCCGAAAAGACGGTCGAGGAAGCGGCGCAGGCCGGCATCGGCAATACGATTGCCAACGTACGCTACCGGAATGTACAGCCGCATACGGATCTGAGCTACCAGGTTGTCGGAAAGAGCGTCAAGGAAAACATTATCGTAAATGCGCGGCAAAGCCGGTATCGGTATGAGTTCTTGCTGCAGGCCGAGGGCCTGACGCTGGAGGTCGATGAAGCGGGCGGTGCCATCACGGCGGACGACCGCGAGACCGGAAAAACAATATTCCAGATTCCGGCCGCCGTCATGTATGATGCCGCCGGAGCCGACAGCACCGCGGTCGGGTATGAGCTGGAGGAAATCGAGCGGGGCCGGTACCGGCTGAGCATCGAAGCGGACGCGGCCTGGATCAATGCCGACGGACGGCAGTTTCCGGTATCGATCGATCCGGTCATCACCACCCAGACCAAGCAGTCCGTACATTCGACCTTTGTATGCTCCGGCAGCGATTACCGGAACATGAACATGAGCACGCGTTTCGAATGGATCGTAGGCAACCTGGTACATGATTACTATGAATGCTGGGGCCTGATTCAGTTCGATCTGCCGAGCCTGAACCCGGGGGACATGGTCGTCGACGCGCAGATGTCCATGGTGCTGCGCTTCAAGAGCGCGGTGGACGAGAGTGCGGTTCTGGAGATCGACGCCCATCGGGCCACCTCCGCCTGGAACAGCAGCAGCGTTACCTGGAATACCAAGCCCAGCTATGAGGGCACCGTATACGATTACGACACGGTCACGGAAGCGGATCCCAGCGAGGGGTACACGCAGAAGCTCTTCAACATCACGAAGATGGTGAAGAAATGGTATGCCGGCGAAGCCAACCACGGCATTCTGTTAAAGCCGCGCAGCGCCGCCGTCAAAACCAAGGCGCAGTTTATTCCGGAGCGCTATAACAACTACCCGGAGGGCTACTACCCCTATGTAGCCATCGCCTACCGCAACAACAAGGGCGTGGAGCCGTACTGGGATTACAGCAGCGCCTCGATCGGAACCGCCGGAGGACTGAGCGTCAACCGCTACAGCGGCAATCCGGTGCTGACGCGGACCGATGCCGAAACCACGGGGCTGCGGATGCCGGTCAGCCTGAGCCACGTTTATAACGGATACATGGCCGGCGAAAACTTCACGCAGAACAGCCGGTATCCGAATCACATGAAGCCCTATGCCGGCAAGGGATTCAAGCTGAACCTGCAGCAGACGGTCTTCGCCTCCTCCGTTTACGGACTGAGCGGGACGTCCCAGAGTCAGTGGCCCTACGTCTATACGGACGGCGACGGAACCGAGCACTATTTCATGAAAACCTCGGATAACCGCTATAAGGACGAGGACGGTCTGGGCCTGGAACTGAAGGTCATAAGCGGCGGGTATACGATTGAAGATGACAAGGGCAATCAGCTGAGCTTCAATGCCCAGGGCTTCCTGAGTCAGAGGAAGGATGCAAACGGCAATACCGCCGTACTGACATACAGCGGCGGATATCTGACAACGATCACGGACGGAGTCGGGCATACCATTACGCTGGAGCATGAGGGCGACTATCTGTCGGCCGTCACCGATCCCAGCGGCCGGCGGACGACCTACAGCTACGATAACGGCCGACTGGTCACGGTTACGGATCCGGAGGGCCGCTCCAGCAGCTACAGCTATGACAGCGACCAGGCCATAATCAGAGCGCAGGCCGCCGATGGCTCCCGCCTTGTGCTCAGCTACACCAGCCGAGCCAGCGGCAAGCAGGTATCCGCGCTGCAGGAATACGGAACGGACCAGAGCGCAGGACAGAAGATCAGCTTCGACCGCAGTGTCTACAACGTGACCAAGGTCCGCAGCGCCGGTGTGGACGGGATCTTCGGCAACAGCGATGATATAATCACCCGATATCTGTTTGATAATGCCGGGCGAACCACCGGCACGCAGGTCTGTACGACCGACGGCCGGCTGCTCGGCGCGTATAGCCAGGAGCTGACCGGCGCAGCGCCGGCGGAGGACGGCAGCGATATCAAGAAGCTGAACCGCGTCAGCCGAAGCGCCGCACAGGGCGGCTACGCCGACAACCCCATTACAAACGGCAGCTTCGAAAGCCTGTCCGGATGGACACAGGCCCCGCTGGGAACGGCCCAGCAGACCATCGCACAAAATCCCAATCATCGCTATTTCGGGAAGAAGTCTCTGCAGATTACCAGCACCGCCTGCTCCGACGGCAGTGCGGCCCAGGTGTATCAGGAGTTCGGCAGCACCGTGCTCCGGCCAGGGGAGACTTACACGGCCTCCGTTTACGTCAAGCTGCCGGGGAATCTGACCAAGAACGCATGCACCAACGGCTGGGGGGCCTGTCTCGGCGTCTTCATCTACGGCAGCAGCCAGGGCACGCTGTATCAGTATTCCGAATTTTTGACGAAGGCCACCGATACATCCATCAACAACGGCTGGCGGCGCGTCAGCTATACCTTCACGGTTCCCAGTGATGCCACCAAGGTACGGATCGCCATGCTGGTCTATAACAGCACCGGAACCGCCTACTTTGAAGGCGCCCAGGTTGAAGCCGGGAATTCCGCCAGTCCTTATAACATGGTGGGCAATTCCGGGTTCGAGCTCAGTCCGGATATCGAATGGACCGCCCATGACCTGGCCAATGAAGCCAACAGAACCAGTGCCGGGAGCATCAGCACGGAGGCAGCCCACAGCGGAACGCATTCGCTGAAGCTTGTCGGAGCGATTGACCGCTATCCGTACTACAGCCAGGCGATCAGCGTCAGCGGCTCGGCGCAGGACACCTATATAATCAGCGCCTGGGCGAAGGCCGATGCCGTACCCAACCGGAATGAAGAGCGGGACTTCAAGATCGATCTGTATATCGAATATGCCGACGGAACGTATACCTGGAAGAACGCCCAGTTTAACGCTACGGTATCCGAATGGCAGTTTCTGTCCTATGCCTTCACCCTGAGCAGCACCGGCAATGAAAACAAGACGCCGATTTTGCTCCGGATCGACCTGTCCTATGAGCATCAGGCCAATCCGGTCTATTTTGACGACATCCAGCTGATTCGGGATGAATCACAGTCTTATACCTATGACAGCGACGGAAACCTGATTTCGGTGGTGGACAATGCCGAGCAGAAAAGCACGATGGCCTACTCCAACCACAACCTGATCCGGGAAACCGACGCCAGAGGGTACGATTTCAGCTATGTTTACGATACCAAGCACAACCTGACCAAGGCGACGACGCAAAATGGCGTAACCTATAATTATGCCTACAACAGTTACGGCGAGCCGATTGGCATGAATATCAAGGACAAGGACGGCACCAAGGCCATCCGGACCGAAGTCGGCTACACGATTACCACAAACGGGGTGGCCTTCGGAGCCTATGCGGACCGCATTTATGACCAGCACGGACGGCTGACCAGCTACAGCTACGCCATGGACAGCGGCCTGCTTCAGAGCGTAACCGATGCGGCCGGCATCACTACAGAATATACCTATGGCAGTGGCCAGAGACTGCAAAGCGTCAGCCGGGACGGCATCACCGTCAGCTATGCCTATGACGCGGCCTCGGGCGCCCTTGCCAGCATTACGCATAACGGCTTCCAGTACACCTTTGAACGGGACGTCTTCGGGAATCTGCTGAATACCAAGGCCGGCGGGCACAGCCTGGCCTCCTATGTGTACGGCGCCGGCAACGGCCTGCTGCAGAGCCTGACCTACGGCAACGGGCTGAGCATCAGCTACGGCTACGATGAAGCCGGCCGCATGACCAGCCAGAGCATCAACGGAACCGAGCGGTACCGCTGGAAATACGGAACGGCAGGCGAGGTACAGGAGCATCTGGACCTTGCACAGGAGCTGAGCTACCGAAGCGACTATGACAGCATCGGCCGCTTTATCCGCCGGACGGTGTTCAATACGGGCCTCGTCAGCCGGGAAAACGGACGGCTGTACAGCACGGAATACGGCTACGATGTGATGAACAACGTCACAAAGATTGCCAACGAAGCCTTCGGCGAGGTTATCACGCAGAATTACACCTATGGCAAGGACAATCTGCCGCTGACGCACAGTGCGACAGGCGGGCTGAATGTCACCTACGGCTTTGACGGATGGAACCGCCTGACCTCCCAGCTGCTGGATACGACAACGGCCGTTCGCATCGACTACGGCTATGCGGAATCGGTCCGGGGCAGCTCGTGGAGCACAACGGAGCTTGTCACGGAGATCATCGGAAACGTGGCTTACCGCTATACCCGGGATGTGCGGGGCAACATCACGAAGATCGAGGAAGGCGTCCGTTCGGGCAATACCGGTACAAACTATGCAACAAAGGTGCTGTACCGGTACGATAACCAGAACCAGCTGATCTGGGAAAGCAGCCTTTACAGCGGCCAGACGCATGCGTATACCTACCTGAACGGGAATCTTCGTAAGGAGCAGGTCTGGAACCGGTTTATGACGGCCCCGACCACGGAGAGTCCGAATACAAGCTATGATTACGGCTACGGCTCCGGAAGCGGCTGGAACGATGTCAGCTCCTTCTGCCGGGGTTATCCGGTGACGCGGGACAGCCTGGGCAACCCGACGAGCTACCGGGATGGGATCAGCATGACCTGGTCCGGCCGGCAGATGATGAGCGCGAAGCATCCCTATCGCAGCAGCGAGACGGCGCAGTATGAGTACGGCGCGGATGGTCTGCGGCTGAAGAAGACGTATGCCGGCGTGACGACGACGTATGAATATGCAAACGGACAGCTGCTGGCGGAAAAACGCTCGAACGGAATCGTGCTGCACTATACGTACGACTCACTGGGGGCACTCAGCAGTCTGCGGTACACAGCGGCGGACGGAACGACCACGACGTACTATGTTCGCTGCAACCATGCGGGCGACGTGGAGCAGATTTACCACACGGACGGAACGCTGGCAGCGCGCTACAGCTATGATGCCTGGGGGCAGACGGTACGGGTGAAGAACGCAAACGGCGTGACCATCACGGATGCCAATCACATTGCGAATGTGAACCCGATCCGCTACCGCGGATACTATTACGATGCCGAGACGGACTTCTATTATGTGCAGAGCCGGTATTATGATCCGCTGAGCAAGCGGTTCGTGAGTGCGGATGATGCGGAGGTTTTGACAGCTTCCCCCAGGATGCTGACAGATAAAAACCTATTTTCCTATTGTGACAACAATCCGGTTGTTCGGAAAGATAGCGGCGGTGCATTTTGGGAAACCGTATTTGACGTAATTTCTCTCGGTGCAAGCATTATTGAAGTATGTGTTAACCCTACAGATCCTTGGGCCTGGGCTGGACTTATAGGCGACACGATTGATCTTATCCCATTTGTAACAGGTGTCGGCGAAGTGACAAGAGCCGTCAAAACAACTGTGAAAGTTGTTGATAAGGCGGATGATGTTATTGGAGCAGCAAAAGTACTTTGGGCGGCCGATAAGTTTAACGATATAAGAAAAGCTACTGGCTCGTATGAAATTTTGTACAAAAGCGGGAAAAACTATGTTGGTAAAGGTGGTTTTAAAAGAGCTATCACATCGGCAGCAAGAAACGCAATAAAGTATACAGATGAGGTGGTCTCCATTATATGGCGCTCAGCTCCAAATGCAATGGAGGCATTTATTGACGAGTTTCTCCTACAAGATCTGAGCAGAGGAGGAAGAGGAGTAGGTAATATGAGAACATATAATAAAATATGGAGTCCGGGAAGGAGGTATTTAGGAAAATGAATTTGCGGGAGATTATTACCGATGTCAGTCAACATTTCATCCTTCGAGAGGATTTTGAATTTCAGCCGTTGGTATGGCCCCTCAATATTTATGATGCAATAGTGATAAGAAATCATAACTCTTACCGGGAAAGAAACTTTAGAATTCCCAAGATAACGCATTCTCTAACTGAACAGATCAAATTTATAAATCAAATAAATGTTGAAAAGTCTGTTATCTATGCTGATGATATTTCATTCATTCCGCAATGCCCAACCTTGCAATATCTTAAAATTATCCCGATGGTAGCCGATAATAAAATCTTTGATTTTTCTCCTCTGTACGAACTGCCTGAAATCAAATTCCTTGATTGTGTGACTGACTTCGGAAATGCCACTTTAAAATCAAGCCCCATTGACTACCGGAAAATTAATGGGTTGCAATTCCTAACCATTCGGGGCCAAGGACATTTTAATTATAATCATATCGGCACTTTAAAAAGTTTGCTAATTTCGGGTTATCGTCATGAAAACTTACTTCAAATGTTTTCCAGTACGATTTTAGATACGCTTTCCGTTGGCCAAAGTAAAATCTCTTCATTGGACGGAATTGATACCTCGGCAAAAATGCAATGCCTATCTTTATACTATAACCGTTCTCTAAAAGATATTTCCCGACTGGCTTATGTAAAAAATACCTTGAAGTCGCTGCGCATTGGAAACTGCCCGAAAATTGAAGACTTTTCCGTATTAGGGGAACTGGAAAATTTGGAGCTTTTGGAATTGACCGGCAGTAATGAATTGCCGGATTTGGACTTTCTCAAGACAATGAAAAACCTTAAAACCCTCATCGTCGATATGAATGTGAAGGACGGAAACTTAGTGCCCTGCCTGGATTTATCCTACGTGCATGTAAAGAACCGGAAACATTATAACTTTAGGGATAAAGACCTTCCCAAAGGACGGTATGTGCGTGGCAATGAGACGATTGAGGAATGGCGTCGTCTGGAGTAATTGTTCCGGCCGGGGTAGAACAAGAAGTTATATATGCATCGATTTCACGAAATATGGTTGGAGGGATCGTGAAAATTAAACTTATCAAGGCAAATGGCGTGACTATCACGGATGATTCCCAACCCGATCCGCTACTGCAGTGGGGTATGTACATTGAAAAAATTCTGGAGTGGTAAAGATGCGTTATAAACAATGGATTTTCATAGGTGTATTAATAGTATTTTTACTGACCTGTGGACGGATTGATCTGTTAGCGGCGGATACAGGATTTTCTACGACAAAGGCTTCATCGGAAGAGGCAACATTTCCTCAAAACGTTGAGCTTTCTCTACTGGAAAGCGAACCGTCTAAGCGAACCATTGATTGCTTTGATGTTAATGAAGAAGGCATGGTTGCAGTCGGATGCAGCAAATATGAATCCAGGACGGTATGTGTTTATACGAGCGAGGGCCATTTTCAGTATGGTTATAGCTTCAAATCCTTCGGAGCATTCGAAGTTGAGCTGAATAAAGATATTTTAAATATCTATTTTGTCCGCGAGCATATCGCTATTGTCGTGAATCCTCTGGGAGAAGTTTTGGAAGTTTTTGAGATTCCAAGGACTAGGGAAAACGAAGCTTACTGGAACTATTTGTATTATTCGACTCATCGCAAAACCGCAGATGCCGAATATACAATGAAGAACGATAGAAAATTTCTTCAATTTTTTGCTACGTCCTATTCGCAGATAACGGTCAAATACGCTGACGGTCAGGAATCGATTCTATATGATGTAACGGCGGCACAAATGGCAAAGGTGATTGGAAATGTTATCCTTTTTATGGCAGTTTTTTTGCTGGTGGTCATCGTAATTGTTCGATACTCCATTAAGCTAAAGCAGCGCCCATGAAAGTTTCGTTTTATGGGGTCGGCAAGAAATGGAAATGCATTTTTATCCGCTATTTTTCTAGGGTAATCGCTGCAGCCGGACAGGGAAAACAATGCTCAGGCACGGCTATTAGCTAAAACAGCGGAGTGGAAGCGTCTTGTCCTGTATCGGGAAAGGTTGGGACAGACGGGTCGGGTAAAGGAGGCAGACAGCGTGACCATCACGCATGCCGATCACATTGCATTCGCAGACTGCCGAAGCAAACGCTTGAACCAGTTTGCTGAAGCAGTCTGCGAATGGGAACCCGATCCGCTATCGCGGCTACTATTACGACGCCGAGACGGACTTCTATTATGTGCAGAGCCGGTATTATGATCCGCTGAGCAAGCGGTTCGTGAGCGCGGATGACTGGATGCAGTTAGGGGGCAATGGAATGCCTCTGAGCCACAATTTATTTACTTATTGTGGGAACAATCCAGTAAATAGAGTTGATCCTACCGGAGAAGCTTGGTGGCATTGGGCACTTGGAGCAGCAGTTGTGGCCGTAGCCGCCGTAGCTACAGTTGTTACTTGTGGTGGCTTTGCTGCTGCGACCTCGGCAGTTTGTCTCGTGGGCAGTGGTGTTGCTGCAGCGACTACGGCATCAACTATTGCTGCTGGCGCATTCATAGGTTCGGCAAGGGCTTATGGAATGTTGGTAATGGGGGCAGCATTGACGTCAGAATCGGTACAAGATTTTGCGGACAAAGGTAGTTGGGGAACAGTAGCGGCAACCGCTGGCGGTGCTATTTTAGGTGGAGGAAGTGCCTATGTATCTACACGAACCACAACAACAAAGGTTTATCGTTCTGTCAGTAACGCAGAAGCTCAAGATATAAAAGCTACCGGTCAGTTCAATTTAGCTCCAGGAGGAATGGAAAGTAAACAGTTTGGATTCGATTTGGCTGAAACAAGGCAATTTGGAAATATGATAGGTCAAAATACGATTGTTAGTGCAAAAGTCCCGACTAATATGCTTAACCAGTTTTACACAGGTGGAGTAGACACCAGCATATTCCGTAGCGGAACTTTGACCGTATATGGCGATCAACTTGTCGCTTTCAACCAAGCAGTTAGCGGAACAATTAAATTTGTGCCATGAGGGGGAGAATGTTATGAATCGACTACCAGATGTTGAAGTAGTATTTGAATTCAATGGTACAAGAATGAATCCAGCGGCTGATGGTTACCGACCAGCTCACTTAATCACTGATAACTATTTAACCACAGGTGTTCATCATTATTATCAAATGAATGCAGTACCACCAAATGGCACTGCGAAAGGAACAATCACATTTCTGTCACCGGAAGCATACCCCCACAGCCTTTGGATTGGTAAAAAAATCAACATTCAAGAAGGCGATCGTATTGTGGGATATGCCACTATAGTCAAGATTTTCAATTCCCTCTTATGTTCAGAGGACAGGGCTTGAGCTATCCCAACATCGCCTTTGGGGGACAAATTTGATAATCTCAATTCCTTAAAGGCTTCAGGAATATCCTGACAGTTGCCGTGGTATCACAACGGCGATGCTTGCCGGTAGACAGTATGTTGTTTCATCAGGTAACCGCCTGAAAAGACACAGTCCCGGAGGGGGACAACCCCTC
>ERZ825137.5999-NODE-5999-length-10893-cov-2.613397_pt1 | contig 10893 bp, 8 predicted proteins | sample MGYA00519873_ERZ825137 | MGnify/ENA primary metagenome ERZ825137 (study PRJEB31778, sample SAMEA3449190) | human gut metagenome | biome: human gut; feature: human-associated habitat; material: faeces | place: United Kingdom | collected 2010/2012 ... | reverse complement strand
AAACACGTTTACTTCATAAGAAACTCAAATAAATGTTTCTATAAAAAAGTTAAAGACAAGTTAAATGAGGGAGGCATCAACAACTAATGAACAGCCTCGTAATTGACATGACTCACGGAGGAGTGAAAATAGCCGTCAGTCTTGCAAAAAAAGATGAAACAGTCTATGCCTATGACATTTACAACACTTTGAAAAGTGTTGATAAAAAAATGTTAGCGGTTTATAATGTTAAAATTATAGATCTGGACTATTTAAAAAACTTAAACGGAAATTTAAGAGTTATCTATCCTGTTCATTTACCTTTAACTAAAAGAGATATTGAAAAGTATAATCCCTCTTTAAATTATACTTTTTTAACCCATCACGAAATAATTAAAGAACTTCTGAAAAACTGGGGCATTGACATTCCCAAAATTGAAGTTACAGGAGTTAAAGGAAAAACCAGCTGTGTTTTTATGCTTAAAGAAATCTTAATTGATAAAAACCCGCTAATTTTATCCAGCTTAGGTGCATTATTATATGAAAATGGAGTGAAAAAAACATTAAAACAAAATATATCAATTACTCCTGCAAATATTAAAGAAACAATTGACCTTGCATATAAAATAGCTAACCCTGTATGCGAAATAGCTGCAGGGAAATGCGATAGCCAAAATCTTAAAAAATATGGGTGTGCAATTTTTGAAAGTTCACTTGGAGCCAGCGGAATTGGAGATGTAGGGCTTTTGACAAACATAGTTGAAAATTATCCCATAGCTAAAAATAAAAGAACAGCCAGTGAAGCTAAAAGTCAGATATTCAATTGCAGCATCGTAGCTATCCAAAAAGAAACATTAGATGAATTCTACAAAAACATCGAACATAAAAAGATAAATACTTTTTCCCTAAATAACAATGCTGACGTAACTGTTAAAAATATAGAATATGATTTGGATAAAACACTGTTTGATATAAGTTATAACAATATAATAACTGCCAACGGTGAGGTAATCTCCGGAGAATTTAAGGTTGAAACATTTGCTCCAGGAAAACATCATGTAAAAAATGTTTTGGGAGTTATTACAACTTGTTTATCATTAAACATTCCAAAAGAAAAAATAATCAAAGGACTGGCCAATTATAAAGGAATTAAAGGAAGAACCAATAAAAAAATCATTGAAAATTCAACAATAATAGAAGAAATCAATCCCGGAATCAATACAAAAGCTATTGAAGAGTCCATAAACATGATAAGAAATTTGGATGATTATTACATAGCCATTGGTGGAGATTACGGAATAACATGTGAAGAAATTGATGAATCTAAAGTCAGCACCTATCTGGACACTCTTGATTACAATATCATTTTAACCGGAGAAGTAGGTGAAGGAATTTTAAAAAAAATGAATAAACCGGTAAAATATTCAAAAAACTTCCAGGATGTTTATAAACAAGCTATACACAACAATAAAAACCTGCTTTTGATTTATCGCTCAGATTACAGAAAACTTAATAAAAGATAATCAAAAATGTAACATTAGTTTTACATAAAATTGAAACATTTAATAAATATTAGCTAAATATTATAATTTGTAATTTAATGATAGTTATATGTTAAAATTTATTATTAAATTAGAAATAATACTTTTAAATTGGAGATTATATTTTGAATGTTGGAACAAGAGGAAGTCAATTAGCACTTGCACAAACTAATCAAGTTTGTAAAGATTTAGCATCAATTACTAATGAAAATATTGATGTTAACATAATTAAAACAAAAGGCGACAAAATAACTAATTCTCAACTATATAACATGGATGCAAAAGGTCTTTTTACTAAAGAACTTGATAAAGCATTGCTTGAAGAAGAAATAGATTTTGCAGTACATAGTTTTAAAGATTTACCAACTGAATTAGATGAAGAACTTGAAATAGCAGCAGTTCCAAAACGTGTAGCTCCAAATGAAGTACTGATCTCTAATAAAAACTGGGATGAACTAGGCCATAATTCCAAACTTGGAACTAGCAGCCTCAGAAGAGAAGCTTTTTGTAATTACCACAATAAATGCTTTGAACTCAAACCAATTAGAGGCAATATTGAAACCAGAATCAGCAAAGTTAACGGTAGCGATTTAGATGCAACACTTATGGCTCAGGCAGGACTAATAAGATTAAATCTTACACAACACATAAAAACAGTGTTTCCCCTAGATTATATCACACCTGCAGCAGGTCAGGGTGCATTAGCTATCATAACCCGAAAAGATTCTGATAAAAAAGAAATTATTTCTAAATTAAATGACTATCAATCCCGGCAAGAAGTATTTGCTGAAAAACAAGTGCTTGAAGAACTAGGTGTAGGTTGTCAATGGCCAATTGGTGCTATAGCCCAAATGAAGGACAAACAATTTTGTATATACTCAATCCTATTAACCAAAGAAGGAGAAGTTCTAAAAGAACATACTGAAAAAGGATCAATAAGAGATGCTGTCCAATTTGGTAAAAAAATAGGAAAAGTTTTTAAGGATTATGTTTAATTGGAGGAATAAAATTGAGAACAGTAAATGTAGGAGTTATTGGAGTAGGTGCAATGGGATACAACCATGCACGTGTATATTATAAATTAGAAGAAGCTAATTTAGTTGCTGTTAGTGATGTAAGTGAAAGAACTTTAAATAAAGTAGCTAAAAAATATGATGCAAAAGGTTTCACTGATTATGAAGATTTACTCAAAGATCCTGAAATAGAAGTAGTTAGCGTATGTGTTCCAACTACCTTCCACCATGATGTTGTAATGGAAGCTATTAAACATGGAAAACATGTATTAGTTGAAAAACCAATAGCTTTTACCCTAAAAGAAGCAGAAGATATGATTGCTGCTGCAAAAGAAGCTGGAGTTATTTTAGCAACAGGACATGTGGAAAGATTCAATCCGGCTGTTCAAAAAGCTAAAGAACTCATTGATAATGATGTTATTGGAGATATCGTATCTGCATCTGCAAAAAGAGTAGGACCATTCCCTCCAAGAATAAAAGATGTTGGAGTAACTATTGATTTAGCTATTCATGATTTGGATGTAATGAACTACTTATTTGATGAGGATGTCATCCAGGTTTACGGAACCATGAACAGTATCCTGGAAAAATGTGAATTTGAAGACCATGCTGAAATCATGATTAACTTTAAAAATGAATCTACAGGAATTCTGGAAGTAAACTGGTTAACTCCATACAAAAGGAGACAAATTGAAATTACAGGAACTGACGGAATCATTTCAGTAGACTATATCGAACAAAGCATTGATGTATACGGTAAATTCGCTCAGGATATTGATATTAAACATGAAGAACCATTAAAAGAAGAATTAAGGTCCTTTTTAAATGCAGTTGTTAATGGAACTGAACCTGAAATTACCGGTGAAGACGGTCTTAAAGCACTTAAAATGGTAATAGCTGCTACAAAATCCTCCAGAGAACATAAACCTATTAGCTTTGATGAAATTGAATAGGTGATTTTAATGAAACAAAAATTAATTAAAAAAGCTCAAGAGCTTAGACAACATGGTTTTACAACTGGTGAAATAGCTGATGAACTTAATGTAAGTATGGATACTGCCAGATGGTTAACTCTCCAAAAACCTGCTGAAGAAAAACCAGAAGCTCCTGTTGACTTTTTTATAAATTGGAAAAGTTTAGGTGGAAATTCAACCCGTTTAAGATATGTTTCCGGAGCTTTAAGTGACATGGCATTATCACATGGAGAAGCTGAAGTAATTCTTGGAATAGCTGTCAGCGGAATACCATTTGCAACTATGATGGCTGACTTTCTAGAAGACATGAGTGGAGTTGAAACTTCCCTTGCAGTATACCACCCTCACAAACACAGAAAAGAAAAAGACGACGGCGAAGGAGCTATAAGTACCAATTTCGGATCTGTTGAAGGTAAAAAAGTTGTAATTGTTGATGATGTTATAACCAGCGGTAAAACTGTAAAAGAAGTTATTCATGCAGTAAAAGACCATGGTGGAGAACCTATAGCTGTTACTGTATTAATCGACAAATCAGGACTTTCTGAAATTGAAGAAGTCCCTATCGAATCTTTAATTAAAGTAGGTAGATTATAAACCTACATTTTTACTATTTTTTATAAAAAAAGAAAAAGAATAGTCATAAAGACTAATCATAATTTTAAATTATTCTTCGTTTAATTTTCTGCGTTTATATCCAACAAATATTAACAAAGCAACGATTATAATTAATATAATAGAAGCAATAATTGTATTCGGATTACTTTTCATTATATTTTTATCAATTTCATATGCTTTTACAGATTTGCCATCATCCCCTGCAGAACTTCCAGCACTTTTTGCATTTGATCCTGAAGAGGATTTTGTGCTACTTGCTGGAGATGGATTTCCGTCAAGGCTTGGACTGTCACTAGATGAAGTACTGCTATTTGTACGAACAGTTCCACCATATGAATTGGATCTTGAGTCTCCAGTGTCTGTATTTGAATTCAAGAAATTAATCAAAGCATCAAGTAAACTTACACCTAATTTGTTAGAATTTTTATCTGTACTACTAGTGCCGTTAGACGGATTTTTTGATCCTCCATCATCACCAGATAAATCAGGGACATCCACATAACCTGTATCACCGTCAGGCCTATCTGGAACATTTGGATTTTTATCATCACCATCGTCAGGAGTTACAATAACACTACTTCCGTCACCAGGTTTAGGAAGTAAAGGATTTCTATTAGGGAAATCAGGGAACCATGGTTTTATTTTTGAACCATCAACCTTATTTGTCAAATTGTTCACATTAGTAGGAGTCGTATAATTAAATTCAGAACCTCCGTCAACATGATTGTAAATTTCCGCATAATAATCAAATGCATTGACTACACGATTATTATAATATGAAGTATTATAAAATTTTCCTTTCGTATTGAATGCATCATAACTGGCTTTCGCATCTTTCCTAGTAGATATTAATAAATTATCAACAATAACCGAATTCTCAGCACTTATTAGAGAAATCGCATATTTTGCATCACTAGTAACTGTATTATTTTTAATTACAAATGTATGGTTACCTTTAGTTGATTGAGAATAACTTATACCGTAAATATTGTCATTGTCCTTAACTTCCGCAACACTATGAACTTCAATTGTATTATTAATAATAGTATCGTTAGAATCCTGAACTTCTATACCTGCAACAAGTGCCCAGCTATCATTACCTGCCAATCCTGTCACGTTAATCTTATTATGAGCAATATACAATTGTGTATCACCATAATAATTTTGTGAATAGATTCCTATGTTTGGCCCGTTAGATATTGAATACAAATCATTATTAGTTATATTTATCTTCTTAGAAGGTCCGGTAATTTGTATAGGGTATGCAGTACCGGCAGATAACATTCCACCAGTAGTTAAAATAGCTATATTATTAGAATCTAATGTCAAACTATTTACACGCCATACATCAATACCATAAAGATAATTATTAAGACCTGGGAAAGTTAAGAAATCTTCCATATACAAAGTATTGTTTTTAACAAGACAATCATTTGAATCGGCAATAATTATACCGTCCAATGTAGGGAAAGGACTTCCTGGCCTTTTATTAACAATACTTGCAACAATATTTCCGATAAATGTTAAATTATTACTGTACTCAATACCTACACTTGCCACATAATTAGAATTTAAATCAGCTCCAACTGCTCCGAAATTAACATCCCTCAACGGAAGCTGAGTATAAATACTGTTATTTGCAATTAATGCATTAGGACAGTTACTTACTTTTAAAGCATAATTATAGGTATTTGCCTTATAATTATGGCCTTCAAAGTTGATTATACAGTTAATAACTTCCAAACCACTAATTGGAGCAATTCTTCTTCCAACTGCAGAAATGCCGTAACCTTCACTATCACGAGGAACAGTATAATTTATAACACAATCACGTATATGCGTATTATTGGCCAATGTAAGAATTGCCGCACCATCAGCATCTTTGAAATCAAAATCATTAACTAATGTGAAATTAGCTAAGGTAACATCTTTACCATTAATCAAAAATGCAACATTTTGCAAAGTAAAATTATTACCTAAAATAGTTACATTATTTGCTTCAATTTTTAAAAGACCTAAATTATCAAAGTTTTGAGTTAATACAAATTTGGTATTAGAATGCTCAACCCCCAAAGTACCGTCAACAAAATATTCATCAATGTTAAATATGGTCAAATTAACTGTATCAGAATCATTTTGATCATCAATGTCCGGATTATCAGGATCAACTGGAAAATCCGGAATATCTGGAATGTCAGGCACATCTGGAACTTCTGGTGCATCACCAACAATTATAATATTAGGCACAGTAGTATTTTCACCTAATGTTGATAAATCATTTGCAGAAACGCATCCCATAATCACGAAAAATAACATTAACAAAGATGTAATTATTATTTTTCGACTTAATTTAATCTTTTTCACCTCTTTTTAGTTTTAATAAAATCTTTTAAAACTAAAATAAGTCATTTTATAAGATTAAAAAAAACTTATTTAGAGTTTAAACTAAAAGACAATTAAGTATATGTAAAAAATAGTTTATATATTTATCCTTAAAATAAAATCAAAAGAGATTAATTGAATAATCTCTTTTTTAAAATATCCGTATTGTGTTTCCTGTTTGGAAATTGTTCCAGCAGGAAGTTATGATGTATTCTCCAGGCATCAATCTAATGTTTAATTTGGCCATACCGTTATTGTCTGTGACTTTATAGTAAAATACTCCGTTTACATTAAATGATACATTTTGATTAGCCAGTGGTTTTCCCTGACCGTCTAATGTCTGTGCAGTAAAGCTGCTTCCGTCCAGGTATTTCATGTTCAAGTTTTTAGTAACTAATGTAGGCAATACAGTGACTTTGTTTCCAATAGCCAATCCGTCAAACATAGTTGTAATGATATATTCTCCAGGCCTTAGAGATATTCCCAGACTTGCAACACCATTACTGTCAGTTGTCCTGTGATAAAATACACCGTTGATGTTAAAGGTCACTTCCTTATTTACAGCTAAAGATCCGTCTTTGTTATAGATAGTTGTCTGGAACCTTGAAGCATTTAAGTAGTATTTGGTTAAATCCTTTTGAACAATCAATGATTTTACAGTAATAATATTACTGGATTGCTCACCTGTAACAAGATTTTTTGCTGTTATAATATATTTGCCAGGATTTAAGTTAATGCCTATCATAGCTATTCCCTTATCGTTGGTGGTTTTGGTGTAAAAGACACCATTGATATTGAACTGAACGTTTTTGTTTTTAAGGAAATTACCATGGGAATCAGTAAATATTGCATAATATTGTGTGCTGTTTCTAAACATTTTAACAACATCCAATCCTTTAACAGTTGGTTCAATAGTGACATTTGCATGTTTGGTTATTGGAGTATAGTTTAATAATCCTTTAAATTTAACAACAACAGAGTATATTCCGCTGTCCAGATTCAATCCCAAACTCACACTACCTTTCTCATCAGTTATCTTATCATAACTTCTTCCATTGATAGTTATTTCAATTGCAGCATCCCTAATAGGATTTCCTTTTTTATCGGTTAGTGTGGCTGTGAATCGGGTGCCGTCATGATAAATCATTTTAACATCAGGAGCATTTAAAATAACATTGTAATCAACAGGCAGGACTTCAAAAACACCAGTATCTACAGCTCGAGAAATTTTATCAGTTCCTTTATAAGTTGCAGAATAAGTATATTTACCAACTGAAGGTTTTTCAATGCTTCTTACACCAATTCCGTCAACTACAACAATTTTATAAAATTTAGTGTTAATTTCCAAAGTTACATTGCCTGTAATCAGCTGACCGTCCAGAGTTTTAAGAATTGCAGTAACTACCATGTCATCTTCATACACTTCAACATTTACCTTCAAAACACTTACAGTTTGATTTACTGAAATAACCATAGTTGTATTTGAGCTTAAATAGTTATTATCACCATTATATGTAGCCACAACAACATATGAACCACTATTTAAAGGTGAAATAAGCCATGACGCATTGCCTCCAACAATAGTCTTATTTCTTGGAGAATATAATCCCAAAATCCTGAAAGTAACATTTCCAGTTGCATCATCATTTACAACAGCCCAAATCCTAACATTTTTATTAAATTCTATTTCACCAGTGATAATTTCAATATTTGAATTAGCTTTGGCTACATCAAATGATTTTTCATCAGATGATTTGGAATAAACAGAATTTCCCAAATAATCTGCCCTAACACTATAAGTTCCTGCATTTAACTTATTAAAAGTAGCTATTGCTTTGCCGTTTATAATTTCTACTGTTTTAGTTAAATTTCCAAGGATAAAAGTAACATTACCTGTTGCTCCAGAGGTTACACTGGCCAGTACAGTTATATTTTCACCATAAACAGTATTGTTTACATCAATGACAGTTTCTGAAAGTGAATTTTTAATATTGAATGTCATGTCGGCAGCATTGCTGTTGTAATTAGCATCTCCAGAATATATTACTCTTAAACTATGATTTCCCAAAGTCAAATCAGAAATTGCAATTGCAGCTATTCCATTATTAAGTGTTTTTTTATAGGTTGTTCCATCTACAATAAATGTAATTTCTCCTGTTGCATCACGCAGAGATCGAACAGGAAATGGAATGTTGCGTATTACAGAATTTCTGGTTAATGGCATCAGTAACATACAAGAGCTGCTCTATGGAGAATTACATTCCATTGCTTTCAGCTTTGAAATATTTTCCATGATAAAACATCCCCGAATCGCAATCAGTCTGAATACCATGGGTTCTTGTATTTTTTTTCTTGATTCCAATCTCTTAGACTCATTCCCGAATGAAATATCAAAAAACGGCATGATTGAAATTTTGTTTCCCAATAGCTTTATTTTAGGTAAGGGCAGGTATGAGTTCAATATTTGTTTTCTGGTTCAAAACGAATATGCTGATTATATTCAGAACATTTGCAGTTTCAACGTAACCGACAATAATGTTTATAAAAACGGCAGAACGGCTCTGGGAGAAGGGCTCTGTAATGTTTTTACAAAATGGGAATTAAAAAATGAAGATAGAACTTAAAGATTGTACTAAAGCAAATACCTGTGCAGATCCTGTCGGCTTTGTTATTCAATATACAGATAGAATTTTCAGAGTCATTCATCCTGAAGCAGAGGAAAATATCCGTTCTTTTCTGAAATCCGAATTATTCCGTATTCTCCAGAATGATAAATGGCTGCCTGTAACTAGAATAGCAGAAGATGTTGAAATTGACGGCTATCATTTAATTCTAGAGCATGAAACCATTCCATTTGTAACCGCCCCTTATGAATGGACCTTTAACATGTTTAAAGATGCAGCTTTATTTCTACTGGACCTGGATAAATTATGCAAAAAACACGGTTATTGCCTGAAAGATTTGCATCCGTGGAATGTTACTTTTCTTTCCGGCCGCCCAATTTTCATGGATTTAGGATCCATCGTAAGAATAGAAACACGGGTCGACTCAGAAACAGATTTTTTAAGAGATTGCTACGTCCCTCTGAAATTATGGAATAAAGGGTTCTTTTATTGGGCACATCGTCTCATTTCCGATGATTACCCGAATCGTCTGGGAACATATAATTATTCTATTTATAAGTTCAATCCTTTTTTTATACTTGAATATTTGTATCTGATATTCCGACGTATTATTAATTTTCCAATAAGAACAATAACCGGAAACAACATTTTACCTCTATATTATAATTCTCTTATGCGAATCCGCATATCTCGATTGGAAAGATACCGAAAGGAATCATTATGGGGAAATTATCATAGCAATCTGGATAACTCTACCAATTGCCGCTTTTCTGCAATCATCCAAATTCTGGAAAAATATCATATAAGCTCCTGTGTCGATCTTGCCTGTAATCAGGGGGCATTTACAAAACAACTCATAAAAGATAACAAAACGCTGAAATCTGCTGTCTGCATTGATTATGATGAAGAAGCATTGGATCAATTATATCTCTCTGAAAAGAAAAATATGCAGACGAAAATTGTTCCAATCATGCGTAATATCATATATCCGGTATCAGCATTGTCAGAAAACAAAATCCGTCACCAGGAACAAGGAGAAATCGTTTTTGCACTGGCTTTAACTCATCACCTGATCCTGACACAAAAAATTTCCATTATGGAAATTTTTTCTATTCTTGCATCTTATACTACAAAATATATATTAGTTGAGTTTATGCCGGAAGGTCTATGGGATGGAGTCTCCGCGCCTCCTGTTCCAGACTGGTATACGGAAAAATGGTTTGAGGAGAATTTCAACAAGAACTTCCGCCTACTGGAAAAGAAAAAGATAGCAAGAAATCGCATTGTTTTTCTAGGTATAAAAGAATATGACAGACAAATCAGTCGGAAATAAAATATGATAATTAATTATTTCAAATATATTCTTCCTTATGGGCTGGTACGCTACATACAGGAAAAGAAGAATAAGTCGGAATATATTGGTAACTATCCGTCCTTGGAAAGTGCGCAAAAGGAAGCAGTCGGATATGATGCCGCCAATATTCTGGAAAAAGTAAAAAATGCAACGAAAGAGGTGATTGCGGGAAACGCAGTCTTTGAGCGGGATTCCGTTTTATTTGTCCATGAGGAACCCAATTATCCTCTGATTTCATCACTCCTTTTCGCCATGCACGGGAAAGAGGAGCTTCATCTTTTGGACTTCGGAGGCTCTTTGGGCAGTGTCTATTTCCAAAACCGGAAGTTTCTCTCCTGCTTCAGGAAGATCTCATGGGAAATCGTGGAACAAAAACACTTCACGGAAGCCGGCAGAGAACTGTTGAAAGGG
>ERZ825137.5997-NODE-5997-length-10895-cov-3.076845_pt1 | contig 10895 bp, 7 predicted proteins | sample MGYA00519873_ERZ825137 | MGnify/ENA primary metagenome ERZ825137 (study PRJEB31778, sample SAMEA3449190) | human gut metagenome | biome: human gut; feature: human-associated habitat; material: faeces | place: United Kingdom | collected 2010/2012 ... | reverse complement strand
AATATATGGCACTTGATTTTAAGCCGAGGGAAATTGCCTTATTGTAATCAGCAAGGGCTCCGTCCAAGTCTTTCATTCCATAACGAACGATGCCGCGGTAATGGTATGCCTCCAATAAATTCGGCTGTAAGTTGATAGCATGACTGTAATCTTGAATGGCTAGGGTCGGCTGACCGAGATTCTCGTATATGATTCCCCGGTTATAGTAAGCTAAGGCATGATCGGTAACGTTGGCAATCACGTAATTCATGTCTTTAAGGGCCTCTTCATTTTGCTTGAGGTTCGCCCGGATAATAGCCCGATTATAATAGGCGGAAAAGAAATCCGGGTCCAACGAGATCGCATGGTTGAACTCTTCTAGGGCTTTTCGAGGCTGTTCTCGGGTAATGTAGTCCATACCTCGCTGATTACTCTCCACGGCTTGGTGGTGTGCACATGAGGTAAATAGAAAGAGTAACATTATCCAAGTATAATAGCGCATATTCCTTTTAATTACGTGATTCAAAGTTAATGATTTATCATGAGAAATTAAATATTTATTTATTTTTATTTGAATACAACCGTTTTACGAGATCCGTTCTTTTCAGTTTCGAGAGGATTCCGATAATTTCATTTTTAAATTCCCGTTTGTACCAGAAGAAAAATATGTTCTGGCGTTTTTTCTCGGTTTCTGTTTTGGCTGATTGAATTTTACGCAAGGAGTAGGGGTGGAAACCGGAATAATACATATCCGTGGCTAACGTCATAGGAGTAGGGGTAAAATCTTGTACTTGTTCCAGCTTGAAATCCAGTTCTTTGGTATTGATGGCTAAGTCGGCCATATCCTCAAGGCTACATCCCGGATGGGACGAGATGAAGTAGGGTATAATTTGTTGTTTTAAATGCTCTTTATTATTTATGGCATTAAAACGAACTGTCAATTCCCGAAAAAGTTTGAACGAAGGTTTGCGCATCAGGTGCAGCACCTTGTCGGAAGTGTGTTCCGGTGCGACTTTAAAGCGACCGGAGACGTGGTGTCTGATGACGGTTTCCAGGTATTCCCGGTTTATCGCATCGACCTCTTTATTTCCCGTGCGATGCATGGAGAGATCGTACCGGATACCGGAACCCACGAAACAATGTTTCACCCGGGTATCTCTACGCACTTGATTGTACAAGTGTAAAAGGTGCGAATGGTCGGTATTCAGATTTTTACACACGGTAGGGTGTAGGCAGGACGGACGTTTGCATTTTTCACAAATACGATGGTCTTTTCCCTTGATCATGTACATATTGGCGGATGGTCCTCCTAAATCGGTAATCGTTCCCTTGAAATCGGGCATATCACAAACATGCTGAACCTCTCGCAAAATGGATGCTTCGGAACGGGAAGAGATAAATTTTCCTTGATGGGCGGAAATCGTGCAAAAAGCACATCCCCCGAAACAGCCGCGATGCATGGTAATGGAATGGCGGATCATGTTATAAGCCGGAATCTCTTTACCCCGGTATTTAGGATGGGGCAAACGGGTAAACGGCAGATCGTAAATAGCATCTATTTCCGCCGTGGTCATGGGCGGGTAAGGCGGATTCACGATTATTAGTTCATCCCCGATAGGTTGTACCAGTTTTGCGGCATGAATACTGTTGGACTCTTCCTCGATATACCGGAAATTCGTGGCATATTTTCGCTTGTCTGATAAACACTCTTCGTGAGAGGCGAGCGTGATGGTTTGCCATTTCTTATTGGTAGCATACTTTTCGTCTTTATGCCTGATCACAGAGGTTTGCGGGATATTGGTAAGACTTTGAAAAGGAATACCTCTTTGCAGCATCCGGCAGATTTCCGTGAGTGGTTTTTCACCCATTCCATATACCAGCATATCCGCTTGGCTTTCATGGAGAATAGACGGTTTAAGTGAATCTTTCCAGTAATCGTAGTGAGTGAAACGTCTTAGAGAGGCTTCTATTCCCCCGATAATGACGGGAGTGTCCGGAAAGAGTTCTTTTAATATCTTGCTGTAAACAATGGTTGGCATATCGGGACGTGCGCCACTTCGATTTCCGGGCGTGTAAGCATCATCAGAACGGCGTCTTTTAGCTGCCGTATAGTGGTTTACCATGGAATCCATACATCCCGGACTGATCCCGAAAAACAGATTCGGTTTACCTAATTTCTTGAAATCCCGCAGATCATCCTGCCAGTTGGGCTGGGGGACGATAGCCACGTTCAGCCCTAGGGATTCGAGAAGTCGCCCGATAACGGCCCCACCAAAGGAAGGATGGTCCACGTAGGCATCTCCCGTGAAAAGAATGACATCAATACTTTTCCATCCCCGCTGTTCGACTTCTTTTTTGGTGGTCGGTAACCATTGTTGTATATTATAATCCATGATAGAGCATTTGCTTGAATTCCGCTGCAAAGATACGGAAAGTCGCTGAAGATTTTATTACCTTTGCGGGCAAATTAGAATATAGTATGAAGAAAGTAAATATTATCAGCTTGGGATGCTCCAAGAATTTAGTGGATACGGAGTTGTTAATGAAACAACTGGAGAAAGCGGGGTATGGTGTTGAAGTAGATGTTGAAAATTCGAAAGCGAAAATTGTTGTCATCAATACTTGCGGGTTTATCGGGGATGCGAAAGAAGAATCAATAAATACGATCTTGGAGCAAGTGGAGCGGAAACAGAAGGGAGAAGTTGATAAAATATACGTCATGGGATGTTTGTCCCAGCGCTATGATCAGGATTTAAAGAAAGAAATTCCGGAGGTGGATGCTTATTTCGGGAAATTCGATTGGAAGGGGATTCTTGCGGAGTTGGGTAAAAGTTATGACGAAAAACTTCGAAACGAGCGTCATTTGACAACTCCAAAGCATTACGCTTATCTAAAAATATCCGAGGGATGTAACCGGGGGTGTTCTTATTGTGCTATCCCGATTATGACGGGAGAATATAAATCACGCCCATTCGAAGAAATCGTTGATGAAGCCGAGCGGTTGGCAAAACAGGGTGTAAAGGAGTTGTTAGTGTTGGCTCAAGATATTACTTATTATGGGGTTGATAAATATGGAAAAAATAGGTTAGCCGAGTTGGTTGACCGGGTTGCGGATATACCGGGAATTGAGTGGATTAAGTTGCATTATGCTTACCCGGCCGGATTCCCCATGGAACTTCTTACCGTCATGCGGGAACGGAAAAATGTGTGTAAATATTTGGATATTGCTTTGCAACATTGTAGTGATCATATGCTTAAAATGATGCGAAGAGGGGTGACAAAACAACAGACTATAGACCTCATTAACAAAATTCGGGAAGAAGTTCCCGGAATTGCATTACGTACGACTCTCATGGTCGGTCATCCCGGAGAGACGGAAGAGGATTACCGGGAATTGGAGGATTTCGTTAAAACAATGAAGTTTGAACGTTTGGGTGTATTCCCGTATTCTCATGAAGAAGATACTTATTGTGATAAGCATTACCAAGATGATGTGTCCGAAGAGACGAAAAATAAACGGGCTGAAAAGTTGATGGCATTACAGGAAGGAGTCGTTGCTGCACTCAATGAATCATGCGTGGGTAAACGTTTTTGGGTTTTGATAGATCGGGTGGAAGGGGATTATTTCGTTGGACGTACGCAATATGATTCCCCGGAAGTGGATCAGGAAGTGTTTGTAACAAGTGAAAAAGCGTTGCAAATAGGGGAATTTTACGAAGTTCTTATCACGGAAGCGGGCCAATTCGAGCTTTATGCTAAGTGTGAATAATGGAAATCTATTTTTAGTTGTAAAAAAATAAAAGATAGGGAATATTTTTTCATTTTTATTCGTACTTTTACTCATCAGGGTTCGTTTAAATCTTGACGAGTATTTTTTGTATGACTTTTACTAACTACAAATATATAATACCATGTTAAACGATCTATTTTGGATAGTACCTGTATGTGCTATTATCGCTCTCCTTTTCGCAAGGATCTTTTTTAAAGGGATGATGAAAGAGTCGGAAGGAACCGACACGATGAAACGTATTGCCGGGCATGTCCGCAAGGGGGCTATGGCTTATTTGCGTCAGCAATACCGGGTGGTAGCCCTTGTTTTTCTTGCTCTATGTGTGCTTTTTGCTTGGATGGCTTACGGGCCCGGTTTACAGAATCCGTGGGTTTGGTTTGCGTTCCTGACGGGTGGTTTCTTCTCTGGATTGGCCGGGTATATCGGGATGAAAACAGCTACCTACGCATCAGCAAGAACGGCCAACGCTGCACGTAGAAGTTTGAATGACGGTCTGAAAGTCGCTTTTCGTTCGGGAGCAGTCATGGGTTTGGTTGTTGTCGGTTTGGCTCTACTGGATATTTCTTTATGGTGGTTATTATTAGATTATTTCGTGGAAGAGGCAACAGCGACTGAAAAGGCTATCGTGATCACGACCACGATGTTGACTTTCGGTATGGGTGCATCCACGCAAGCACTTTTCGCCAGAGTTGGTGGAGGTATTTTCACGAAGGCTGCGGATGTTGGTGCAGACTTGGTAGGTAAAGTGGAAGCCGGAATTCCGGAAGATGATCCTCGAAATCCAGCGACTATTGCCGATAACGTGGGAGATAATGTGGGAGACGTGGCCGGAATGGGAGCTGATCTCTACGAATCTTACTGTGGTTCTATATTGGCAACGGCAGCATTGGGTGCAGCTGCATTTCGTGCGGAACCGGATGCACAATTCAATGCTATATTAGCTCCGATGTTAATTGCCGCATTACGGTTCGAGAGGAGCTAATGGCGTCGTTCTGGTAAAGACAAAAGAGGGAGCTTCTCAACAACAATTATTACGAGCCCTTGATCGGGGAATCAACGTGAGTTCCTTGTTAATCGTGGGTGCCAGTTTCCTGGTTATTCATTTGCTCGGTTTGAGTTATTGGATATGCGGATCTGTGATCGTGGGATTGGCAACGGGTATTATTATCGGAAAAGCGACAGAATACTACACTTCTCATGCTTACAAACCGACTCAGGATATAGCCAAAAGTTCGGAAACGGGGCCTGCAACGGTGATTATTAAAGGTATCGGGACCGGAATGATTTCGACGGCCATTCCGGTGCTTACGATCGTCGCAGGCATTATACTTTCGTTCCTGTTTGCGGCGGAATTCAGTTTTGCCAATATGTCCATGGGATTGTATGGCGTGGGGATCGCTGCCGTGGGAATGCTCTCTACATTAGGTATAACTCTGGCCACGGATGCTTACGGACCGATTGCCGATAATGCCGGGGGTAACGCTGAAATGAGTCAGTTGGGAGAGGAAGTTCGTCACCGTACGGATGCGCTTGACGCTTTGGGTAATACTACTGCTGCCACGGGTAAAGGATTTGCTATTGGTTCGGCAGCATTGACCGGATTGGCTTTGATAGCCTCGTATATTGAAGAAATCAAGATTGGTTTGTTGCGGATGGGCGAGGAAGTGCTGAAAATTGGAGATAATGTGGTGAGGACGGCTGATGCCACATTGACTGATTTTATGAATTACTATGATGTTACCTTGATGAATCCGAAGGTGTTGTCCGGAATTTTCATCGGTTCGATGATGGCTTTCGTGTTCTGTGGTTTGACCATGAATGCGGTAGGGCGTGCTGCCCAGAAAATGGTGAATGAAGTCCGTCGGCAATTTCGGGAGATCAAAGGAATTATGACAGGGGAAGGAGAGCCGGATTATGCTAAATGCGTGGAGATTTCCACGAAAGGGGCTCAACATGAAATGGTTTTCCCGTCTTTGCTGGCGATCATTATTCCAATCGTTATGGGATTGATCTTTGGCGTTTCGGGTGTGATCGGGTTATTGGCCGGAGGATTGGGTACCGGGTTCGTGCTGGCTATTTTCATGGCAAATTCAGGTGGAGCTTGGGATAATGCTAAAAAGTATATTGAAGAAGGTAACCTTGGTGGTAAAGGTTCTAATAATCATAAAGCAACGGTTATCGGCGACACCGTGGGCGACCCGTTTAAGGATACTTCCGGACCGAGTTTGAATATTCTGATTAAATTGATGAGCATGGTGGCTATCGTGATGGCCGGGGTGACTTGTGCGTTTAGTCTTTTATAATATTTTATACTACTCCCTCCAACTCCCTTGCACAGGGGGAGTTGGAGGGAGTAGCTATTTCGTTATTCTCATTATTCAATTTGCATAATTGAAAACAAATAATTAATTTTACCTGAAATAAAATGTATATGGCAAAAGAGATTAATCCTTTTATTGTTACAGGTAAGATTGCCCCGGAGTATTTTTGCGATCGGGTACAGGAATCGGCTCGGCTTATCAAATCCTTGACGAATGGTAATAACATGGTAATCATTTCACCTCGTCGTATGGGGAAGACTGGGTTAATTCGATTCTGTTATGAAAAACCGGAAATTAAAGGACACTATTACACTTTCTTTATTGATATTCTCCATACATCGAGTTTAAGGGAATTTACTTATATTCTTGGGAAGGAAATATTTGAAACTTTAGCACCTAATAGCAAGAAGATGGTTAGACTTTTCATGCAAACACTAAAGTCTATCAGTGGAAAGTTCGGTTTTGATCCTCTGACTAATTTACCTACATTTAATCTTGAATTAGGTGACATTGAACGCCCGGAATTTACCCTGGAGGAGATATTCAAATATCTCATGTCTGCAGATAAACCCTGTATTGTTGCCATTGACGAATTTCAACAGATTGGCAAATATCCCGAAAAGAACATTGAGGCATTGCTAAGAACTCATATCCAAAAAATCGAGAATAGTCATTTCATTTTTGCCGGCAGTGAACGTAGTATGATGCAGGCCATGTTTCTCTCTTCGGCTCGTCCGTTTTATCGTAGCTCGGATGTTATGGAGTTGGATGCTATTGATAAAGATATTTACGTGGCATTTATCTCGGAACATTTTGAACGTCGGGATCGCCGAGTCAGTACAGAAAATGCAGGGAAGGTCTATGACTTATTTAGAGGACATACATTCTATATTCAAAAAACATTCAATGAGTCGTTTGCGGATACCCCCATGGGGGGCGAGTGTACACTGGATATTATTCGCAATGCAATCCATTCGATGATCGATTATAATGACACGATATTTCGCGAAATTTTGTCTAATATTCCGGAAAAACAAAAAGAATTGTTGTATGCGATAGCCAAAGAAGGTGAGGCTGTACAAATCCTTTCAGCTAGTTTTATTAAGCGACATAGTTTAGCCTCGGCTAGTTCCGTTCAAACTGCAACAAAAAAGCTATTGGAAAAAGACATTATTACAGAAGTAAATAAAGTCTATTCTGTTACAGATAAACTTTTCGCCATGTGGATAAATAGGTTGTACGGAGAGAATAAAGTATTATTGTAATATTTTTTAATTTGATTTATTCTAAATAATCTAACCTTTTTAGAAAAAATGCGTATATTGTAGAAAATAAATCATTGAGATATATGGAAAGAAAATTTAAAGAAGCTTTGGCACATAGGAGAAGTTATTATGCTCTCTCGAATAAATCACTTATTTCTAACGAAGAGATAGAGGAAATCGTAAAATTTGCCGTTAAAAATATACCGTCAGCATTTAATTCTCAATCAACGAGAGTGGTGCTTTTATTAGGTGATCAACATACGAAACTGTGGAATATCGTAAAAGATACGTTGCAGGAAATAGTTTCCGCAGAAGCTTTCAAATCGACTGAAAACAAAATTGATAAATCCTTTGCATCCGGTTACGGTACGGTGCTTTTCTTTGAAGAGCGGATGATCGTGGAAGGCCTGCAAAAATCATTTCCGACTTATCAGGATAGATTCCCGGTATGGTCACAGCACACTTCGGCAATGCACCAACTGGCGGTGTGGACCATGTTGGAAGATGCCGGATTCGGAGCTTCATTACAGCATTACAATCCATTGATTGATGAAGCGGTAGCTAAGGAATGGCAATTACCGGAAACTTGGGAATTAATCGCCCAGATGCCTTTCGGAGCGCCTTTACAAGAACCTGGGGCTAAAGAGTTTAACCCGATAGAGGAAAGAGTGCGTATTTTTAAATAATTACTATCTCATCTGGAAATTAACCCACACGGCTTTGTGATCTGTTGGCCATACACCTAGGGGTTCGATGAAAACATCTTGTCCGGATTCGGCCACACGTTGACTCCTGCGAATACTGGTCTTGGGGCCAAGAATTGCGGCCTCTTTTAGATGCAGTCCTTTACGAGGATAATAGAAGATGTAATCAATACGATCGCGCTCATCCGCATCGGGAGTCCAAGTGATCTTATTTGGAGGCAAAGCGAGATTCTCCGATGGGTAAGTATAGCCGGGATGTGTAACGGGATTGGGATATTTTTCACGATAAGAATCTTTAAAGCCAGCTTCATGGAGTAGGGTGGTTACCGGCCAAGGAACCACAACTTCATGATGATCTGCACTATCTTTTGTGGTTTCAATCCAATCGAAGTGAGAAGGTTCGTTAAAATCACCTCCTAAAAAGATCCAATTTCCTTCTTCAATTTCTTTTTGAGCATCTTTGATAAAAGCACGGATGGCATCATCACGTAATGAAAGATTGTTACGTTCCAGAATAGTCGGAACATCCGTCAAAGGGGCCTCCATTTTGTGCCAATTGTTACCGTCATAACCCCGTACTTCATAATACGTGTCATTCAGATAGTCTAAATGAGCGGTATAAACAGCACAAACTTGTTTTCCCACGGTAGTTTTCATTTTATAAATGGTTCCGTGATCATTTTGGATTGGGAATATTGTACTGCTGTCTGTTATAGGATGTTTGCTAAGTAATCCTGAATCATAACTATAAAAAGAATAATACGTTTTACCCCTTTCTTTCAAGGCATTCACGATACGATCACAAAATCGGGTATCATGGTAATTCCGGATTTTACTCAGCATGATAAAATCGGGTTCCAAACGGGCTATTTCATCAGCAATAGCGTCAAAACCGCCCGGAATCATCGTACCTTCCTGCCAGATATTAAATTGTAACATACTAAGGTCTCTGGATGAAGAACAGCTTGATAATAAGGTGATTATTACCATGATGCACCCTAAAAATATTATTCTCTTTTTCATTTCATTATAACTTATGGTACAAAAGTAGTAAAATTCTCCGTATGCTTTTGTTTCGTATACAAAACCGGGTGTTTTGTCTCTTTTCTTTAAATCACTTCTGCCCTGAGTCTATTTTTGTCCCGTAATCAAAAAGTATTGGATATGAATAAGACGGAAATAATAACAGAAGTATCACAAATGACAAGTGTAAGCGTGGCAGACTGCGAGAAGGTTTTAGACGCCTTAGAAGAAGTTTTAGAGGGAGAACTGAATCGTAAAGGATGGAAAAACGGGCTTTTTGACATGATTTTCCAAATCATGAGCAAGATTAAAAGCAAGAAAAGAGTCATCGGCATATATTTTTTCCTTTTCATGTTATCCGTGAATGTATGGGGACAGAAAGAGGGACGAATTTTAACCCAAAGTGTACGAGGACGGGTGATTGATGCGGCATCGGGTTATCCGGTAGCTTATGCATCCGTGTATCTCATGGGGAAAACGGAGGTCGGTGGAGTAACGGATTCCCTAGGCCGTTTTGTCATCAAGAATGTCCCGATCGGCCGGCACGATATACAGGCTTCTTTCGTGGGATACGAACCAACTATTTTCCGGGAGATACTGGTAACTTCCTCAAAAGAAGTCTATTTGACCATTCCATTGAAAGAAAGCATTAAAGAACTGGATGAAGTGATGGTTCGACCACAATTGAATAAAGAACAACCATTAAACAAGATGGTCACCACGGGAGCCCGGATGCTCAGCGTGGAGGAGGCAAGCCGATATGCCGGGGGAATGGATGATCCGGCCCGCTTGGTAAGTTCCTTTGCCGGGATTTCTCCCAGTATGTCAACGAATGGAATATCCATTCACGGAAATGCCCCACATTTATTGCAATGGAAACTGGAAGACGTGGAAATTCCGAATCCCAATCATTTCGCGGATCTATCTATTCTTGGTGGGGGAATCTTATCCGGGTTAAGTAGTCTCGTGCTGGGTAATTCGGATTTCTTTACCGGAGCTTTTCCTGCAGAGTACGATAATGCTGTGTCGGGAGTCTTTGACATGAAGCTACGTAACGGGAATAATCAAAAGATCGAAAACACGTTTCAGATCGGCTTATTAGGAATTGATTTTGCCTCGGAGGGGCCTTTGACCCGAAAACACAATTCTTCTTACATTTTCAATTATCGTTATTCCACCACGGGATTGCTGGGGAACATCGGGGCTGTTGATATTGACGGGACTTTGGATTATCAGGATTTGAATTTCAAATTGAGTCTGCCGACACGCAAAGCGGGTGTCTTCTCGATTTGGGGAACAGCCTTGATAGACAAGTCAAAAGGAGACTTTGAGGAAAACACGGATAAGTGGGAATCGATTGGTGATATGATGAAATCCAGTACCGAACAATACATGGGAGCCGGTGGTATCAGTCACCGCTATTTCTTTAACAACGAGACACAACTGAAAACGACGTTAGCGGTTACCTACTTCAAACACGAGGGGACGATGACAAGTTATGACTGGAATTTGAATTCGGCACCTTTTCTTGATTTAAACCGGAGTAACACAAACTTGATATTCACCACTGCCATTACCCGGAAATTCAGTGCCAAGTTCACGAGTAAAACAGGGATAACCTACACGAAGATGTATTACGATATGGACATGAATCTGGCCCCCCATCAAATGCATCCCATGGAATTAATTTCCCAAGGCAAGGGAAACACGGATTTAATATCCGGTTACACGAATTCATCTATCGGCATAAGCGAACAGGTCACTTTAAACGTAGGAGTTAACGCACGGGTCCTGACACTGAATAATAACTGGA
>ERZ825137.5990-NODE-5990-length-10906-cov-5.970786_pt1 | contig 10906 bp, 9 predicted proteins | sample MGYA00519873_ERZ825137 | MGnify/ENA primary metagenome ERZ825137 (study PRJEB31778, sample SAMEA3449190) | human gut metagenome | biome: human gut; feature: human-associated habitat; material: faeces | place: United Kingdom | collected 2010/2012 ... | reverse complement strand
CACAGCCGGTGTCCGGACACGCGGCGATTTTGGGATAATCCCAAGCCCTTATTCCAAGCTGGAAATATATGTCGAACTTTGCAGGAAAGTTCTTGCTTTTATTCGCATTTTCGATTATAATTGATACTGGTTTTTTATAAAAACATGAAGGTAAAGCTGTAACAGAGGTGCCGCCTATGAGTTATTTATCCGTTTCACAGACTGCTGAAAAATGGGGTATCTCAACCCGACGTATACAGATTTTGTGTGGAGAGGGACGTATACCGGGCGCAATGCGGATAGGTGCGTTCTGGGCTATTCCAGAGGATGCTGCAAAACCAACGGACGCGAGAATCAAGAACGGAAAGTACATTAAGAAAATCATCGAAAATAAAAATGAGTCTCAGGTATAATTAGCGACTCTGACTCGAAATAGACGGGGCTGTTCCACTTCACAGGTGCGAATGAACGCATGTGTTTCGTAATTTGCAGTGAGCCCTGTGTCATTTGTTCTCGCAGTAATAATCTCGAAAGAACTTATGTCGAATAGAAACTTTACGCTTAGGAGATAGAAATAATGTCTATAGATATCATTTCAAAGATACAAACTGGTACACCGCCAGATACAAATGCTACGCAGCTATTTTTAATGGATGTTGAAAAACTTCTTGATGCACTTCCTCAGCAGCCACTGTTTGACCTCGTTGTTACATCGCCACCATATAACATTGGCAAAGAATATGAGACCCAAAAACCTCTCACCGATTATGTTGCATGGCAAAGAAGAATAATCGAGAAAATATATCCGCGACTCAAGGACAACGGTAGCATATGTTGGCAAGTGGGCAATTATGTCGAAAACGGTAGTATTACGCCACTTGACATAGAATTGGCCCCAATTTTTAAAGATTTAAACTTGCACCTACGTAACCGCATTATTTGGCATTTTGGGCATGGACTTCACAATAAGAACCGCTTTAGTGGTCGGTATGAAGTTGTTATGTGGTACACCAAAACAGACACATATACCTTTAACCTTGATGATGTTCGTATACCTGCAAAATATCCTAGCAAGCGAAGTTATCGAGGCGAAAATAAGGGGAAATTGTCGGGAAACCCAAAGGGGAAAAATCCAGAAGATGTGTGGGAAATTCCAAATGTGAAAGGTAATCACATTGAGAAGACAAACCATCCATGCCAATTTCCGGTTGGGCTGATCGAGAGATTGGTTCTTGCGTTGACGAATGAAGGAGACTTGGTTTTTGATCCGTTTTCCGGTGTTGCTTCTGCTGGTGTTGCTGCATTGCTACATAAGAGAAAGTTTTGGGGGTGCGAAATCATTCCCGAATATATGAATCAGGGGAAGGAACGACTGGAGCAGACTGTTGCTGGAAGCATCAAGTATCGCCCTTATGATAAACCAATTTATGATGCAAAGACAAGCGCACTATCGAAGATTCCCGATGAATGGAAGGAGGCAAGCAATGAGAACGCAGATATATGATCATCGCAGTGGTCTTAAAGTAGTCCCTAATGATATTGTTGCTGATGTGAAGAATATAATCTGGAACATTAATCCGGCATTATCCAAGAAAACAGTATCTAGTCTCAAAGAATCCGTACGAGAGCGCTTAGAGAAAGAGGGGTGGACAGGCGAGTATCGCTTAGACGCAACTTCAAGAATCACGATTTCATCGTATTTAAGAGGCGTTGGATTGTGTTTTCAGACCGGTAATGTTGGTCGTATATATGCGGACCTTTTGAAATTGCAGACTCTCTATACAAAAGGAAATATAATCGCTGGAATCATTCTTGTTCCCCAGATAAAAACAGCAAAAGAACTTGGATCCAATATGGCAAATTACGAACGCCTGATTAGAGAGTTGCCCATTTTCAGTCAGGTCATAACGATGCCGCTTGTTGTAATTGGATTCGACGGAACGGAGGCCGAGTAATGGACTTTACATACTCATTTGGATACCCTAATGTACAACGTACGTTAGCAATCGCAGAAGCTATCAGCAATTCGCATACAGGAGAAAAGTATCAAGTTGATTACCGAGGAAAATACCGTCCCCTCCCCGTAATTGAAGTGCCTATTGAACTACTTGTTTATCGCGTTGAAAACATTCGTACAAAAAGTTTGCAAAAACAGTGGCTAGCGCAGCACCGCGATCTTCCCAGAGATTTATTTGTGAGTGATCCCTTTTCTATTGAAGCACAGGAAAATCAACATCAGGTACTAAAACTACTTGTTGATAAAGAGAATCTGCTAAAAACATTCAGAGATAATGATAAGTTACAGCAGACTGAACCCTTAATTTGCTCTAACGATGGAGTTGTTGTTAATGGCAACCGTCGTCTATGTGCTTGGCGGGAACTGTATTATAACAACAAAAGCAAGTACGCACATTTTCAAACTGTTCGTGTGGCGGTTTTACCTGATAATGATCCTCAGGGAATGTATGATCTGGAAGTTGCGCTACAAATCCATTCTGATATGAAAGCAGAGTACGTATGGCACGCAATTGCAGCTGATTATCAGGAAAAGTTTGATTCAGGTATGGATATCGGGGTGTTAGCAGCTAAGCAAAATAAAAAGCCAGAAGAAATTAGCACATATATTGAATGCTACAATTATGCAGCACAGTATTTGGAGTCCATCGGGCATCAAGACGAATGGCAGCGCGTCGATAAACAAGAGTATGCTTTTAAACAGATTGTAGTTGGAAGAAAGAATATTACCAATCCAGGTGATAAAGAGCTTTTTCAGGAAATTTCAAGAGCAATGCTTCAGACTCCTGCGGTTGGTGATCGCTTATATAAGCAGATTCCAAAAGTGGTCTCAGAGTTGGCTATTATTGCGCCAAAGCTGCAAGAAGTTTTTGGAATCATCATTCAGGACAGTAATGACGATGATCTAGCGTTATTAACCGGTGGAGATACCAGCAGCGAGAATACAACCAGCTCTCAAATTGCTGCAGGTATTCGTTTGGCTGATAATCCTGCATTAGTAGCACAGACGGTAAAATCTGTATTAGACACAACGGATGAGCTTGAAAAAGAGAAAAAGAAAAAGAGTTTCATTTTTGATCAAGTCATGAAAGCAGCTACCTTGTTGACAAACGCTGTGTCTAATTTGGACGATGCAATGAGTACAGAGGGTGTAGGAAAGCAACTCGACAATATTGAAGGAGCTTGTGCAGTACTTAGAGACTGGGTTAAGTGATATGATTATTCGGATCGACTATTTGACATATACCGAACAAGTCAATATTGCAAACGATTCTTCGGATAAAGCTGCATGGAAAGCGCTTTATGGCTTCATTTGCGACTATTTGCCAATCAGCGTTTTGTCTTATTCAGATTGGAGCATTACCTTTCCGTGGAGATACTTCCTTTCCATTAAGGGATATATTGGGCAATACTTTCTGGCGCATCGGAATCAGTATAAGGTTATCTTTTCTGAAAACGCCAAAGCTAGACTGAAAACAGCGAATGACACCTCATATAACGCTGCAATATCTCAAAGTTGCAGAAGTGAAAGCGACATCTTAAAGCGGCTTTCATCTGTTGGGTTTAAGAGGCACCTGACAAATAATCAAACGTGCAATTTGAGTAAAATATCTCATTTGCCAGGAGCTGCTACATTTTCTGTTCCTGGCGCTGGTAAAACAACAGAGGCACTAGCATTTTTCTTCCTCAATGCTACGGATGCAGACCGATTGCTGGTTGTCGCACCTAAAAATGCTTTTAGTGCATGGGATGAACAGTTGGATGCGTGCATGGGGGATAATTACGGCGAATTTGTCCGTTTGCGAGGTGGAGAAGCGGCTATACAAACCGCCCTACAAGCAGACCCGCGTTTTATGCTTATTACTTATGATCAGTTGCCTCGTGTAAAAAACGTCATTATTTCTTTGCTTTCTTCTGGAAATGTCTATATGTTCCTTGATGAAAGCCACAGAATAAAGGGCGGAAAACAAATTAAACGGGCAGATGCAATTTTGGAAATGGCACATTTGCCCAAGCGAAAGCTCATTATGAGTGGTACACCTATGCCGCAAAGCCCGAAGGATTTAATCTCACAGTTTCTTTTCTTGTATCCGACCAAAGATGTATCTGAAACCACCGTTATTGATTTGATTCAGCCAATTTTTGTTCGAACAACTAAAGGACAACTAGGCATACCGAAACTTGATCACAAAGTTGTCCAAGTTCCGATGACACAATTGCAGCGCGAAATATATAAAACTCTTAAATCGGAAGTTCGTCGCCAACTTAACCCAACTCTTTCAGACTCCTCGCGGTATGAATTGCGGAGAATTGGGAAATGTGTGATGAAGGTGATGGAGTTTGTATCTAATCCCGCTTTATTGTCAAATGATATGGACTATGCTTTTGACCGAAGGGTTGGCGCACTGCTACTCGCGTCCGACGGCCCCAAAATTGATTATGTGTGTCGCAGAGCTAGAGAGCTTGCCGCAACGGGGAAAAAAGTAATTATATGGTCATCTTTTGTCCAAAACGTTGAATTGATTGCATTGAGACTTAGTGACTTGGGAGCAGAATTTATTCATGGGGGTGTCGATGCTGGAGATGAAAACGACTTTGATACTCGTGAGGGAAAAATCAAGCGGTTTCATACCGATGATACCTGTAAAGTGTTGGTTGCAAATCCAGCCGCTTGTTCAGAGGGGATTAGCTTACACAAAGTCTGTCAAAATGCCATTTACCTAGATCGTTCGTTTAATGCTGCCCATTATATGCAATCTGAAGATCGTATCCATAGGCTTGGACTGGCTCCTGATGCCAAACCTCAGATTGAGTTTGTCGAGTGCGAAGATAGTATTGACCAAGTTGTCCGAACGAGATTGGAAATCAAAGTAAGGACAATGGCTCAGGCGTTAGAGGATACGTCTTTAAGTGTAGAAATAAGTTCTGTGGACTATGATGAGGAAGCCGAAGACTGTGATAGTTTAACAGCAGATGATGCAAAAGCTGTTATAGACTACTTTTTTAATGGTGGTCAAAATGATTAGATTGTCCATGAATGTTTTGACCTCGGCGCTTGCGCTGCTTAGACGCATAGAAATCTACGATTTTTCATCCTTATCTGAACTGTCATATTCTAAGATCGTCTCTATTAGTGCAGAGGATATATTTGAATTTTCATCCAGCTGTGGTTGGGCATCAGAAAGCGAAAGTGGACTAACCTTGACTACACGTGGAATTGGGCTCCTGCGATTCCAAACGCAGGGATTGCTTATTGACCTTAAACGGCAAATGCTTACAGATTACGTATTAAAATGTGCCCCAATATGGGCAAATCGTATTCCTTACGGCAGGCGCGAAGCAACAATTTTTATGACCAAAGATGAAAGAGCGTGTTTTGCAGATGCAGGTTTGCTCTCTGACCATTTAGATGCTGGAATAATTGATTGGTGGGATACAATCGCCACCCATATTCGAATGCAGACCAAGCAATCAAAGATCGGAACTGGACGACTTGGCGAACGGAATACCATCAAATACGAAAGAAGTCGAACAAATATTGATCCAATGTGGATGTCTATTGACAGCAACTTACTCGGTTATGATATCAAATCTCAAGTGAGCAAAAACGACCCAGGTACTTTGCTTATCGAAGTAAAAGCATCTACCTTTACTTTGAGTAGGGCAGAATTTTATGTAACATCGAACGAATGGAATGTTGCCATAACGAGCGGAGCGTATGTCTTCCACTTATGGTGTCTGTCTGACGGCAAAAAAATGCTGGCCATCCTTTCTCCGGATGAGATATTGCCCTATATACCCACAAACAATTTAGATGGACAATGGGAAACAGTCAAGATTCCATTTTTATGTTTTGAGGACAAGTTTGTAGAGATAGCATAGAGAGGTTTTTGTTATGAGTGACATGGACAAGTATATCAATAATTTGAGTGCAGAATTTAAGAGACTATCATATGAAGACATGGCAGAATGCTCAGATACCGAAAAGTTACTCTATCTCTATGCCTATTACCATTATTTTAATGCGGATAGCAGTAAAATATCCGACATTGTCCAGGGAAATATCTACTATCCAGATGCTCCAGATCAAATAACAGGCATATATTTAGATCAGGAAGCTGATAATGGCGACGTGGATGCAGTTATTGCGATTTATTCCCACAATAATTCTTTTGATTTTCCCGCTATTTTAAAAACGTTCAAAGATGCTGAGGCTGCGATGCTTGCGGCACAAGAATCAAAGACTAATATTCGTAAAGAATTAAGCGATATTTCTAGGGATGATGAGTACAAAATATCGGCGACTAGACCGCTTAAAATACGCTTGATTACTAACTACAATCCTAAAACCGCAGGAACCAAGAAAGCAATCCTAAACGCTATCCAGACGATGAAACCAGCGAGTGAACATGTTTCATACTTAATATCTTTTGGGTTAGACATTGAGTATGAAATCATGGAAATTGAAAACCCGAAGGAATATGTGGACGAAGCTGTTATCCAGCTAGATGCGCCCAACAATCATATGTGTTTCGGAGCGGAAGAATCTCTAATCATTAACATATCTGCGCGCTCCTTAAAGTGTCTATATGAACAATACGGGTATAGAGGGTTGTTTGCTCAAAATTTAAGATATTACGTTAAGAACGCCAGAATTGATGGGAATATTATTGAGTCAATACAAGAACATCCCGAAAATTTTTGGTACTATAATAATGGCATTATACTCATTTGCGATGATTATCGTATTGACGGAAGCAACATCCTAGTTCGAAATTTCTCAATAATCAACGGTGGACAAACAACAAAACTTGTCGGTGAGACAGATTTTGATCAGGATTTCTATATTCAATGCAAGATTATCAAGAACAAGTACGAGTCGGTCGATGAGCGCCTAGAGTTCATTGCAAATGTAGCTGAAGCTACTAATACTCAAAAACCAATAAAGGACAAAGACTTAATCGCCAATCGTATTGAACAGCGCCTGTTAAAAAGGCAGCTTGCAGACGCTGGAATATACTGCCAAATCAAACGTGGTGAGAAAGTAAACAAAAAATTGTATCCCGCAGCATGGCAGAATACGACAAACGAAGAGTTGGGGCAATTTTTGCTCTCATTCGTTTATCAGAAGCCTGGCACTGCCCGTGGCAGTAAAGCATCTATCTGTGGCAATAAAGAGCGATATCATCTACTATTTAGCAAGAAGTATAATAGCGGACTGCTTAGCGACCTTCTAAAGATTAAAGCTTTCTACAAACTTTGGGCAAGCCGTGTCAAAAAGACAGATGATGGAACTGATCCTTATAAAGTCGGATTAGTCAATAATGGTATGTTCTTTATGACGGCTATCATCGGGATTGTGTGTAAAATTTACTACCGTCCCAATGTTATTAACCAAATTACAACATCAGTTATGTCTGAGCAAAAATTAGAAGTAGTTGCACAACATGATATTGATCACCCCATCTTCCGCCTTGATCTGGAGAAAAAAGAGCAATTTTTTACACTGTTTGAATATTGCTATACTAAGTTCTACAGACCGGGGTACGAATTTTTGAAGACATTTAAAGAAAAGTATAACAACTATTCCAATTTTACTAAGATCAATAACAATTATACGACATATGTCTTCAAACAAATTGAGTTTGAATATCGTCACGGAATACCTGACAATGACATGAACTTGCTTGATTCTATTCTGTATAAAGCGTCTGATGAAGACTTTTTGCGAAACAAAGCACTTCTAGAGAAATATGTTAACGTAGTGTATGTTGATGCGGCGTCTGAAAGCAACGTTCCAGAGAGCGTTTCCGCAGAAATCAAAGAGAGGCTTATTGCGTACCGAACTAAAACATATAAATTAAACCGGATCAAGGCATACGAAGTATTTAAAAATGTTTCCTGCGACAGAATCGCAAAATTTGCACCTACATCGTTGGAAGATTTAAAGGCTCTACGCTGTTTAGATGAAGCCCAGATAACTCTTTATGGTCAAGACATTATTGAAATAGTAAGTCAAGTGCTAAATAGGTAAAACGTGGGGGTATAGTCCAACGGCATAACCTATTGCTGTGGTAATTTATAAATAATTGTGTGGCTCGCTTACTAAGCAGACGTTAAGAAGGTTACTGCGGCGTTTGCAAAAATTGCTTTGAATATTAGTAGCTAAGCAGCTCGGAGAAAATAATTATACCCTATTATACCCTTGATTTTGCAGGTATAATAGGGTATAATTCTGCATAGAATAGTATCTCACGGGAGGTGCGCTATGGAGTTATCTGAAATGCAGGAACGGGCGGCGGAGCTGGAGCAGCAGATTTCAAATCTACCTGCCGGTTCTATTACGAAGAAAACCGTCAACGGTAAGGACTATTTCTACCACCGTTGGACGGAGAACAAGAAGCGGCGGGAGAAGTATATTCCCGCTGACGAATTGGAGAATTTCCGTGCGCAGATCGAGCGACGGAAGGCACTGGAACAGGAGCTGAAAGCGCTGAAAAAGCAGCTGCCCAAGGCGAAATCTGCGAACCTTTCCGCGTTTACCACCAATGTCCGCACCGGCGAGGCGCTGCGTTCCTTTGCGGCATCTGTTCGCGGCTATCGCAGGCGCGAGTGCTTCCGGCAGCTGCATGATTTTGTCTACGGTGAGCCGCAGGATAAGGTATTCATCCTCTACGGTCTGCGCCGGACGGGAAAGACCACCATGATCCGCCAGATTTTCGCGGAGATGAGCGACACGGAGCTTGCCAAGGCAGCGTTCATTCAGATCACCGCAAAAGACACGCTGGCAGACGTGAACCGCGACCTCAAGGCATTGGAAGCGCAGGGCTTTCGCTATGTGTTCCTCGACGAAGTGACGCTGATGGAGGATTTCATCGAGGGCGCAGCGCTGTTTTCTGACGTGTTTGCGGCCTGCGGTATGAAGATCGTGCTCTCCGGCACGGACTCGCTGGGCTTCCTCTTTACCGAGGACGAACAGCTTTACGACCGCTGCATCCTGCTGCACACCACATTCATCCCTTACCGTGAGTTTGAATCCGTCCTCGGCGTTCACGGCATCGACGAGTATATCCGCTACGGCGGCACCATGAGTCTCGGCGGCGTCCACTACAACGAGACCTCCACCTTTGCCAGCAAGGAAAGCACCGACGAATATGTGGACACCGCCATCGCCCGCAACATCCAGCACTCCCTGCGCTGCTATCAGTACGAGGGGCACTTCCGCCATCTGCGGGATTTATACGAGAAGGGCGAGCTGACCAGCGCCATCAACCGGGTCGTGGAGGACATCAACCACCGCTTCACGCTGGAGGTGCTGTCGCAGGATTGGAAGTCCCACGACCTTGGCATTTCCGCCAGCAACCTGCGCCGGGATCGGAAGAACCCGACGGACATCCTCGACCGCATCGACCTTGCGCTTGTCACCGACAGCCTGCGGAAGCTGCTGGAGATCCGCAACAGGGCAGAGCAGACCGTAGCGCTGGACGATGTTCACGCGGCGGAGATCAAGGAGTATCTGGACTTGCTGGACTTAACGCGGGAGATCGATGTGCTGCACCTGCCGGATGTCAGCACGAAGTCCGGACGCACGGTGATCGCACAGCCGGGTCTCCGCTATGCGCAGGCGGACGCGCTGATCCGCAGTCTGCTGCTGGATGAGACGTTCAGCGCCCTGTCTCTTGCGGAGCGCACCGCCGTGCAGCAGCGCATCCTGACCGAGATCAAAGGGCGGATGCTGGAGGACATCGTCCTGCTGGAAACCAAGCTGGCAAACCCCAAGAAGCAGGTATTTGTCCTGCAATTCCCTGTGGGCGAATTTGACATGGTGGTGTTTGACCCGGAGGCAGGCTCCTGCCGGATTTTCGAGATCAAGCACAGCGAAGAAGCTGCGTCGCAGCAGTATCGCCATCTGATCGACGCGGAAAAATGTGCGCAGACCGAGCACCGCTACGGTCCGATCACCGGAAAGTTTGTCCTCTATCGCGGGGAAAGCCAAGTGGTTGAGGGCATTCAGTATCAGAATGTGGAAGAATATCTGCGGCATATGAACAAAGGGAGATGAATAAATGCGAAAGTTTTCCGGAGAAGAATACAGCGACACAAAGCGAAAAAAGATTGGCCATCCGGCAATAGTAACATTAGGCGACTTATATCAGATTTTGAGAAAAGCATGGTGCAAGGAAACGGCATATCCTTCCTGTCAGGCAGAATGGGTCAATACAGACCCTTCTTATGGGCAGTGCGCCATTACGGCTATGCTGGTTTATGATATGTTCGGTGGATCGATCCACCGCATTCGTGTTGATGGCGGAGGGACACATTACTTCAATAAGATCAACGGACACTATATTGACCTTACCATCGAGCAATTTGACCTCTACAATATTCCTGTAGAGTACGAACCAAACGAAGAGATGGACAGAAAGTATTGCGGAAAGAATCCGGATACAGCGAAGCGGTATCAACTGCTGCTCAAACGAATCTCGGCAGTTCTGGAAGAAATGTAAAAGAATAGCGTTCTGTCCCTTCGATACAGTTTACATATTGAAGGGCAGAACGCTATTTGTCTCTGATCCTTTGACTCTCATGAGAGATGTTCTCAAATCCAATATTTTTTCAGATTCTTCCCTTGGTACTTTTTCAAATGGATTCCAATCCGATATAATATATCTATCAACCTAACGAATAACGCGAGGTGCCGCCATGAAAACGAAAGATACGCCGAAGCAATACGTTATCTACTCCCGCAAGTCCAAATTCACCGGCAAGGGCGAGAGCATCGAGAACCAGATCGAGCTGTGCCGCCAGTACATCGCCATGCACTTTGGCGAGGATGCGGCGGAAAACGTGCTGGTCTACGAGGACGAGGGCTTTTCCGGCGGCAATCTGGAGCGCCCGCAGTTCAAGAAAA
>ERZ825137.5989-NODE-5989-length-10907-cov-2.611961_pt1 | contig 10907 bp, 11 predicted proteins | sample MGYA00519873_ERZ825137 | MGnify/ENA primary metagenome ERZ825137 (study PRJEB31778, sample SAMEA3449190) | human gut metagenome | biome: human gut; feature: human-associated habitat; material: faeces | place: United Kingdom | collected 2010/2012 ... | reverse complement strand
AGGGGGTTTTTCAAAAACTTGAAAACAGGAAAGTTTCATGATAATATGATACTGTAAAAACAAAAAGCAGGTGAACAGTTTGACCGTAACGGAGACAATGAATCAAAAACACCAGGAAGATTTACAGAGATTGCAAGCCTTTCGGCTGCTTGATGATGATTTCTTTACAAAGTGCTTTGATGGTAACACAGAGTGCATTCAACTGGTGCTTCGGATCGTATTGGATAAACCTGACTTAAGTGTAGTCGATGTTCGGACAGGTTTTTGTAGAAAATTTATTGAACCGCTCTGTCAGACTGGACGTCTTGGCCACAGATCAGGTAGGACGGAAATTTAACATTGAGATCCAGCGAGCAGACAAAGGAGCTGGAAGAAGACGGGCACGCTACAATAGCAGTATGATGGATGCAAATCTTCTGAAAAAGGGCGAAGATTTTGAATCCTTACCGGAAACATTCGTTGTTTTCATCACAGAAAATGATGTGATCGGAAAAGGAAGGCCTGTCTATCCGATCGAGCGATGTTTTATAGACACGGGTGAAAAATTTGAGGATGGTTCGCATATCCTATATGTAAACGGTGCTTATCGAGATGAGACACCGATCGGAAAACTGATGCATGATTTTGCTTGTACAGATCCATCGGATATGTACTATCCTGTGTTGGCAGAACGAGCCAGGTTTTTCAAAGAAAGTGAGGAGGGGATCGCAGTTATGTGTAAAGCAATGGAAGACATGAGAAAGCAGACGCTTGAGGAAGGCATGAGAGCGGTTGCACTTCGTATGTTGGAACTGGGGAAAAACTCACTGGATGAGATTTCTATCGTATCTGGACTCTCTCTTGATGAAGTAAAAAAGCTGAACGAAGATAAAAGTGCATAACTCACTGTAAGCTCTAAGGGGCTGTCTCAAAATGATAAAATCCGTGAAGATCCGAAATGTTGTCGGTTCTTCACGGATTTTTGTTGCGCTGATTTTCTAAGCATCTTATTTTGGATAACCCCTGATGAGGGTCGATCTAGATCGGGTCAGACGATCTGGAAGAGGTAGAATTTCAGGTACTCCGTCTCCGGTACGCCCCAGAGGATGGGGTGGTCGGGGGACTGGCGGCGGTCCTCGATCTGGCGCAGGGAGACGGCGGCGTCGGCGGCCGCTTCGCGGAGCATCTGACAGAAGAGGTTCGGCGTCATAAAGTGGGAGCAGGAGCAGGTGGCCAGATAGCCGCCGTCCTTTACTAACTTCATGCCTCTGAGGTTGATCTCCCTGTAACCCTTGACAGCATTTTTGACGGAATTCCTGGATTTGGTAAAGGCAGGGGGATCCAGGATCACCACATCGAATTTTTCTCCCTGGCGCTCCAGCTCCGGAAGCAGGTCGAACACGTCGGCGGCCACAAAGCGGACCCGGTCCGACAGACCGTTTAAGGCCGCGTTTTCGGCAGCCTGGGCCACGCCAAGCTCGGAGGCATCCACCCCAAGAACCTCCGAGGCACCGGCGATCCCGGCGTTTAAGGCAAAGGAGCCGGTGTGGGTAAAGCAGTCCAGAACACGTTTTCCTTTACAAAGCCGCTGGATCGCCAGCCGGTTATATTTCTGGTCCAGGAAGAAGCCGGTCTTCTGGCCGTCCTGGACATCTACCATATACCGGACGCCGTTTTCCACGATCTCCACCTTTGTATCAAAGGAGTCTCCGATGAAGCCCTTGAACCGTTCCATGCCCTCCTGGAGGCGGACCCTGGCGTCGCTCCGTTCATAGACGCCGCGGATGGAGATTCCGTCCTCGGCCAGGACCTTTTTCAGCTTTTCCAGGATCACTGGCTTCCACCGGTCGATGCCCAGGGCCAGGGATTCCACCACCAGCACGTCGGAGAACTTGTCAATGACGATCCCGGGAAGGAAGTCAGCTTCCCCGAAGACCAGCCGACAGCTTCCTGTGTCCACAGTGGATTTTCTGTATTCCCAGGCGTTCCGTACCCGCATTTCAATAAAGTCCTCGTCCACCACTGTGTGGGGCTTTCTGGACATCATGCGGATGGTGATGGTGGAGCGGGGATTGATAAAGCCGCATCCCAGGGGATAACCGTCAAAATCGAAGACATTGACCATGTCCCCGTTCTCAAATTCCCCTTCGGTACGGTCGATCTCGTTGTCATAGATCCAGAGCCCTCCGGCTTTTAAAGCCCGGCCCTGGCCTTTTTTTATATAAACGGACGCGGATGTTTTTTCCATATGCATTGGATCCTTTCTGTATTCCGGCATTTTATGGTAAAAGTATAGCGGAATCCGGCAGAAAATGCAAGTGGCTGGGGAGGTCCTCCCCGGCTTTCGACAAAGGGTGGTTCACAGGGACCGGATTTTATGGTATACTTAGTTCACTTATGAGATAGGAGACGGCTATGGATAACAGTGAGATCCGAAAGGAGATACAGGAAGAGGTCCGGAAGGCGGAAAAGATCCTGGTGGGGATCGGCGCAGAGTGGAAGCGCGGGGATGAAGACCGGGAGGAGCAGATCCGGAGAGCCTCAAAAGCCCTGAGAGGGCTTTTAGAGGGGAAGGATGCTTTTATCATATCCACACTGACTCTGGGGGAGATGGAGGACAGAGGTTTTGAAAAGGAGCATATGGTGGCCCCTTTGGACGTATCTTTAACGGAGGAGCAATGGAATGGTTATACCGGCTGGCTGGCCGGGACTTTAAACAGGACTACGGTGCTCCTGGAGCTGGGAGAGGGCTTTGCCCATCCGTCCCTGATCCGGTGGCCCTTTGAGCGGACGGCAGCCATCAACCGGAAGGCACGCCTGTACCGTGTCCACAAAACGTTTTATCAGATCACCGAAGAACTGAAGGAAAAAGCCGCCGCCGTAAAGGCGGATTCTGTGGGATTCATGGAAGGCTTTGGGGAGGAAGAGCATGGCAGCGATCAGTAACGACTGGCTGGGGCCCATGAGCGAGGAATTTAAAAAGCCCTATTACAGGAAGCTGTACGAGACAGTGAAGCATGAGTATGAGACCAGGGAGGTATACCCGGCTCCGGACGATATTTTCAACGCCTTCGCATTTACGCCATTGAAGGATGTGAAGGTGGTGATCCTGGGACAGGATCCCTACCATGAACCGGGCCAGGCCCACGGCCTCTGCTTTTCCGTGAGGCCGGAGGTGGATACGCCGCCGTCCCTGGTGAATATTTATAAGGAGCTCCATGAGGACTGCGGCTGCTATATCCCCAATAACGGATATCTGAAGAAATGGGCCGACCAGGGCGTGCTTCTTCTGAATACGGTGCTGACGGTCCGGGCCCATGCGGCCCATTCCCACAAGGACATCGGCTGGGAGGAGTTTACCGACGCGGCCATCCGAGTACTGAATGAACAGGACAGGCCCATGGTGTTTATTTTATGGGGAAAACCGGCCCAGATGAAAAAGGCCATGTTAAACAATCCGGCCCATCTGATCTTAGAAGCTCCCCATCCCAGTCCCCTGTCGGCGTACCGCGGATTTTTCGGGAGCCGTCCCTTCAGCCGGACCAATAAATTCCTGACGGCCCACGGCCTTGCTCCCATTGACTGGCAGATTGAGAATATAGGAGAGTAAATATGAGCAATTTTATCGAATTTCTGAAGATCGTCGTATTCGGTCTGGTGGAGGGCTTTACAGAATGGCTTCCCATCAGCAGCACCGGCCATCTGATCCTGGTGGAGAACATCGTCCATCTGAATGCGTCGGCAGAATTTATGAAGGTATTCCGGGTGGTGATCCAGCTGGGAGCCATTATGGCTGTGGTGGTCCTTTACTTCAACCGTCTGAACCCATGGGCCCCGGGAAAGAAGAAAAACCAGCAGCTTGCCACCTGGCATCTGTGGATCAAGATCCTCATCGCCTGCCTTCCGGCAGCTGTGGTGGGGCTCCTTCTGGACGAGGTCCTGGACACATACCTGTATAACCCCTATGTGGTGGCGGCCATGCTGATCATCTACGGGATCCTTTTCATTGTCCTGGAAAAGCATAATGAGTATGTGGACTTTCCCATTAAAAAGGTTTCCCAGATCAGCTACCGGACAGCTCTTTATATCGGCCTGTTCCAGCTTCTGGCCCTGATCCCGGGAACCTCACGGTCCGGCGCTACGATCCTGGGGGCCATGCTGTTAGGCTGCTCCAGAACGGCTTCTGCGGAATTTACCTTCTTCCTGGGGATCCCGGTGATGTTCGGGGCCAGCCTGTTAAAGATCCTCCATTATGGCCTGGATTTTTCTGGTATGGAGTTTTTCTTCCTGCTGGCCGGCATGGTCATCGCCTTTGCTGTATCCATGTATTCCATCAAGTTCCTTATGGGATATGTGAAGAAGCACGATTTCCGTTTCTTTGGTTATTACCGCATTATCCTGGGTGTGATCGTTCTGGCATATTTTGGGGTAATGGCAGTGATGGGACTGTAACGGGCAGGACATGAAAGATAAGATTTTGTAAGAGCGCTTCCGGTCTTCCGGAGGCGCTTTTGTGTATCACGGTTTCACAATTCCCTTGAAAAGTTATCACAATTTTATCACAAATCTCTGGTAAACTCTCTTACATAAACAAGGAGATCAAAGAAATTCCGATAGATAAGCTTTGTTGTGAAAGGAGAATTTTTATGTACGACGATAAATGGACAGAGGTTAATAATAACCAGAACGATCAGAATAATCAGAGCGGTCCGCAGGCGGCTGGGAACCAGACAGGGATGGGCCAGCCGGCCAGACAGCAGGTATACGGGCTCAGCGGCCAGGGACAGCCCCAGAACCAGAATCAGGGCCAGGCGTACCAGCAGCCCCAGTACCAGAATGGCCCGCAGAACCAGTACCATCACTCCTCTCCGTATCCCTACGGAGGACAGGACGGAAACGGCGGGATGAATGGAGGAGGCCATGGGGAGAACGGCAGCAGCCATAAGGCTCCGAAGAAACGTTCCGTCATGAAGACAACGGCCATGGTCACAGCAGCGGCCCTCCTCTTCGGAGTGGTATCCGGAGGCACCATGTTCGGCGTCAACCGGGCGGCCAACGCTTTGTTCCCGGAGGAGACAGCCCCGATCCAGCAGACCCAGGTGGTCCAGGCAGCTCCCCAGTCCACTTCCACCTCTTCCGGAGGTGTGTTCATTGAGGATGTGTCTCCCATCGTGGATGCGGTGATGCCCTCGGTGGTGGCCATCACCAACACCATGCTGTACCAGGGAAGCACCTGGTTTGGCCAGACCCAGACGTATGAGGTGCCCAGCAGCGGCTCCGGCATCATTGTAGGCCAGAACGACACAGAGCTCCTGGTGGTGACCAATAACCATGTGATCGAGGGAGCCACGACCCTGGCCGTCACCTTCATCGATGAAAGCAGCGTGGAGGCGGCAGTGAAGGGTACGGATTCTGCTTCCGACCTGGCGGTGATCGCAGTCCCGCTGGAGGATATCTCCGCAGATACTAAATCCCAGATCAAGGCAGCCACTCTCGGGGACTCGGATTCCTTAAAAATGGGCCAGGGCGTCATTGCCATCGGAAATGCCCTGGGACTGGGACAGAGCGTGACAGTGGGCCATGTGAGCGCATTAAACCGTGAGGTCACTGTGGACGGCGTTACAAAAACTGTGATCCAGACCGATGCGGCCATCAACCCCGGCAACAGCGGCGGCGCTCTGTTAAACTCCAAGGGAGAGGTCATCGGCATCAACGAGGCCAAATACGCAGATGAAAAGGTAGAAGGTGTCGGCTACGCGATCCCCATTTCTCATGCGAAGGATATCATTGACGACTTAAAGACCCGTACCACCAAGGTGGAGGTTGGCGAAGAGGAGCAGGGATATCTGGGGATCCAGATCCAGAACATCGACGCCTCCATGGCAAAGCTCTATGGAATGCCCGAGGGCGTATACGTTTATAAGATCACAGAGGATTCTGCGGCTGCCAATTCTGAACTGAAGGAAAAGGATATCATCACAAAATTTGATGGGGAGACCGTTAGAAACTATGCGGATCTTACAAAGCTCCTGACTTATTATAAAGAAGGCACCACTGTAAATCTCACGGTCCAGAGACTGGAAAACGGTGAGTATGTGGAAAAGGAGATCCCCATCACCCTGAATGCAAGACCCCAGGAGGAAGAGACGGCAGAACAGCCGGAATAAGGAAAAATGTACAAAAGGCAGGCGGTTCTTAAACGGACCGGCTGCCTTTTCCATGCCAGCGGCAGATAGAAGGAGGAGGAAAGAGAAAATGAAAATATTGATCATGGAGGACGAAAAGCTCTTAAAGCCGCCTCTGCCGGAGGCTCTGGTGATTTTGGATGTGACGGCACCGGGAATAAACAGCCGCCAGGTGGCAGAAGAGGTCGAGACCTGTATCCATTCCCTTCTGCACAGACAGGAGGAAGAGACGGAGGCGCTTTCCTTTGGAAACACTTCCCTGGAGCTTTCCACAGGAATGCTGCGCTGCGGTATGAAGCATGTGCAGCTGTCGGCAAAGGAATTTGAGATCCTGCGTCTCCTGTTCCAGTCGGGACGGAAGAATCTTTCCAAGGAGACGATTCTCCAGAAGGTCTGGGGATACGATACGGACGCAGTGGAAAACAACGTGGAGGTCTATGTGGGATTCTTAAGAAAGAAGCTGGCCAGGACAGGCTCCAACGTGCGGATCAGTTCCATCCGCCGCATGGGATACCATCTGGAGGTACAGGCGGGGGAACTCTGAGCCTGGAAAGTTCATCCTTTTTTCACAGGCTTTTCAGCGTGGTTTCAGCTTCGGCTGATATACTTTCTGGAGGAAAATGAGAAAAAGGAGGACAGAGATGATTGCAGTTGAGCATCTGACAAAACGATATGGAAATGTTACGGCTGTGGACGATCTTTCGTTTGAAATCGGAGATGGCCATGTTTACGGTTTTCTGGGCCCCAACGGAGCTGGAAAGTCCACCACAATGAATATTATGACCGGCTGTCTTTCCGCCACAGAGGGTCATGTGAAAATTGACGGATATGATATTTTTGAGGAACCGGATAAGGCAAAGCGGCTGATCGGGTATCTTCCAGAGCAGCCACCCCTTTACATGAATGAGACTCCGGCGGAATATCTGCGGTTCGTAGGCGAGGCCAAGGGCTTGCGGGGAGCGGAGCTTTACAAACAGATTGGGGAAGTTCTGGAGAAAACGAAGCTGACGGCCATGAGGAACCGGAGGATTTCAGCGCTGTCCAAGGGGTATAAGCAGCGTGTGGGGATCGCCCAGGCCCTTCTGGGGGACCCAAGGGTGATCATTTTAGACGAACCCACCGTGGGACTGGATCCCTTGCAGATTATTGAAATCCGCGATCTGATCCGGGAGCTGGGAAAGGAGCACACGGTAATTTTCAGTTCCCATATTCTTTCGGAGGTCCAGACTATCTGTGAGAAGGTCCTGATCATTTCCAGAGGGAAACTGGTGGCCTTTGATGAGCCGGAGAATCTGGAAAAAAGTCTGACTGCGCCGGGAGAAATTACGCTTACGGCAGAGGCGGAGCCGGAAGAAGTGGAGGCGCTTCTGGAGGAAACCGGGGCAGTCTCTGGCATGGATGTTAAAAAGGAAGAGAACGGGTATGCCAGAGCGGTTCTGAGGACCAGTGAGGAGGATATATACGCCGTGTCCCGCAGCATTTTCCTAAAGTTTGCAGAGAGCGGAAAGGTGCTTCTGGAGCTGGGACTTAAGAAGGCGGACCTGGAAGACATTTTTATTGAGCTGACAGAGAACGGAGACAGAGAGGTTCCGTCAGACGGGGAAGCAGAGGCGGAAAATGGCCAAAAGACGGAATCAGGCCGGGAGACAGACAGCCGGGAAGAGGACAGTGAAGAAAAGGGAGGGAACGAGCCGTGATCGCAGTTTTTAAGCATGAAATAAGAAATTATTTTCACACCATGACAGCCTATGTCTTTGGTGCGTTTCTGCTGGCCTTTACCGGTATGGGAGCTACTTTGTATAACCTTCAGGCTGCGGTCAGTAATTTTGAATTTGTTTTAAGCTTCGGAAGCCTGATCTTTGTGGTCATTGTTCCGGTTCTCACCATGCGCGTTATTGCGGAGGAGAAAAAACAGCGGACAGACCAGCTTCTGTACTCCCTTCCGATCACCACCACCCAGGTGGTCATGGGAAAATATCTGGCTCTCCTGGTGGTCTATCTGATCCCTCTGGCGATTATTTCCCTGTATCCCCTGGTATTTTCTCAGTTTGGAGACGTGTACCTTCCGGTGGCCTACGGTTCCCTGGCGGCGTTTTTCTTCCTGGGAGCGGCGCTCATTGCCCTGGGGGTCTTTATTTCATCCCTGACCGACAACCAGGGCTTTGCGGCCGGGATCGGCATTGCGGTGATCCTGTTCAACTATTACAGTGTGAGCCTGGCAGAGCATGTGTCGTCCACAGCGGCGGGTTCCCTGGTCGCTGTGTTTGTGCTGGTGATCGGTCTGGGCCTTCTGATCCGGTACCTGACGAAAAATGAAAGCCTGGCCTATGGCTTTTATTTTCTGGCCGTGGCCGGGCTTCTGGCCGTGTACCTGACGACCCCGGAAAAATTTGAGGGGCTTCTTCCAGCGCTTATGAAGGAGCTATCCCTGTTTGAGCGTTTTTCCGTTTTTGTCAACGGGGTTTTTGACATGACAGGGATCGTATTCTATGTGACTTTTGCGGCATTTTTCCTGTTTCTGTCAGTACAGTCCCTGGAAAAAAGGAGGTATAACTGATGAAAAAACAGAAAAAAACGGTATCACTTTCCCTGCGCGGCGGATCGTATTCCTTGATTTTAACAGCCGTTGTCCTGGCCCTGGTGATGGTCCTTAATGTTCTGGCCGGGGCATTGCCGGAAAATATGACAAAATATGACATGAGCGCCACCAAACTCTATTCTGTGACGGGAAACACCAGGGCCGTGATAAGCGCCCTGGAAGACGACGTGACCATTTACTGGATCGTCCAGGCAGGAGAAGAGGATGATGTGATCGAAAATCTTCTGGGCAGATATGAAAGTCTTTCTGAGCACATCCAGGTGGTGAAAAAGAATCCGGACGTGTATCCGGCCTTTGCGGAGCAGTATACCGACGAGCCGGTCCAGAACAACAGCCTGGTGGTGGAAGCAGGGGAGAGAAGCCGGTTCATCGGATACCAGGACATCTATATCCAGGAGCCGGATCTTTACTCCTATACGTATAACACCTCCTTTGACGGAGAGGGGGCCATTACTTCTGCCATCGATTATGTGGTGAGCGAGGATCTTCCAAAGATAAGCATTCTGGAGGGACACGGGGAAACAGAGCTTCCGGCTTCCTTTAAGGAGCAGATGGAGAAGGATAATATGGAATTGTCCGCACTCTCCCTTCTGACGGCGGAGACGGTTCCGGAGGACGCAGACTGCGTGGTTATTTTCGGACCCCAGAGCGATATTTCCCCGGAGGAAAAGGAAATCCTTTCAGGATATGTGGAAAACGGAGGAAAGCTGTTTGTGGCAGCCGGGCCGGTGAAGGATGGAGCATTGGAAAATTTAAACAGCCTTCTGGAGGATTATGGGGTTACAGTGGCAGACGGAATTGTGGTGGAAGGAGACCGGGAGCACTATGCGCTCCAGACGCCCCATGCGCTGATCCCGGAGCTGGCGGACCATGAAATTACAGCGTCTCTGGCCGAGGCAAGGTATTTCCCCATCATTCCCATTTCCAGCGGTCTTGAGGCGTCAGAAGAAGTAAAGGAGAGCGGCCGGGTTACAGAGCTTTTGACTACATCGGAGCTGGCGTTCAGCAAGAAAGCCGGCTACGGGCTGGAGACGTATGAAAAGGAAGAAGGGGACACGGACGGCCCCTTTGCGTCGGCAGTCGCAGTGGACTGCGGGAATGATGGAAAAATCGTGTGGTTTGCATCATCGGAGTTCTTAATGGATATGTACAATGCCCTCTCTTCCGGTGCCAATGGAGATCTGGCCATGAACGCCCTGGCCTTTTTAAATGGCGAACGGGAGGCCATGGCGATCCGAAGCAAGTCGTTAAATTATAACTACCTGACCATCAGCGAATCGGTCTCGTCTATGCTCCAGGTGATGATGATCGGAGTCTTCCCGCTCCTGTATCTTGGAGTTGGGGCAGTCGTGGTATTAAGAAGAAGGAGGAAGCAGAATGAAACGGTCTGAGCGGTTAATGTTTTTGGCAGGCGTCCTGTGTGCCGCCTGCGCTGTGACCTTTGGAGTGGTCCGGACGAAAGAACAGAAAGAAAAGATAAAAAACAGCGATGCGGTCATTCTTACCATCCCGGCGGACACAGTGACAGCTCTCTCCTGGGAGACGGGAACGGAGAATCTCTCATTTCATAAGGAAGAGATGTGGACATATGATGAGGATGCGGCATTTCCGGTGGACGAGGGGAAGATTGGGGAGCTTCTGGAAATCTTTGAGGAGTTCGGCGTGTCCTTTGTGATCGAGGATGTGGAGGATTACGGCCAGTACGGCCTGGATGATCCAGAAGGTACCATCCGCCTGGAGGCGGGAGAGGAAAGCTATGAAATTCTCCTGGGTGATTTTAGCGCCATGGATTCGGAGCGATATGTGTCCATCGGAGACGGCAACGCCTATCTGGTAAAGGAGGATCCTATGGATTCCTTTAATATCGGTTTAAGCAGCGTAATTAAAAATGACCAGGTCCCGGCCATGGACCAGGTGGAAAGGATCCGCTTTACCGGACCGGAAGCCTATGAGATTTTTTATGAAGAGGACAGCACAGCCACTTACAGCCCCGGGGATATATATTTTACCAGCCGGGATGAGAAGACGCTGCCTCTGGACACCAGCCGGGTGACAACGTACTTAAACACCGTCATGGGACTGGGACTTTCCGATTACGTTTCCTACAATGCGGCAGAAGAGGAGCTTTCTGGATATGGCCTGGA